>ENA-OQAR01000510-OQAR01000510.1-human-gut-metagenome-genome-assembly--contig:-NODE-510-length-11774-cov-2.412982_pt1 | contig 11774 bp, 16 predicted proteins | sample MGYA00242738_ERZ504533 | MGnify/ENA primary metagenome ERZ504533 (study PRJEB26092, sample SAMD00036276) | human gut metagenome | host: Homo sapiens | study: EMG produced TPA metagenomics assembly of... | reverse complement strand
CTCCAGACTTTCCATGCCGGGATTAAACGGATAAATAGAAAGTATTAATGTATTATATAATTAAATTATTATTTACTAAACAAGTTTAAGTTATGAAAGTAAACAATTTATTTTTAGTGGGAGTTGCAGCCCTAAGTTCTGGGCATGACAGCTTGTAACAATGAGGATGTTCCTCCGGTAAACAATCCGGGCGAAGGAACAACATTTGCGGGAATGTATGTTTCAGCCATGAAGGATGTCTCAACCAGAGCGGTGAATGACAATCAGGAAGATTACGGAGGAAGAACGGAAGAGAGTAAGCTTACGGAGTTACAGCTTCTCTCAAACGTCTTGTCTCAAACATGGACGTAGGAACGGTAGCTGATGAGACAGGCAAGTTTTGGGAAACGCAAACAGCCGGTACATTCAAGGTCGCTCCATGGAAAACGAATCCCGGCCTTCAATCCATGGCCTTGTTATTTAACAAGGGTAGCCTTTCCGCCGATATTGCAACAGCCGCGGACAAGACGCATGGCAGTACAGCTACCGCAGTAAACGATATTGCCGCTCTCGCTACGGACAATAAGTTTTGTTATGACCTCGAAAGCCGAGCAGAAAACCATTGCTCCCGGCATTACCGAGGACGCGGCCAAAACGGGTACAAGTGAGGCTCAAAATGTATTCTCCTTTGATGTGGAGCGTGTCGTGGCACAAGGACTGGTCGCGAAGGATGCCACTTTGGAAGAAAACACCGCTGATGGAAAAGGAAAGGTTGATCTTACCGACATCAAGTATACTGCCATCAACGGTGCCGCCAAGACATATCTTTTCCGTAACCATGCAGGAAAGCGTACAATTGGAGATGCCGACGGCCTTTACGAGGCTTTGTATCAGCCATTGATGGATATAGCGATTTTGAGGCGGCCAAAGAGCCGGAAGGTTCAGCTAAAGAAAATTTAATCCGTTTGGGGAATCTTCTGTCGAAAGACTATCCACAGCAGAATGATCTTGGTATGTATGCAGCTAAAAATGCTGCAGCAAACGCCTCTGAAGCTAAAACAGGAGCAGGCATTTATTTTCTGGAAAATTCCGTAAAAAAAGATGCATTCACACCTGAAAACAAGAATTTCGGTTACTACCGTCTGCCCTATGCCAAGGTCTATACCACTTATACTCCGAATGAAGTATGGAAACTTGAAGACGGGAAATTGGTGAAAGAGACTAATTTTCAAAAAGGGACAACATTTTTTTCCGGGGGGGAAAAAGACGGCCTTATCTATGCCAGCAAGGAAGCCGCAAAGAAAAGCCTGTTAAATCCGGATCAAGGAGCTTATACTTACACGAACGGAAAATGTGCATACCGTGCGTTGTGGAACCGTCAGACTGCTACAGCTGATGGAAAATCGATTGTGAATGCTGACACACGCCGTAACAACACCTATCTGTTGACAATCAAGTCTTTCCAGGGATTGGGTATGCCATGGGATCCTTCTGATCCTAAAGATCCGTATTTGCCAAAACCTGATGATAAGGATGAACCGACAAATCCGGAAAATCCGGATATCGAGAAAGAAGAGACCTACATGCGTGTCGAGGCTAAAGTGCTCCAGTGGAACCTCGTCTCACGTGATGTCATTCTTGAGTAATATTAGTATTGGATAGCTAATAAAATTCAGACAACAATTTCTTACATAACTTTAGAGAGGGAAGGGGAATTTTTTCCTCTTCTTTCTCCAATCAACAAACGGTTTGACCTCAAACTGTTGAACAACCCCAACATAAAACTATATCAAATGAGAATCAGAAGCGTATATTACATCGCATTTATCATGTTGCTGGTTTACTGTCTTATAGGATGTAATTCTGCGGTATTTGATGACTTGGGCGGTTGTCCGCAAGGTGTTTGTTTTCAATTCTATAGACAGACCCCTTGCGAACAATTTCCCGGCTATCCGTCAGATATCAGAGAAGTCCGGGTATTTGCCTTTGATGATGAAGATCTGCTAATAGGCGAATTTTCTGACAAGAAGGCAATCCTTTCAGCAGATTATTCCTTGTCTGCCACATTGCGGCATACAGGAAAACTCACGTTTGTCGCATGGGGCGGCAGTGACCTGGAGGCCTATGATTTTTCAGATTTTCGGGAAGGCATTACTACCAGACAGGAAATGCAGGTGTCACTGCGGTTGAAAAACGGACGGATTTCCTCAGCCCCCGGATCGCTGTATGTCGGTTTCGCCTCCATATCACTGGAGAACCGGGAGGATATGGGAAGCGTGTATGAGCGGGTGGCTTTTAACATGCAGGAATTGACATACCGGGTACACTTCACAGTCAGTTCCATAGGTTCCCCTTTCCCCATAGACGAGGAATTCGTCATCAGGATAGAAGATGACAACGGTGTGTATGATTTCAACGGCCGGATCGCCCTTTGTGAACGTTTTGAATACGCAACCGAAGCCGTACATGACGCTGAAGGGGCATTGAAAGCGGATTTCACGCTGATGAAACTGGAAGAGGGAAGAAATGCGTTCGTATCTCTGATTGACAAGACAACCGGGGAGATTCTTTATACCGCTAATCTGGTTGATGACATCCTCATGTTCCGGGGAGATGCGGGCGAACCGCCGTATAGCCTGGAATGTGACCATGATTTTCCCATAACCCTGAAACTCAAGTACGAAAAGGAAACATGGATGCTGATACAAGCGACCGTTCTGGATTGGAATGTCGTTTCCCGCCCCATAGAATTGGAAAACTGATATCATGTCAGACTAGTTTAAAATAAATGATTCGTGTAATATTAGAAAGGAATTGAGATTATTAACAAAAACGATAGACAATGAAATACGGAACTGTGATAAGGTTGTTGACGGTGGCTTGCTTGGCGATTGTACAGTTGACCGGATGCTCGTCTGATGTGGAAGAGATGGAAGAGGCCGCTCCGGGTATTCCTATCCGGATCGTGGCGGAAATGAATAGAGGGGGAGGTACTTCCCGGACGGTAGGAGTTCCTGCACGTTTATCCGGAGAATGGAAAGAGAACTATATCGGTGCAGAGGAATATGAGAAAACTGTCAAACATGTTCTCCTCTTCGCTTACAGGAATACCGGGAACTCTCCGGAAAAAGTCCTTTTCTATTATCCCCAGGGAACGGTCAATCCGCTGGCAGGTATAACCGGCATTGACCATTTCGAGATGAAAGAGATAAGTGGAATAAATGTGGGGGACTCCAATATAGCCTTGGATCTGGAACTGATGGGTGGCAATTATAATTTTGTCTTACTGGTCAATTGTGAATCCGGACTGAAAAAAGATCCGGGAGGAACATATGATTCCTGATCCGAAACAGCTGATGGAGAAAACCGAAATTTTCACATCTGACGATCTGAAAGGAGAAAACCGAAAGTATCTTCCCATGGTGGGCCAATGCAACTTCCGCGTTCCGGACAACATGGACGGCGATAATAGGATAACTCTTTCTCCCAGCATACTTTTGGAACGTACGCATGCCCGTGTTGAGTTTATCTTTACAACGGTTGATGACGGGGGAAACTATCTGTCTCCTTTGTTACCGCTTTCCAAAGTGACGAAACTCTCTCTGAATAATGAGGTCAGCGGTTATTCTGTCCTGCCTTCTGCCGGGGAATATACGGCAACTGGTGGGGGTAATCCGGATATCAGGGGAGTAGACTACGTGGGAGATCCCCTGTTATTGCCGGAAAGAGCCAGTTTCCATGAAGGTGCCAACGAGGGGGCCGGAGAATCCGCTTTTGTGACCAAATGCAAAGAAAGACTGCTTCCATATACGGGTATGACACCTAACTACATCTATGTAGCTCCGGGAGTCTACGGGGAAGGGAAAGAGGGGGCGATGGCCTTGGTCTTATCCGTCGATTATCGGATGGGAACCCCCGATAAGGTATATAGGATCGAGCTTTATAATCCGGATCTTGATCAAAGTGATAAAGATTATTACAATATTCGTCGTAATACTATTTACCGTGTCTTCGCCACACTGAAAGGACCCGGAAATATGGAATATGACATAGTTGTGGACGAATGGGAGGATACGGAGGTGGCTATCCCTTGGTAACTAAGGTATGGTCAGTCATGCCATCACGAAGAAAAACAGTTTAAAGAATAGATACATATGAGAATCAAACATTACACTTTGATAGTCGCTTTTCTGGCGATATCTATGGGAATCCCTCTTGTGCAAGGGTGCAGTGATCCCTTTGATGAGTATGGAAACGGTGGGACAGAAATGCCTGTCAGGGACGGCTGGACGTCTGTCAGCATGTCTGTCGAAGGACTTGGTCTTCGAAATCCCCTGACACGCTCCCTTACACCGGAGGGGGAGAATTCCACGGCAGCGGAGAGGATTAGGGTATTTGTGTTTGACAAAGACAACAAGTTTTCATATGAGGCCAAAGTGCTCTCCTATATTCCTTCCGGTGATCCGGCTGACAAGAAAGGTAAGGGTACCATGACCTTGTTGGCGAAAAATACTCCTTCAGGCGATACCAGTACATTCGTAATGCTGGCCAATGTCACCCGGTCTGCTAATACAGACGCAGACGGACTGGCTGGAAAGACACGGGAGGAAGTCATGCAACTTTTCACTTTCTCCATGCCGGACAAGGGGGTATGGAAAGACGGGGAGTTGCCGATGTGGGGTGTTTCGGACCCGGTCAGGGTGGAACACAGTGCCGGTGCCGTTCCCAAACTTGGAACTGTCTATCTGGTCCGTGCCGTAGCACGTGTGGACGTGGGGCTTAACTTGAGCAACACGTCGGAAGGGGCTTCTACATTCGACGAGAAAGCCGGGGGGATTGAAGGAATAACGCTGACTAAAGTATTTTTTTATAATACCAATACGACGGGACGGGTCTCTCCGTTCGAGAACGGGATTTACTGGGATGAGGCCAATAGAAAGGCGAAACAGCCTTCTATTCCTGATCCGGCTCCGGCTGTGACAGGAAAGATTGATAGAACATCTTCCATAGTGGATGAGAAAATCTTGTTACGTGAGGTATATGTTCCGGAGGCGGTCAATGTGCCGACGGCTGCCACGCAAGGAGGCAACGGAGAGACTCTTCCGGAGAATAATACGGAAAATTATTTGAAACGTCCTTATATCGTTGTCGGACTGACCGGTGCAGATAAAAGCCGTCCTGACAAGGAAACTTTCTTCCGGATAGACTACCTGAAACGTACTGGAGCCGAGGCTGATGCGACATACGAGTACCTTCCCTTGCTGCGTAACCACCGTTATCTGGTGAATATCAAGGCTGTAGGTGGTCCGGGATTCGATACGGAAGAGGATGCTAGGAAAGGACCGGCCGCCAACATCATGTACAATGTTGTAGTATGGAACGAGTCCACTATGTCTGATGTATTGTATGACGGGCAATATATGCTGGGAGTCAGTGCCGATCATTTCACTTTTTTATAGGGAGGGAGGTAGCTGACGGCAAAAGTGCAGACTCCTGGCCGGAAGGATTTACGGTAGAGGGACTGCCTGCATGGATCAGTTATTCTATAATACCTTCGGATCCGGATAAGACCGCACCGACGGATGAGAAAACCGTGACCTTTACGGTCACAGAGCATGTGGATGCATCCCGAATGTGGCCGGAAAAGCCGGAAGATGCTCAGAATGCGTTGAAAGCCGCTTATGTGAAGGCGGGGCGTATGAAATGGTTCCTTGGTTTTGAGCAGTCTAAGGATATTAATGTCACTTTACAGATTTTTTGCGGACGAGGCCTGCAGTCGGCCGCTGGAGTTTATTGAGGTCAATCAGTATGGCGAGAGCTATGGGCAGGCGGGCAAAGTGGTAACGAAAGACGGGCGGACGCTTACGGCGGAAGAGGTAGGTGCCAGGGTTACTTTCTATGTAAAGACAGAACCGCATGATTTGGAACCCGTATTCCATGCTGAAGCCGCCAATCCGTTTAAGATAGAGAAAGCGGGTCAACTTGCCGGGGGAATATGGAAGTATACGGTGACAGCTCCCGACATTACAGGAAATACGGAGTATTTCGATAATTTCAATACCACTTATACTTTCACCGTCACACATGTGGAAACCGGTAGAAGTGCGTCGGGGAAACTCAGCCTCTTGCAGAAAGAATATAATGCTATCCCCTTTTTTGACAAATTCTTGCATCAGTCATTGCTGGTATCCAATAACAGTATTTATCTGATGGATGGCAAACAGAAGCAATATTATGTCAAAGCCAACAGCGAATACAAAATTGAGTTGGTTTCGGCTTTGTCTGACAACAATGCTGGTAATGTGATAGAGGACTTTACGCTTTTCTATGAGAAGGATCCTTCCCTTTCGGGAAAACCTGTGCCTTTCATAGCTGTTGACGATATGGCGTCTCCCCATCTTTACTCCGGTAAAGCGAAATTCAAGATTTATTCCCCTGATGGTCTTTTTCCGGAAAGAGAATTTGAGTTGGAGCTGGTTTCCGGAATTGTGCAGCCTGAAGCGAATACATATATGCTTAAAGCGGGAGCAAAGCAAGGGATCTTTATTCCTGTTTCCCGGGTAAATACTGCCTATGAGTATTATAATATGCTTTTGGAACATGACGCTGTTTTGAGTGGCAAACAGGGGCTTCCTGGAAGTAAATCGGATTTTATGCTGAACAAGCTGGATGAAGATGATGACTGGAAAGTCAATATTGTGTGGACGGACATTCAAAAGTCTGACGAGCAGAATGACATAGAGAGAGCAGGACTCAGCGAGTTGTCCAAACAGGGAGGTGCTGGTCCGGGATCATATATTTATGTCAAGCCAGGGCAGACTCCGGGAAATGTGTTGATAGAAATTAAATCTGGAAAGATCAAGGGGAATCCGACACTCTGGTCCTGGCATATCTGGATTGTTGACAACTATCCGACAGTCTTGGATGTTGCGAGTCTGGGAGGTGATGGTCCGAAAACGGTTCATTTGATGTCGCATCTGTTGGGAGCGTACGAAAGGGTCCAATCACAGTATAGTGCAGATGCGTATAGGGAGTTTGGTATGCAATATCAATGGGGCAGAAAAGATCCGTTCCCGGCACATGATGTTCGTGTCAATACAAACTTTTATGACGGCAGCGGCAAGCTATTTGATTTCCTTTGGGAACAGAGAGGAAATGATGTGGATTATGGAAGAACAGATGCTCAGCAAGCGAGAGGGGCTGCTCTTACGATGAAACAGAGTATCGAACATCCAAATGCCATCGTCTCTCATCAAAGTTTCTGGCTGTATGAGTGTTTTCCACATGGGTTGGTTAACAATTTTAAAGACCGTTGGGTATTCCTGTATCCATGGAATAAACCTTCTGCGGGGAATCCGGAGGATGTAGGCGGGAAAACCGTATTTGACCCTTCTCCTTACGGATTCCGGATTATGTCGCAGAAAGAGGCTGTAACTTTGAGGTTTGCATATTATTATGCAAGTCGTTCCGGCCTTAACACACCGCTGCCTGGAAGTGTTTATGACGGCAGTTTTACAGATGGCAAATCTGGAGGTAATGAAGTCATTTTCGCCGTGGCACAAGCCAGAAGCGATACTCATGCAGGGCATTATCTGCTTAATTCCACTGGAGGTCCTGCCGGTTGGGCGCCTACTTCCAATACAAGCGCTGTTTACAGGCGTTGCATGACCTATTCCGTACGTCCGGTCATTGATCCGGATGTGCAGGAAGATTACAAAAAGTATTTGCCTGAATAAGTCATACTCCGTGTGAGCTTTTGCTTGCACGGAGTAAAAAAATCTTGTTGTATTTTTTCTGTAGCGTATCATATTCTGGTGTCTTTTTTATAGTCATATATTCACGAAATAAATATTGTGAGAACTTTGTTTCATATCACTTTTACACGAGCATTTGGTAACTCAGAGATATATCTTATGAATGCTGTTTTAGGAGTCGGTATATTATCGGATGGTAGTCAGTCATAAAAAATGCATGCTCTTATAACCTCCAAAACTCTTTTATGTTCCAATGACCTATCAAAGACCGAATTGATTGACCAGTTATATGTTTTGTGTATTTAATTTGTCTGTTTTAGTTGAGAAATTGTCTGTTTTCACAAAAACAGCTATGTCTTGATTTTGTTGTAATAAAAAATAAGAAACATGAAAATTACTATATCTGAATGAACATTTATCCTGTCTGAATTACCAGATGAATTCGGATGTAGGATTTACTTGTCAGCAACTGGAGAAGGATGAGGTATACCGGATTGATAATAGCAAGTCGTCGTGTACTCTTTTTATAATTGAAGGTGATGTGATTTTTGATCTGGGTAAATATAAAGGTTTACGAATTTTTACAGAACCAGATGGTGTTCATTCCACAAAACATAGGAACTCGGATGAAGTCTATAACCGGTTCGAAATGTATGCTTTTATTTTGGGACAGGAACATGAGTGTATGTGACAAATTGTTTTTGGGCTCGTTGTCTGTCAGGGGGGAGGACCGAACGGCTGATAATTTTTATTCTTCCCGTCAGGAAGCCTCTTGCTGAAGTGCTGGATTCTGTCGGAATGTATTTGGAGGCAAGGTTACTTTGTAAACATATGCATTTGTTGAAGCAGCAGGAACTGCTTTTGGTGTTGAAGGGCTTTTATACAAAGAAAAGAACTGACAGCGTTCTTTTTCCGCATCGACCGGCATCAGACAACGTTTTTGAGAAATTTGTCATGGAAAACTATAAGAAAGTGAACTCTGTCAAGGAATTCGCTGATTTATACTATGTTTCCGAACGCTCCTTCAGCCGGAAGTTCCACTCCTGTTTCGGGGAAAGTCCTTATAAATGGATGCAGAAAAAAAAGGGCGGAACAAAATGTTGGAAATGATTTGTGATCCGGAACTATCCTTTCAGGAAATATCCGGCAGGTTAGGTTTCAGTTCACCTTCCCATTTTACGGCATATTGCCGCAGAATGTACGGGATGTCCCCCACTCAGTTGAGAGAAAAAAAATAAGAAATAAAACAGATTTTTTATAATTGCATTTTAACGGAGAAACTATGAAATATTTAAATACCGGTCTGGTCTGTGAGCAGTCAGGGCTTTCCTGTGTGGAGTTGCCGAAGATCTGTATACCAGTCTACAGAGAGGTTATCAAGGAAATGGCAGAAGTGATAAAGGACTCTCAGATGCGGGATGTTTTTTACTCTCTTTCTACCGGGATAGATATACTGGCAGTTTCCAAGAAAACAGGTGTTACCCCTAGGAATCTGGCATATATGTATAAAAAAAGCGAGCAGGCAGGTTCGTTTGGAATGGAAATCTTATTCTGAATGGAAACAAGAGTTGGACCGTGTATATATCAGATGCCGGAATTATGCGGCACTCCTGACACATTCCCAAGAGTGTGGCGGACAGAATTTCAAGAATGTAGTGATAGTCGTAAGGGAACAGGATATTCCGTCGGAATGTGTAGACTTGTTAGTTACACCTTTAGGAAATTTGGATATAAATTTCAGGGTGTTACGTGCGCTTAGAAAATACAATATCTATCAGCTTGAGGATCTTTTACGCTTTATAAAATATAACGGATTTGATGCGCTGTGCCGAATACCCGGTATGGGAATGAAATCTGTTGAGCAGTTGTATCATACTTTAAAAGAGAGGAATATTTTGGAAAATAAGGAAACTTGTATCCTGTTCCGCTACCTTTTTGTGTAAAATACATAAAGAATGCAGGAACTGCATTCAGACATTTGCAATGACTATGGATATGATTGATGTCTTGTCTTTATTTTTGAAACGAATAGATATAACTGATAAAATGGGATAATTCCCCTATGTTTAATTAAAACTGGAATTGATGAAAAAAAAACAATCTTGATTTTTATGTATGCTTGGAGCATCTGCCCTGACTGCAAATGGACAGACCTTATTGAAAGGGACAAAGTTTACGGACAACTGGTCTTTCGGAATCAATGGTGGAGTGACCACTCCGATGACACACAGCGCTTTTTTGGAAGACTCCCGCCCTGCCGTGGGTATTGAATTATCAAAACGGATAACACCGGTTCTGAGTCTGGGGACTTCAGTCATGGGACATATCAATACAAGCAGTAGTTAAAAACGGCTTTTGATGCTTCGAATGTTGAACTTTTTAAGCAAGTTCAATATGATGAATCTTTTCGCTGGTTATCCTGGAACCCCCCGGACATTTGAAATGGAAGCTGTAGTTGGAGTAGGCTGGCTTCATGGCTACGTCAATGGTACGGGGGATGATAATTCCTGGGGTACACGGTTGGGAGTGAACTTCAACTTTAATATAGGGAAGGAAAAAGCGTGGGCAATCAGTCTGAAACCATCATTGGTATATGATATGGAAGGTGACTTTAATCGGCACAAGAGTCGTTTCAATGCCAATAATGCACGTGTTGAACTGCTTGCAGGGATTGTTTATTATATAAAGGGAGTTCCGGCAGGCACCATGCAACTCTCGTAAAGGAATATAATCAGACAGAGGTGGACAACCTGAATACAAGTGTAAACAGACTGCGCGACCAACTTTTGGACAGCCGGAAACAAACAGAGGAAGCAATTGGCCGTGCGGGCATGCTCCAGAAGCAGCTGGCTGAATGTCAGAGCAAGAAACCGGTCATTGAAACTGTTATTGAAAAAGCCAAGACACTAGAGTCTATTGTAACTTTCCGCCAGGGTAGTTCCAAGATTGACGTTTCACAACTCCCCAATGTGGAACGGATTGCCTCCTATATGAACAGGCATCCTGAATCCAAGGTTGTGATCAAAAGGATACTCTTCACCGGAAGGAAGTATTGAGGTGAACGAAAGAATAGCTTGTGCCCGTGCGGAGTCGGTTAAATCCATTCTTATGAAGAAATACCGGATAGCCGCCTCACGCATTACTGCGGAAGGACAAGGCATAGGGGATATGTTCTCTGAACCTGACTGGAACAGGGTCTGTATCTGTACCTTGCAGGAAAATAAATAGTATCCGGTACTATGAGTTCTCGTAATCCACATAGTATATCTGCAAGTGCATGAGCATTAGAGATTGTATATAAATCATGGATTGCAATGCAGATTATAGTCGGTCTGAAATGTAAGGAGGTGTCTGAAAAAGGATGCCTTCTTTCTTTGTTGTGCCATCTGTTTATTATCTATTTTTTGTTTCTTAATCAACGGGATAACCATGAAAAAACGGACAATATTTGTGATGTAAATTATTAAGGGACAACCGATTCTATCATATTTTAAAGCGTTTTCGCAGCCGTGACTTTAATGACACTCCTTTAGGATAAGAGACAAAATCTGATAGGAAACCTCGTAATTGCCTGTATCGGGGTTGAATGTCGGCAGCTCAAAAACTTCCATCTTTGAGACGCTTGTAGTAAAGAAGAAAGCCGTCACCGTTCCCACGCAGTATTTTTACACCCTATCGGTTCTTGCCAAAGAACAAAAAGACATCTCCTGATATGGGAGACAAATCTTTCATCTCTGAGCGTATGATTTTGAATAAACCGTCAATGCCAAGGTTCATACGAACAAAGCCCTGGTACAGATAGTAGCGATTGGCTGATGTTAGAGAATACATGGATCTCCCTCCTTTCTTTCGTAATCGCGTAACATTTAATAATATTTCCGGGAGTGGCCCGTTTGACCGAAATGGTCGTTCCACTGTTAAAGGTGATTGTGATCCCGGAAAGACTAAACTCTTCTTCCGACAACATGACGGGGGCTATTTGAGTGAACGAAGGAGAGGAAGTTGTCGGTCGGGAGGGTTCAACGCCGCCATAATAATCAC
>ENA-OQAR01000509-OQAR01000509.1-human-gut-metagenome-genome-assembly--contig:-NODE-509-length-11785-cov-2.815577_pt1 | contig 11785 bp, 17 predicted proteins | sample MGYA00242738_ERZ504533 | MGnify/ENA primary metagenome ERZ504533 (study PRJEB26092, sample SAMD00036276) | human gut metagenome | host: Homo sapiens | study: EMG produced TPA metagenomics assembly of... | reverse complement strand
TTCAATGAACTCAGTTCACTCTACAATTTCCTGTATTCGTTGTAGATACCAGGGTTAAAAGCATCTGCTCTTAAGCCCTTCCTTTGTAAATCCTGATCATAAATAAAAGGGAGACACACCAAAGTATCTCCCGTAAATTCATCCTATACGTTCCTACGTTGGCATTATCCAAATCAGGTATAAGGGTCGAAGTTGAAGACTTCCTCTCAGCCTGCCATCACAAGCTCCCCTGTTATTTACAATGCTTAGTATAAGGCGAATTATGATTAATGTCAAGCCTGAAAGGCTTAAGCCACCTTACATAACGGAATAGAAAACCCCGAAGGCTCGCACACTTCCGGGGGTTTTTCGTTTTTGCCAATGTTTGAATTTCATCACATTTCTTAGCTACTATTATCTTATGCTTTCCACTCTGTTTTGTCAACCAGAGTATATTACAATTCCGGAACCACTGTAGTCCATAGATGATTTCCTATTTTCTGGAAATCCCCCTCCAGAGACATTACAGTTACTACTGCATCCTTGTCAGGAAACGCCAGACAGAACTGACCATAATTTCCATCGGATCGATAGGAACCGGCTTCCGGATTCATGACAAACTGATATCCATATCCAAAACCGGAATAAAGATTTCCCGGACTTCCTGCCGCTGAATTGTCTACAAGATTGGAAGTCGCAACTTTCATATACTCTTCCGGCACCAACTGTTTTCCATTGTATTTTCCTTTATGAAGGATCAGCTGTCCATATCTGGTGAACTCGTCAATATTTACATAAAGACCATTCGCAGCATGTACATGACCTTTCGGACACAAAGTCCAGTCCGGATTTCCAATTCCCAATGGTTCAAAAAATCGATTTCTCAGATATTCCAGAAGGTTGACACCCGCACGTTTTTTCAATGGCACAACTGATCATATATGTGTTGAAATTACTGTACAGCCACTGGGTTCCTGGTTTATTTACAACCTTCGCGTTCTCAAAGAAATATCTGATCCAGTCCGGTGTTGTATAACGTTCCGGCCAGTCACAGAAAAACAGTGAGCTTTCCAGACCGGTGGTCATTGTCAGCATATTTTCCAGAGTCACATCACCAAGATATCCTTCTGTTTTTTCTGGAACATACTCCGGAAAAATATCAACGATCTTCTCATCCAGCTGAATCAATCCCTCATCCAGTGCAATTCCCACTGCACAGGATACCACGCCTTTGCATGCAGACCAGGTATTCAGGCGGGTTTTCACCGGCATTCTTTTATATTCTGCCGTTAACTGTCCTTCACGCCATATCTGCGCATACATAACATTGAGATTTTCTTTTAAAGTTTTGATAGCAAATTCATTGATCAGGTTCTGGTCTTTATTCATAAACATTAATCCTCCCACACACTTGTTTCCATCTTTACATCAGGACTTACACTTCTAAACCATCCGTAAGCCATGCATACTACAATGGCTATCAGACTGATGATTACTACCGGAAGTTTCAGGCTTCTGCAAGAATTGATAAAAATGCAGATATATGCAAACAGGCTCAAACAGCAGAGGAAATAATATTTTCCGTTAGAAATATGCATTGGTGATTTTTCCCATGCTTCTGCATGTTTTTTCGGAAGCTGGAAATAAGCATAAATCTGCAGAAATGCCAGTGCTGATGCCAGAAGCATAATATTATTTACAACATCACTGATAGAAAAGTCCAGTAACACAGGTAATATTCCCATAAGATAAGTAAATGTCATCAGTTTCCAGTAAGCCCCTCTTCTGTTCTGAGCTGCCCATGATTTCGGAAGCCATCCATCTTTACAGGACTGTGCAACCGGAATACAGTTATTGGAAATTGTTGAATTAATGGATGAAGACAGTGCAAGTACCGGACCACCAATCATAAATACTGTGAAAAGTGCCGGATTTAAAATATTTTTGCAACCAGGGTAAGCGGCTGTCCGGCTACCTGATCCAGAGGAAGCACACCACTTGCTACAATTGCAACACCGCCATATACAACCATCAGTGTCGGAATACAGTACAGAAGTGCCTTTGGAATATCTTTATGTGCTTCTTTTGCCTGTTTACCATAATTCATAATGCAGGAATATCCGTTTGTTGAATATACATACAGCATGATTGCGGAAAAGAATCCAGATGGACCATTGGAGAAAAAGTCTGGTGCTGTAAACTCAAACACCGGATTTTTCAGCTGGAGGCATCCCAGAACAATAAACAGACCAAGTGCAACAAACAGCAGGGTAACCAGAATTTTCTGTACCTTCGCCATTACATCCACACCACACAGATTGATGGCAAAGAACACACTCAGGGCTGCAATTCCAAACCATTTCGCATTGATCTGCGGCCACAGGGAATTTGCATACATACCAATGCCACACCATAAGTCGCCAGATTGATCGTCTGTGGCAAAAATCCTACTGCATACATACCGGCAACTCGTTTGCCGGCCATATCTCCTACCAGAGAATAAAATCCTCCTCCAAGTTTCAGTGTAGATGTGATCCATGGAATTGGTGCAATCATCATAAATCCCCAGATACATGCAGCTACATATGCCAGCCATGCTGACTGACCAGTCAAAAGAATTGCCGGTCCGATCAGTGTCAGAACACCCGATCCAATCGCCTGTCCTACACCGATTGTATAAAGATCACTTCGTTTCAGGTAACCTGTTTTTTCTTTTATTTCCTTTACTGTTGACGACATAAAAGCCCCCCTTTTTTATTGGCTCTAATATTAATAGTGCAATTAATTCTTTTTCTGACGTCATATGAATTATTTAATGCTATATTAACATCTAGGTTTCAAGATTTCTATTGACAATATTATTAAAAATACACACTTTAATTTGTGCATTATTTACATCTTTTTTATATCAAGAAGAATTTTTTACTCCATTATATTGTAATCAAACTTTACACCTGTTATAATTTATTATACTAATCGTACAATACAGGAGGTTTTCATGAAAATAGAACAGTTGATCCGTGAAAAAGTATCTTTCCTTTTCTGCCGGTCAGAAGAAGTCGCCGAATATATATTACAACACCTTGATTCATTCAGTTATTCCACCCTTGCGAAACTCAGCAAGGAAAATTTCCGTAAGCGAAACCACTATCATACGCCTCGCTTATTCTCTGGGATTTGAAAGTTTTTCCGAGATGCAGCGTACTGTACAGAATGACATTCTTTCCATTCCCACAGCTACAGCAGATGACACACTGGACAATGGGAATTTCTATCAGAACATCATTGCAAAAGAACTCCATTCCATGGAAAACTGGGCTTCACACCTGAGTCAGGATGATATGGATCAGATCGTTACCTATCTGACCAATGCGAAGAAACGTCTGATTGTAGGCGCCCGTTCCTCTTACAGTGCAGCACTCTGGATGGGAACCTTGCTGAATCAGCTTCTTGGAAATACCAAGGTGGTTCATGAATTTTATGATCCCCATTTTGAATATCTCACGGAAGCTTCTGAAGATACTGTTGTTCTTCTGCTCTCTTTTGCCCGCTATACCAAATGGTCACTGAAATACGCACAGGTTGCCAAAAACCATGGTGCAAAGATCCTTGCCATCACAGACAGTATTTCATCACCGGCATGGTCTCTGGCAGATCATGCGGTCATTACAGAGATCAATCTCAATGAAAATGGGGATTTTAAACTCCTTTTTCCTGTCTCTATTTGTCTTTTTTTGACAGCATTTGTTGCAAAAAAAAATCCGAAAAAAAGCAAAGTGCAAGTCCATCAGTACACACCTTCATGACCTGGAAAGAACTTTACTCAGACTTTTGATCTTTTTTTACGAATAATAATTACAGGGGGGGGATTATCATGCAGGAAAATTTTTAGATATTTTTTCTTGAAAAAATCTAAAACAGCATCATTCCAATATTATCTATGCCCAGATATATAAAAACGATGTTTTAAAAAGAAGAATTCAGGCTTTTTCCGGTAAAAACCCGATTAAAATATATGGTCTATCAGCAAGCCTTTTGTTGCCATGGCTGCTGGTATCGCAGAACGCGAAGGACTGATCACTCTTGATGAATATATTTATCCCTGGTTTGAAAAATATTTCCCATCTGATCCTTCCGAAAATCTTTACAAAATAAAGATCTGTGATCTGCTTACGATGTCATCCGGTCAGAAAGATCCTCTCTTTTTCTGCGACGGTCCGGAACGATACAGAGAAAAAGACTGGGTAAGATATTTTTTCCAGAATGATTCTTTTCCCTATACACCAGGTACCCATTTCGTGTACAGCAATTTCTGTTCCTATATTTTGTCTGTTCTTCTGGAAGAAAAATCCGGAACCGGTTTGCTGAATTATCTGCGATATCGTCTGTTTGAACCAATTGGCATCCCGAATCCGGACTGGACCCTCTGCCCTCAGGGACATTGCATGGCAGCTAATGGACTGTATCTGACGATTGATGAACTGGCCCGTTTTGGGCATCTGCTTCTGCATGAAGGTGCTCTGAACGGAAAACAGATTGTCCCAAAAAAACTTTGTTATGGATGCCTGCCGAAAACATATCGATTCCTACAATCCATTAACCGAGCGTCCGGATTATCAGAGTTATGGCTATGGATATTTCATATATATGGGGCCCATGGAAGATACGCTGATCCTGTCCGGCAATTACGGCCAATACTGCGTCATTGATAAAAAACGTCAGATGGTATCCTGTGTTATGTCCCTGGATGGCAATGACCACAAAAAATCGTCGATGATCTGGTGGATTCTCTTGCAGAATATTATGGTGTAAAAATTTCACACATCTAAAAAAATGCCGCTCCCGCGGCCTCATCATCTGATATTCGCAATCCGCTAACGCTACTTGCTCATAAAAAAAATGCCGCTCCCGCGGCCTCAGCAGCTGATATTCGCAATCCGCTAACGCTACTTGCTCATAAAAAAATGCCGCTCCCGCGGCATTTTTTTTATATAACCAACCAGTCCTCAACCATAGCTGTATTATGCAGCAACACGGCTTCATTTCCTTTCGTCACAAAGATCCTCTGTACGAAAACATCCACAACTTCGCCTTCCCGGACGGGTTCTTCGTCAAGGCTTCTTCTGGCGCTGAGTGTGGTGTTTCCTACACGAACTTTCAGTTCCAGGCTGCTGCCACGGAATGCGACTCGTTCTACGATGCCTTCTGTGGCAGAACTTTTATATTTTCTGCTCCTCGTTCTTCTTGGTCACTTTCACAAACTCCGGACGGATAATAGCTTTTTCTCCGCCTGGAACTTCCTCGAAGTGATTGAACACCTGATAATCCTCGATCACGGACGTCTGTCCGAAAAATCCCGCCGTAAATGCAGTATCCGGATTCTGGTAAACCTCCAGCGGCGTTCCCTTCTGCTCGATACGTCCCCGGTTGGTAATGATGATCTCATCCGCCACCTCAATGGCCTCGTCCTGATCATGAGTAACGAAAATACTGGTGATTCCCAGTTTCTCGATCATATCCTTCAGCCAGCTTCGAAGCTCTGTACGGATCTTTGCATCAATAGCGGCAAAAGGCTCATCCAGAAGAAGCAGCTGCGGATTCGGAGCAAGGGCCCGGGCAAAAGCAACTCGCTGTCTCTGACCACCGGACAGCTGACTTGGATATCTTTTTTCCAGGCCTTTCAGCCCGATCAGCTCTACCAGTTCCATAACCCTCTGCTTGATATACTTCTTATCCGCCTTCTGTACTTTCAGACCAAACGCAATATTATCATACACAGTCATATACCGGAAAAGGGCATAATTCTGGAACACAAATCCAATGCCTCGCTCGCTGGCAGGAACATCATTGACCACTCTTCCGTCAATGATGATCTCACCGCTGTCCGGCTGCTCCAGACCGGCGATCATACGGAGGATCGTTGTCTTTCCGCTTCCGCTTGGGCCTAAGAGACCGATCAGCTTACCTTTTTCGATGCCAAAACTTACGTTGTCAGATGCCTTGTAATCCCCATATGTTTTATTGATATTTTTTAACTCAACGTACATCGCCTTTTTCCCCCTTTCCTTTATGTTCCAGAACATTTCTCGCGATCAGAAGGATCACCGCCAGGATCACCAGGATCGAAGAAACCGCAAACGCCGGAACATACTGGAATTCGTTATAAAGAATTTCCACATGAAGCGGAAGTGTATTTGTTTTTCCACGGAGATGTCCGGACAGTACGGACACGGCTCCAAACTCTCCCATAGCTCTCGCTGTACACAGCACAACGCCATAAAGGAATGCCCACTTGATATGCGGGAAAGTCACTTTGGTAAAGATCGTCCAGCCTTTTGCTCCCATCAGTGCTGCCGCCTCTTCCTCATCGGACCCTATAGATTCCAGCACCGGAATGATCTCTCTTGATACAAATGGAAATGTAACAAAAATCGTTGCCAGGATAATTCCAGGAACTGCAAACACGATCTGGATCCCTGCTTTGTCAAGAACAGAATAAAGCGGGCTCTGCTTTCCAAAAACCAGAATATAAATAGACCTGCGATGACCGGTGACACCGTAACCGGAATGTCGATCAGCGTCGTCAGAAGCTTTTTTCCCCGGAAATAAAATCTGGTCATTGCCCACGCTGCACACAGGCCGAAGATCGTGTTGCATACAACAGCAGCCACCGTTGCTTCTATGGTCAGTGCCAGAGCTTTCAGCGTATACTCATCTGTCACAGCCTGCACGTAGCACTCCCAGCCTTTACTCAGCGCCTGGGTCACAACAACCACCAGCGGAAGCACCAGCATTACAAAAAGAAAGATCACGGAAATCCCAATGAGGATCCATTTCACCGGCCCGGAAGCCTGCTTCTTTTTTCGTCCATTATGCGTCCCTCCCTCTGATTCGTTTCGTATTTCTTGCCTGCACCAGATTCACGCCAAACAGGATCAAAAACGATACTGCCAGTGTAACCAGTGCGATAGATGTTGCGCTTTCATAATCAAACTCCTGAAGTTTTGACATAATGATCAGCGGTGTGATCTCTGTATAATATGGTTTATTTCCTGCGATAAAAACAACGCTTCCGTATTCTCCCAGGCAGCGTCCGAAAGCAAGTCCAGCACCGGAAAGCATTGCCGGCAGAAGCTCAGGAAAAATTACCCTGCGGAAAATGGTGAATGGTTTTGCCCCCATGACACGTGCTGCCTCTTCATAGGAACCATCCAGTTTTTCCAGCACCGGCTGAATAGCCCGGACTACAAACGGAATTCCCACAAAGATCAGAGCCACCGTGATACCGATCCTGGTATACGCGATCTTGATCCCGAACTTTGCAAAAAAGCTTCCCACCAGTCCTTTGTCGGATGTCAGTGATGTCAGCGAGATACCGGCAACTGCAGTTGGCAGCGCAAAAGGCAGCTCGATCATTCCATCCATGATCCTTTTTCCCGGAAAATTATACCGCACCAGCACCCACGCAAGGATCAGTCCCATGATGGCATTCACCACCGTGGCCGCAAATGCAGTGATAAAACTTACATAAAATCCGGACAAAACTCTCGGCCGTGTGATCACCTGGATAAATTCCCGAAATCCCAGCCGCGCTGAATATACAGCCAGAGATGCAAGGGGAATCAGAACCACGATACTCAGCATCGCCAAAGTCACTCCCATTGTCAGTCCAAAGCCTGGTATCACCCGTTTACTCTGTTGTTTCTTCATTTCTGTCTCCCCTCTTTTCTGTATCCGCTATGCTTTTTTACTCTTCATAAATCTCATCAAACACTCCACCGTCCGCAAAATGTTTCTTCTGTATTGCATCCCATCCGCCGAAATCTTTGATAGTAGTCAGCTTCACACTCAGGTTAAAAGTATCTGCATGTTTTTTCAAGATGGTCTGATTGACCGGTCTGTAATAATTCTCAGCGATCAGCTCCTGCGCTTCATCGGAATACAGATATTTCAGATAAGCTTTTGCGGCATCTGCGTTTATCGTGTTTTTTTTACATTTTCATCTACAACAGCAACGGACGGCTGTGCCAGGATACTGATGCCCGGCGTACGATCTCGTAATCATCCGGATTATCCCTTACAGAAAGAAACGCTTCATTTTCCCAGGCGATCAGCACATCCCCCTGCCCGTTTTCCACGAAAGAGGTTGTGGCACCTCTTGCTCCGGAATCCAGAACCAGGACATTTTTTTGTAAAGCTTCTTGACAAAGGCTTTCATCTCTGTCTCATTGCCGTTATATTTCTCATTGGCATAAGCCCAGGCTGCCATGTAATTCCAGCGGGCACCACCGGAGGTTTTCGGATTGGAGTGATCACTCCCACACCATCCTTTGTCAGATCATCCCAGTCTTGGATATTCTTCGGATTTCCCTTCCGAACAAGAAATACAATGGTGGAAGTATAAGGAGCACTGTCATCCGGATATTCATCGATCCATCCCTTGTCGATCAGACCGGCATTCCGGATCGCATCGATATCATATTCCAGGGCAAGTGTGGCTACATCTGCCGGAAGCCGTTGGAAATCTCAAGTGCCTGCTTGCCGGAACCTCCATGAGACTGGATCACATCCACACTCTGGCCGGTTTCCCCTTTCCAGTAATCTGCAAAGATCTTGTTGTATTCCTCATAAAATTCTCTGGTTGGATCATAGGACACATTGATGATCTCTACCTGATTTTTATCCTTTGTATTGTTTCCTGATACTGCAAAAGTTCCTGCCAGTACCACTGCTGCCAGTGCGATACAGACACCTGCGATGCGTCTTTTTTTTCATGATTTATGTACTCCTTTTTGTCACTGCTGCGACCTTCTGTAAACGTTATCCTGATTGAATACATTAAACCATATTATTCCCATTAATTAAATAGGAATATCTGAAAACGTTTTCACGCATATATTCTGTCAAAGCTGCAAATATTTCATATCTCATCATATCAGCAATCCTCAGATACAATAATCGCTCCACATACTGTCCTCCACACTGCTGCAGCTGTTCCGGATCACCAGCTTTCCTTCCAGTTCCATCCGGACAATACCGGAATGTCCGCCTCTCAGTCGGTCCAGCAGCAGATACAGTGCGAATTTTCCCATATCCTCTTTCGGCAGACTTACCGTTGTCAGCATCGGCTTGGTAAACTGTGCTTCCTGAATATCATCACTGGATATGATAGAAGGCATATAATACCGGTTCCGGAATTTATTCAGACATTTCAGCATTCCTATCGCCGAAATATCATTGGCGCAATAGATTCCGTTGGCATGTCGTCCGACTGGAAGAATTTTTCCATGGCCTCATATCCTTCGGCCTCTGTCTGTTTCGTCTCAATAACATACTCAGGAATCACATCCAGATCATGCTTCTTCAGGGTTTCCAGATATCCATTGTACCGGTCTTCGCTGTGGCACTGACCAATATATCCGATATTTTTATGCCCCAGGGAAATCAGATATTCCACTGCCGCTGACGCGATCTTTTTCCATCGCAAAGGACCTCATCCACTTCATAATTGGTGGAATTCCGGTTCACCGACACCACGCTCTTATATTTCTTATTCAGTTTTTTCAGGGCTTCCTTATTACATCTGCCTATGATGATCAGTCCGTCCCTCTTCCCGTCTACCTCGCCATACATTCCATCAACCAGCCGGTCCAGATTCTCCCTTCGGCACTTCCGGTCATCGGAAAACACAGACATATACCATACTTTGGAAAGAATGCAGTTTTTATCATGGATCTCACTTTCGATCACCCGGAGAAGCTCCGCAAAAAAATGGATCGGTGGTGGAAGAATCGGTTCTTGTCATCAGAATATTGATGTACCAGGTTTTCTCCTGCTTCGCGGAAACACCTCTTTTCAGATTCCGGGCCGCCTCATTTGGCACATAATTCATCTCGATGGCTGTTTTCCATATCTTATCCCGGAGTCCGGAAACAGAACATTTATAATTGGGATTATTCAAAACTCTGGAAACCGTCGCCGGTGAAACCCCTGCCTTTTCTGCAATCTTCTTGATGGACATGTACCCGTCCCCTCCCTCTAAAAAAAAAGTCTGCCCGCTGCCAGTCCTGTAAGCTGCTCAACGTCATCTGTGTAACAGAACTTTTTTATTATTCCTTATTTCATAGTAATTAAATATGTTTTATATGATAATAAGAGTTTTTAAAAAAGTCAATCTTATTTTGTGAAAACGTATTCTTTTTTTGCTGCATCTTCCAGTAGACCACCCGAATTCTGCGCCTTGCCCATCTCATTTAGCATTACATTACCACGCAAGGCGCACTACAAAAAAAATACCTTACACAGAGTTACTGTGGAAGGTATTTTTTTGCGATCATCACTTATTATTGTCCTTTAATTTTCTTTTGATATATTCTTCTATCAATTCCAATAATTGTTTACCCGTTTCTATCTGTTCTTCTGCTTCTTCTCTTGTTGCAATATAAAAAATCATCATAATCGCTGGCATGTCTGATTTCTTCTGCTTCTACGATTTTTTCGTCCAAGTTTTTCTGGGAAAAATCTCTGTTTTAATATAATTCTTATTGAAATTTGCTAATGCATCTTTATGACGTTTTATATGCATTTCCATCTAGTGCATGTATTGCTGAAATTGCATGATAAATACCATAATATGCCCGATTATTAGCACCTCAAATTCTTTTGCATTCAAAAGAATTTCCGCAGCTTTAATATCACTTTGGGCAGTTTCAATCCGATAAAAAATAAGATCTTTCTGCGTTCCTTTTTCATCAGGCTGCATCAAATAAATTTTACCCCCCTCTTTCTTTACATTTGCATAAAATGGATAAACATCAACCCAATTCAGAAAATGTTTTTCACTTTTTGCAATTGGCTTAATATCAAGATCATGATCCATATTAAAATCAAAAGTTTCTCCTGCCAATTCATGACGATACTGTTTAATATCTATATCAGACAGATCAAGGAGAATCATAATATCGATATCAGAATCTTCTCTATAATCTCCTCTGGCATATGAGCCGTATAAAATAACACTTTTCAAATGTTTCCCATATATTTTCTGTAATATTTTTGTGTATTGTTCCAACAATGTCTTCATCGATACCGGCATAATCCCGCCCCCCTTCTATCTGATAAAAACATCTTTTATTCGATAACCACTATTTTCTTCCATTTTAATTATACGCTTTTTATATCATTATTCTGCAATGAAATTTTTTTCGACATAAATTCTCCAGACATACAAAAACAGACTGAGAACCTGATATATATTCTTATCAAGCTCCAGTCTGTTTTGCGTGCTCAAATATATAAGATATAACTATGAGCAAATAACAAATGCGGATTGCTAATATCCCTTGAATTATTTAACCGTTACCTTACAGGTCAGTTTTTTTGCTCCGCTCTGCACGGTGATCACGGCCGTCCCTTTTCGGATTCCCTTTACAACACCTTTGGAATTTACCGTAGCGATCCTGCGATCCGAGGAACGGAAAAGAATCTTCTCGTCGCTGTAATACGGCACGGTCACTGCCTGGATCGTGTATGTTTTTCCACGAAGTATGGTTTTTGTTTTGGGCACGCCGGTCATCTTTGCGGTCCTTACTGCGGCAGTATTGTTCAAAAAACGGAACCCATTTTTCTTTGCGTAAGTCTGAGCAGTAGAACTCTTTTTTCCGACAATGACAAAAGTTTTATTTTTTCCACTATTGAAATTATAGCCGATCGCTTCTTTTTCTATCACTGTTTTACTGTTTAGGATCGTAATCTTTTTCATTGCCTGGCAATCATAAAAAGCATTGCTTCTGATCTTTTTCACGCT
>ENA-OQAR01000508-OQAR01000508.1-human-gut-metagenome-genome-assembly--contig:-NODE-508-length-11804-cov-1.676287_pt1 | contig 11804 bp, 20 predicted proteins | sample MGYA00242738_ERZ504533 | MGnify/ENA primary metagenome ERZ504533 (study PRJEB26092, sample SAMD00036276) | human gut metagenome | host: Homo sapiens | study: EMG produced TPA metagenomics assembly of... | reverse complement strand
GATTCAAGTAGAACTGGATAACGAAGGAGTTCCCTATTATGATATTCGGGAAAATGTGGCATGGGATAATATTCCTTTTACAGATTCAATGAAGGGGTTGGCTCAACGTGCAAAAGCTGTCTGTTTCGGTTCGCTTTCTCAGCGAAATATAGTGTCGCGCACTACAATTCACCAGTTTTTGGATGAAATGCCGGATGAAGGGACTTATAAGATTTTCGACATCAATCTGCGTCAAGGATTCTATACCAAAGAAATCCTATGCACTTCTATGCAAAAAATGCAATATATTGAAGATTAATGATGAGGAATTGATTGCTGTCAGTCGTATGTTTGGTTATCCAGGTATTGACTTAAAGGATAAGTGCTGGATTCTATTAGCCAAATATAATTTGAAAATGCTCATACTTACTTGTGGAGTCAATGGAAGTTATGTCTTTACTCCTGGAGTTGTTTCTTTTATTGAGACTCCCAAAGTAATAGTGGCAGATACTGTAGGAGCCGGAGATTCATTTACAGCCAGTTTTATTGCATCAATATTAAAGGGAAAATCTGTAGAGGAAGCTCATCGGTTGGCAGTAAAATGTTTCGGCTTATGTATGTACACAAAATGGGGCAATGCCACAATTACCAGATTATTTTATCAAATGATAGATTATGAAAAAATACATAGGTTTATTACTAATGTTGTTTTCATTGGAGGCAACTGCACAACTTCATATGAAGGCGAATTTACAAACGAACCATCTGTGGCGTGGAATAGAGGTAGCAGATGGGCTGGTCATTACGGGCGATGTAAATTACTCTTTATGCAATGGATTGTTTAACTTAGGTTTTTGGGGTGGAACTAATACCCGGGGTACATACAAGGAATTTAATAATCACATTTCATTTCAGTATAAAGGTTTTTCTTTGGCTTTGTGGGATACATATAATTTTTCAACAGGTGCTACATATAATAATAAGGAATTTTTTTAATTACAAGCTCACAGTACCGGACGCTTTTTAGATGCAATATTGAATTACTACTGTGGGGAAAGATTTCCTCTTTTAATATCTTGGTCAACGATAGTTTTCGGTCGTGACAGAAAATAAAAGAAAAACACCGCCAAATAAATACTCTACTTTTTTGTTATCTGGAATACCCCATCTATACAAAAATCCCGATGGCATGCAGATGCTGGAATTGGCGGAGCATTTGCTTTGAATAAAGCCGGTAGTAAAACTAATTTTTATGGTAATACAAATGGGATTGTACATGTTTTGCTAAAAGTAACCTTTGATTGGACATTAGCGAAGCATACGATGCCGATTCATGCTTGTATGGTATGGAATCCGCAAGCAGACAGAGCCTTTTTTCAACTTGGTATCCAATTATTTTAATTTATAAAAGGAAACATATATGGAAACATTGATTAATAATTACTGCATGGGGATACAACATATTGGTATTCCAACTATAGATATAGAGACTACGGTTAAATTTTATCAGCAGCTTGGCTTTAATGTGGTACTGCGAACCCAAAACAATAATCAAAAGGTTGCTTTTTAAAGAATTTGCTGAAAGATGCCATATCTACAAAATTCAGTTCTTCGGATATTTGCCGGATACTTATCTCATGATTATCCAAACATGTCCAAAGCATGATAAAATGATTTTCTTTGCATATCATTTCGCGGGGTGTCTGTTTTAAAAACGTTTCTTTTCGTCAATCGAGTCAGGTGCTTGGTTGAAACACACAAGTAATCAGCATAGAATGTGACACTATGTTCTGTAACGGCATTTCACAAATCAATTTCATGAAATTCATTAACAAGATGTCTTTTTTGTTAAGAAATTCAGGCTTTCAAAATAAATCTGTTTAACAAAGTAATAATCATTTCGTTGTAAATTTTATTGATTTTTATCGAGAAACAAAACAGGAACAAGATTACACTTTTAAGCGATTTTACATTTTTTTCGTTTTCATATAACAAAAAAAGCGGAGCCAAGGTTAATCTTGCGTTCTTTAGTAAAAATGGATTTTGAGCTTCCTACGTCGTTTCATTAGCCGGACCAAGCGTTTTTCGTCCTTCTGATTATGCCTGTCTGTCCGTCGGATTACTACAGTCTCCGGCAGCGGACTGTATAGTCCGTTGCAGTGGACCGTACAGTCTGCTACAGTGGACTGTACAGTCCATTGCCGCAGACTGTAATAATCTTCCGTTTAAAAGGCCTTGACCGACCCCCGGGAACGGCTTATTCTTCCCTTTGTTTGTAATATGATATTTACCCCCCCAAGAATAACAAGTGACACAATAAGGGTTTTTAAAAGAGTGAAAAAGATCTATCTTCTAAATTTAAACATTGTTTTCTATCGTTTTTCAATGAAATAGGTGTATCTTTGCACTATGTTAAAAAACTCGTATATCGGATTTGGTATCGTAAACAATCTGTTCTCATAAATAGATTGTTTATTCGTGTATTCTCGGGATATTTTTTCGAGAGCAATTTCATATTACTTAAATTTTATTTTTTAATTACACAGGGAGTATGGCTATACTTTCAGTGTATGTTTAATATATTACGACAATGAATAATGACAACAATACAATTCTAGGATTCGATGTAAATTTGATTTGTGATTTTTTCTTAAATACGGAGCGACAAGGCCCCGGAAGTCCCGAAGTAACTCTTAAAGCATTAAGCTTTATAGATAATCTTACCGACAAATCCCTTATTGCCGATCTCGGCTGTGGAACAGGGGGTCAGACAATGATTTTGGCACAACATGCACCGGGGAAGATTACAGGCATCGACTTTTTCCCGGGATTCATTGAACGTTTCAACAAGAATGCCGAGAAACTGAATCTCCAGAATAGGGTGAAAGGCATAGTCGGTTCGATGGATGACCTTTCTTTTGAAAAGGACTCTTTGGACTTGATCTGGTCGGAAGGAGCCATTTATAATATTGGTTTTGAACGAGGCTTGAAAGAGTGGCGCAACTATTTGAAACCGGGAGGATACCTTGCCGTTTCTGAAAGTGTCTGGTTTACCGATCAACGCCCGGCAGAAATTCATGATTTCTGGATGAGTGCTTATACGGAAATAGATACGGTTCCCAACAAAGTAGCCCAGATACAAAAAGCAGGATATATTCCGGTTGCGACATTCATTCTTCCGGAGAATTGCTGGATAGAACATTATTTCGCTCCTCAAGCTAAAGCCGAGGAAATATTCAGAAGAAAACATGCAGGAAGCAGAATCGTAGAAGAATTGATAACATCCAATCATCGTGAGGCTGAGCTATATAGTAAGTATAAAGCATATTATGGCTATGCATTCTTTATCTGCAAAAAAAGGATTCTCACTGAGAAGGTGAGCGAATGACGATACAAAGAAGTATAAAAAGTGATTAACTCGGTTTAATAGAATAAATGATTCAACTTACTTTTAGGGAGCTTTTTCAGTCTCCCTAAAAGTCTTTATTATAAACGAGAATATAAAGCAAAATACTTCCAAAACGGTGCAGCCATCAATGATTGTTTCACCTCATCATTCAATAACAACGCTTTTACTTCTTCTTCATCCAGCAAATGCACTGTCAGATCTTCAGTTTCTTCCAAATGCTGGGTAGAGATTCGTTCTACCTCCGTAGCCAGATAACAATGAGTGATATTTGTCATGGTGCTGGCATTTGCTGAAATGGTCATAAGTTTTGTCCAATTTCCATTGCCATACCCTGTTTCTTCGTACAATTCGCGTTGGGCAGAAAGCAAAGGCTCTTCTCCGGTTTCACAAACTCCGGCGCAAATTTCATAACGTGTTTCTTTTATTCCGTGACGGTATTGGCGTACTAATACGAATTTACCTTCTTTGGTGATAGCAATTACATTTACCCAATCAGGATATTCCAAAATATAATATTCAGGAATTTCAACTCCTGTAGGTAGTTTAACCCGGTCACGGCGTGCGGTCAGCCAAGGGCGGCGGATAAGATATTCACTTTCAATAATCTCCCATTTTCTATCGTCTGTGCTCATATAATAAGTTTTTTGTTTTATATTCTACATTATAAAATTATTCTTGCCAGTGGCTTAATTGATTATACCGGCAAAGGTACATTAATCCATTTGCATTAACTATAACACTCCCATTCTTTTTGAAGAAATTCAGGAATGAATTATGTAAATGATGAAAAGACTTTAGCTAACTTTGCAGACAATGATAAATTTTATTCAGACAGAATGGAAAATAGAATAAGTCCGGAGTCTTCTCTATGGAATCCTTGGCATGGCTGCCATAAGCTAAGTACAGGTTGCCGGCATTGTTATGTATATCGCGGAGATAGTAAACATGGGAAAGACAGTTCCATAATAACCAAAACCGGACAATTCAATCTGCCCGTGCGACGGAAAAAGGATAAGACTTACAAGATCCCTTCCGGCAATCTCGTCTATACTTGTTTTACCTCCGATTTTCTGATAGAAGAAGCCGATGAATGGCGTATAGAAGCATGGAAAATGATGCGGGAACGATACGATCTTCATTTCTTGTTTATAACTAAACGCATAGACCGGCTCGGCCAATGTCTGCCTCCGGATTGGGGGGACGGGTATGATAATGTTACCATTTGTTGCACCATGGAAAATCAAGACAGAGTGGATTACCGTCTTCCTCTTTATAAAGCAGCTCCTGTAAAGCATAAAATCATTATCTGTGAACCGTTGTTGTCCGCTATAAACTTCAAGGGAGAACTCGGTACATGGGTAGAACAGATTGTGGTAGGTGGAGAATCGGGCAAAGAAGCGCGTATATGTAACTATGACTGGGTATTGGACATTCGTCGGCAATGTATAGAAAATAATATAAGCTTTTGGTTTAAACAAACCGGATACAGATTTACTAAAAAGGAGAACGTGAATATAAAAATAGCCCGTCAATTTCAACATACACAAGCTAGAAAAGCAGGAATAAACTATTCTGGGAGATCTAACGGCAATAATTATAGTGATTAAGAAAGTGTTTCATTTTGAAAGAGCCCCCTTTTCATTTTGGTAAGCTTTAGTCTTTGATGACACGCTTATGGCATTGTAGCTAAGCCGTTTGTTTTATTGGTATATTCTTTGCCTGTTATAAAAGGACTGATATTAAATATGCGGAAAATTGTTATATTGCCAATATGATAAAGTAACAAATGGAAGACAGAGAAGAAAAGTGTACAGCATTTTTTTTTTAGATTTTGATTAAACGTTCACGGCGTGGGAAGTTTTAAAAATCTATATCGGAATGATAGCCGGTGTAGGGAAAAGTTATCGTATGCTGCAAGAAGCTCACGAAATGTTGGAGAACGGTGTAAATGTACAGATAGGTTATATTGAAACGCACGGACGTGCAGGAACCGTTGCTATGTTGGAAGGATTGCCTGTTATCTCTCGGAAAAAGATATTTTACAAAGGTAAGGAAGTGGAAGAAATGGATCTTGATGCCATTCTTCAGTTACATCCCGAACTGGTTATAGTAGATGAATTGGCACATACCAACATCGAGGGCAGCCGGAATGAGAAACGTTGGCAAGATGTAATGGAATTGTTGGATGCCGGTATAAACGTAATTTCTGCAGTTAATATCCAGCATATAGAAAGTTTGAATGAAGACGTAAAAGGCATAGCAGGTATAGAGGTTAAGGAACGGATTCCGGACAAGGTGTTGCAGGATGCGGATGAAGTGGTAAATATAGACCTTACTGCCGAAGAACTGATAAACCGGTTGAAAGCCGGGAAAATCTATCGCCCTGAAAAGATTCAGTTGGCACTGAATAATTTTTTAAGACAGAGAATATTCTTCAGTTACGTGAACTGGCACTAAAAGAAGTGGCCTTTCGAGTCGAGAAAAAAGTTGAAAATGAAATTGTTACAGGCGAAAAGGGTATCCGGCACGAGAAGTTTTTGGCATGTATCAGCAGTAATGAACGGACTCCCCGACATATCATCCGTAAAGCGGCACGGCTTGCTTCCCGGTACAATACGGTCTTTTTTGCCCTTTATGTACAAAACGCCTGCCGAAAGTACGAACGTATTCCATTGGCAACACAGCGGCATTTACTTAATCATTTTAAACTGGTTACCGAGTTGGGCGGTGAAGTTATCCAAGTTTCATCTTCCGATATTATGGGAGAAATAATTAAGACTTGTCGTCAACGTGGAATTACAACTGTCTGTATGGGGCATCCTGCTTTCAAAATGCCCGGTGCATTATTCAGTCTTTCCAAATATCGAAAAATTTCTACACTCTTTAGCAGAATGGACATAGATTTGATTATACTTGCATAAAAAATAAAAGTTATGAATATAAAGTCGAAACTAACCCTCGCCATAGGGATATTGGTGGCAATGATTGTACTGTTGGTTGTACTTTCTGTTGTGAATTTGCAAATACTGACTGCCACGGAACCTGACAGTCCGGCAGCAGGTCCCGGCTTACAGCGGGCTTTATTGTGGATATATGTTGTTGGTGCCGCATGTATATGTATTGGTATTGGTATGTGGTTGCGTCTTCCCGCATCAATTGATAATCCTATTAAAGAGCTGACCAACGCTATACAGGAAATTGCAAACCATAATTATGAGAAACGTTTGGAATTGAACAGCAGTGAAGAATTTTCAGAAGTATCTAAAAATTTCAACCGCATGGCCAAACGTCTGGAAGATTATCATGCAAGTACTTTATCCGATATGATGGCATCTAAAAAATATATGGAGACTATCATCAACAGTATCAACGAGCCTATTATCGGTTTAAATAATGATATGGAAATCCTGTTCATCAATGATGAAGCATTGAATGTGATCAACCTGAAGCGTGAAGAAGTTATTAGAACATTCTGCACAGGATATTTCCCTACGCAATGATTTGTTGCGCCGCCTGATTCGTGAATTGGTGGAAATTCCTGGGGAACCAGTCAAAGACAAGGAAAAAGAAAAGAAGAACCTCTGAAGATTTATGTCGGACAATAAAGAGAGTTTTTTCCAAGTTAAAATACATGAGTATTTCCCAACCGGGGAAAGATGGGGTTACTATGGAGAAAAAAGGATATGTCATTATGTTGAAGAATATAACCGAATTTAAGGAACTGGATTTCGGCCAAGACCACATTTATCTCTACAATCTCACATGAATTGAAGACTCCTATCTCGGCTATTATGATGAGTCTGCAATTATTAGAAGACCAGCGTATCGGAGCTTTAAATGAAGAACAGGAAGATTTGGCAAACAGTATCAAGGAAAATAGCGAACGGCTGCTTAATATCACCGGCGAATTGCTGAATATGACGCAGGTAGAATCAGGAAAACTACAGTTGAAGCCTAAGATAACCAAACCTATAGAGTTGATAGAATATGCAATAAAGGCAAACCGTGTGCAAGCCGAGAAGTTCAACATTCAAATAGAAGTGGAGTACCCTGAAGACAAAATAGGTAAACTGTTTGTCGACAGTGAGAAGATAGCTTGGGTGCTGACCAACCTTCTTTCCAACGCCATCCGGTATTCACCGGAAAACGGTCGTGTAGTAATAGGGGCACGTCAGACAGATGATGGATTCATTGAGATGTTTGTACGGGATTTCGGGAAAGGGATTGATCCACGTTATCATAAAAGCATCTTTGACCATTATTTCCGGGTTCCGGAACTAAAGTACAAGGAAGCGGCTTAGGTCTGTCCATTTCCCGGGATTTTGTCGAGGCCCATAATGGTACGCTTACAGTAGACAGTAAGCTGGGGAGAAGGAAGTACGTTTTGTTATGCGGTTAAAAAGCATGATCACAGCACAGGGGAGAGAATCTTTCAATAAGCGCTCTCCCCTGCTGCTTTTGAACCAACCGGAAAAGCTTACTCCAGCCTATGAACGGTAATATCGCTAAAAATCCTGTAATAATGTCAGTAACATACCTTCATCATTGTATTTCTTGGATTTTATAACCATTGTAACATAATAGGTCGTTACTTCTCCCAACCTCTTTTCGTCAATTGATAGGAAACAATATTGTACTCCTTGGAATTGAATTTCTTGGCCATACGGTTCAGTGTTTCTTTATTGTCTGTAGAGAACTCTACCATGGAACTTTTCATACCTATACTTTTAAAAAGATAGCTAAGTGCCTCAAAGACCAATCAGCGTAAGGATTGTTGCTGAGATTCCCAGCCAGTACATACCGGCTCCAATGGCCAGACCGATGCCCGAAGTAGCCCAAATTCCGGCAGCGGTAGTAAGCCCGCGCACGATTTGTTTCTGAAAAATAATAGTACCCGCTCCAATAAAACCGATACCGCTGACAACCTGTGCGGCCACACGACTCGGGTCCAGGTCTATTCCCTCCATCTTCACTACTTCCATAAAACCATATTGTGACACAATCATAATGAGAGCACTTCCCAGTGATACTAGAAAATGGGTACGGTAACCGGCTTCTTTGGCACGATATTCCCTATCCAGACCAATAACAGTACCCAAAGCGCCTGCCACAAACAATCTTAAAATAAAATCCCACGTCATGCTCATCTTTAAGTCCTCCTTGTTTATTCATCGTCCTCATCATCTGTCAGTTCGGGCAAACTCAACATTCGTTGGCTGTCTTCTGCCGGAAGGGCTTCTACCTGGCGTAGTTTACGCTCTATGGCACGAGTACGTTTTCCCATAACTTCCTCTAACTGGTCTCCTGCATTCTGTAGATTTTTCTGTACCTTTTCCAGCAATCCTCCAAACTTTCCGAATTCGTCTTTACTGCCCCTAACACATTCCATACTTCGCTTGTTCGTTTTTGAATGGCCAGTGTACGGAATCCCATTTGCAAACTATTCAGGATAGCTCCCAGGGTGGTAGGACCTGTAACCACTATCTTCCAGTCTTTTTGCAACATTTCCACCAATGCGGTCCGGCGGATCACTTCTGCATAGATATTTTCGAATGGCAGAAACATAATGGCAAAATCTGTTGTAAAAGGTGGGTCTACATATTTATCGTGAATGTCCTTTGCCATTTTTTTGATTGTGATTTCCAGTTGGCGGGATGAAGTTTCAATCAATGCGGCATCTCCGGCTTCGTATGCATCCTGATATTGCTCATATACATCTTTGGGAAATTTGGCATCCACAGGTAAATATACAGTATCATTACTATTTTCCTTTCCCGGAAGTTTAATGGCGAATTCCACAAAATTCCGTTGCATTCTTCTTGGTTTTGACATTCGCCGCATTATGTTCCGGACTCAGCATCTGGTCCAATAAAGCCCCTAATTGTACTTCTCCGAATGTACCCCCGTGTCTTCACATTGCTTAAAACTTTTTTCAATCCTCCTACATCCTGTGCCAGACTCTTCATCTCTCCCAATCCTTTCTGTACATTCTCCAGCTGCGAACGTACTATTTCAAAGGATTGTCCTATACGTTCATTCAATGTTTTCTGTAATTTTTCTTCTACCATTTGCCGCATGTCATCCAATCGTTTTTCCGTACTTTTCACCAAAGCTTCCTGTTGCTTGCCCATTGCTTCAAATTTTTTCCCGTTGCATTTCATTACCGGTCAGCAGGTTTTTATGCAAAGTATCCTGCATATTACGGATAGAATAATTCAAGGTTTGATTCAGTTCGTTACGAAGTTCGCGAATATTTTTTCCCAGTTCGTCCCGGTTTTCTTCATTTCTTCGCGTAGCAATCCTTCCAGACGTTCGGTTTGCAGACGATTGTTTTTAGTAAGTGCGATTACAATATTAATTATCAGCAGGATAATAATTACGGTTAATAAAATTTCTGTCATGATTCTTGTTTATTTTGAGCAAATGTAGCAAAAGCCATGAATTTAATCGTTATATTTGCAGCGAATTTGGCAAAAGCACTCCATTAAATAGTATATGAAGTATAAATTATTAGTTTTAGACCTAGACGGAACGTTGACCAATCAAAAGAAAGAGGTAACGGAACACACACGTCGTACACTTATCGAAGCGCAAGAGCGCGGAGTAAAAATTGTTTTGGCATCGGGGCGTCCCACATACGGTGTGGCTCCACTGGCCGAGATCTTAGAGTTGCAGAAATACGAAGGTTATATACTTTCGTATAACGGAGGTGAGATCATAGACTGGAAAACCGGTGAGATGATGTACGAGAATGTGCTCGATCCGGATATATTGCCTTACCTGTATAAATGTGCCACCGACAATCATTTTGCTATCGTCACTTACGATGGAAAATATGTATTGACTGAATATCCGGAAGATGAATATGTATTGAAAGAAGCTATTCTGAATGTGATGACTCCCAAGAAAAGTGGATCATTTTCTGGAGGCAATAAAATTTCCTATTGCCAAATGTCTGATTGTAGGTGAACCTACGCGGCTTGCAGTGCTTGAAAAAGAAATGTACGAACACTTGAAAGACCGTATGGGCGTATTCCGTTCCGAACCTTATTTTTTGGAATTGGTTCCTAAAGGTATTGATAAAGCACAATCACTGGCCGTATTGCTAAAAGAAATCGGTATGACAAAAGAAGAAATGATTGCCGTTGGTGATGGTTTTAACGATCTTTCTATGATACAATATGCCGGATTGGGGGTAGCAATGGCCAATGCTCAAGAAATAGTCCGTCAAAACGCCGACTACATCACCCTTTCTAACGAAGAAGATGGTGTAGCCGCGGTAGTAGAGAAATTTATTCTTTAGGTTTCCGGTCAAAGAAAGGATTTTTAGAGGATGCGCTGACAGGGATGGCATAAACCTGGGTGCATCCTTCCAGCCAGTTCAGACGCTGTGCTGCTAATCCGGCCGAGAACATGACCCGTGTGTCCACCCTGTTGTCTGCTGCTGTGGCACAAGCTGATCCGATAGCAATGCCCACATCAACACTATTGATAGCACATGGCACTCCTTCTTTGCGAGACACACAAGTGGCATATCCACAATGACCACAATTCAATCCTTGCGCCTGTTCGTGGGTACCTATTAACAGGACACATTCCGCATTCAGAATATTTTCCGCATCGCGCAGAAAGAATTTCATTCCATGCTCCGCAACCATTTTCACCATCATTTCCGATAAAATATTGATATCACCATCCGTCACCATGGCTATTTCAATAATGTCAACACCTTTTCCTTTGGGAGCAGTGCGCGCTGCCGTCATCATTTGTCGGGCCACATGCAACACATGCTCATGGCGGCTTTCTCTTTCATTCAATATCATATAAATCTTAGTTATAAGTTAGCTATTAATACAAAAATTAGTGAATATGAATGATATAAGGCTCTTGCTTTAAGCCTAAAAAGTATAAAAAGAGTCACCGGTTAAAAAAAATATCAAAATAAAAAGAGAAATATAGTGGATAATCCAATTATTTATCGTTCCTTTGACAACGGAATATAAAAAAGATAGTTTTTTTCGATTGACTCAATTCATCTCACACTTGAACCGTTTCTATTCTTCTAACTAAATTTTTAAATTCAAAGTTTACTTAATTATTTATTTATCAATTTTTTATTTTATGAATTTGTATATTGGAAACCTTAACTATAATGTTAGGGAAGGTGATTTGAGAGGTGTAATGGAAGAGTATGGAACAGTAGCTTCAGTAAAACTTATTACTGACCGTGAAACACGTCGTTCTAAAGGCTTTGCTTTTGTAGAAATGCCTAATGATGACGAAGCCAAAAGAAGCTATCAAGCAATTGAACGGTGCAGAATATGTAAACCGTACTATGGTTGTAAAAGAAGCACTTCCTAAAGCATAAGGAATTAGACATTCCACATCACATAATGGCGACAGAGTGAATCTCTAT
>ENA-OQAR01000507-OQAR01000507.1-human-gut-metagenome-genome-assembly--contig:-NODE-507-length-11819-cov-2.161392_pt1 | contig 11819 bp, 16 predicted proteins | sample MGYA00242738_ERZ504533 | MGnify/ENA primary metagenome ERZ504533 (study PRJEB26092, sample SAMD00036276) | human gut metagenome | host: Homo sapiens | study: EMG produced TPA metagenomics assembly of... | reverse complement strand
TTAATATCAAAGATGCAGAAATTTCTCAGTTGAAATAAATTTAAAAAACAAAATCTTAATATCTCTGAAATTATGGACTCTGCTTCATTATTGAAATACAATAGTTTATTTAAAAATTTTATCGAAAATCAGTTTAAAAATCCGACTGATGATTTTATCAAGCTTTTTTCTTCAGCCAGTATATAAAGGTGCAAAAAACGCAGTCTGTGATAGAAAAAGTTTCGACCTATTGTAGAAAAAGCACTAACCGATTACATAAATGAATTGTTGACTGATAAAATCCAGGCAGCTCTTAACACTACTGTTACCAGTTCAAATGTATCAGCTCCCAATATACAAACAAACGAACATTGGGATATTCTTTCTGAAATCAAAGATGTCCTGAAGAATACCATTGACGTGAATAAAATCAGCCTTAAGCATACAGGATCCTATACTGCTGTTTTGTATGAGAAAAATGTAAGAAAATGGATTTGCCGTATTTCGTTATCCGGAACGCAAAAATTATTGATTCTTCCGGATATAAATAAAAAATGAAATTCGTATGCCAATTTCAGATATATCTGATTTAAAAAATTTCTCAGAGCAAATAATAGAAGTTGTTCAGAGATATTTACATCCAGTTTTGCTCAAAGAGGTTTTGTACACACGTTGGGGAAACTATGAAATGCCTGAACCATATAAAATTTTACTTGAAAAAGGTCCTCGTAAAAACTTAAAGAAATTATAGTAAGTAACTGTCTCAATGGATTGGAGAAAGGAGTTTTCATTATGCCATTACCCAAAGAACGGATTTATACAATAGATGACATCTACGCTCTTCCGGATGGTGAACGTGCAGAGCTGATTGATGGACAGATCTATATGATGGCACCACCTAATACCAGGCATCAGGTAATCGTCGGTGAACTGTATGCTACTATCCGCAATTACATTAAAAGTAAAAGCGGATCCTGTAAACCATATGTTTCTCCATTTGCAGTGTTCCTGAATGAAGATAACAAGAACTATGTCGAACCAGACTTAACAGTTGTCTGCTCACCGGACAAAGTAGATGAAAAAGGTTGTCATGGTGCACCTGACTGGGTAATTGAGGTTGTTTCTCCTGCTACCCAGAGTAAAGATTACGGAATAAAATTATTTAAATACCGGATGGCCGGAGTCAGAGAATATTGGATTATAAATCCCCTGAAAGGTATCGTAAATGTCTACGATTTTGAAAATGAATCGGGTACCGGATTGTATTCTTTCGACGATGAAATTCCAGTATGTATATATCCCGATTTATCAATTGTGATCTCTGAATTATTATAATAAAAAACCGCCCCTGTTGGTAGCAGGGACGGCTCAAGAATCTCCGAAGAGATTCCGTACTTTGGCAAAGATATTGTATCATCTTCGGAGCAGTTGCACAATCAGAACATTTGTGTGGCTGTTATTTTTGTACTTAAAATTACATATTTTATAAAACCGAGGTGATATTTATGAGCAGTAAAGTGGCATGTCTTTACATCCGCGTCTCGACAGAGGACCAAACAGAACTTTCTCCTGATGCGCAGAAACGTCTTTTGCTGGATTATGCTCAGAAGAATGACATGATTGTTTCCGGGGACTTTATCTTTACTGAGAGTGTTTCCGGCCGGCACGCACAGAAGCGTCCGGAGTTTCAGAAGATGATCGCCCTGGCGAAGCAGCCTTCTCACCCTATTGATGTGATCCTGGTATGGAAATTCAGTCGTTTCGCCCGTAACCAGGAAGAGTCTATCGTATACAAGAGTATGCTCAAGAAGGATAATGTAGACGTGATCAGTGTATCTGAGCCACTGATCGAGGGACCTTTTGGCAGCCTGATCGAGCGCATCATGAATGGATGGATGATACTATTCCATTCGATTGTCGGGTGAGGTCTTGCGTGGCATGAAAGAAAAAGCCCTGCAAAAAAGGCTATCAGACGTCTCCCTGTCTTGGCTATACTGCAGTTGGACATGGAAAACCTTATATCATTAATGAAGCTGAATATGCCATTGTCTCTTATATCATGGACCTGTATGATAATCAGAACTTAGATGAGACAGCTATTGCCAGGCGTTGCAATGATCTCGGGTACCGGACAAAACGTGGAAAACTCTTCGAGCGGCGCAGCGTTGACCGGATTCTTGGAAATCCCTTCTATTGCGGAACTGTTGTCTGGAACGGAGTGGAATTTGAAGGAAACCATGAGGTACGTCTTTCCAGGGAACGGTACGAAAAAACGTCAGAAGCTGATCACTTCCCGGAACGCCCGGTCAAGGCACGGAATGTCTCTGCCTGCAAGCACTGGCTATCCGGTCTTTTGAAGTGCTCTGTCTGCGGAGCCACACTTTCTTACACCGGTAATAATAAGTGTCCTTATTTCCAGTGCTGGAAGTACGCAAAGGGATTTCATAAGACTTCTGTTGCTTTATCAGTCAAAAAGGCCGAAGAAGCTGTGATAAGTTATTTTGATCAGATCTTAGATGGAGCAGAATTTACATATGTATGTAAAAAGAAAAAAGACTGATCATTCACTGCAGATTGATCAGTTGCAAAGAGAGATCAGTAAGCTCGCCATGAGAGAAGGCAGAATCAAAGAGGCTTATGAGGCAGGCGTAGATACTCTGGCGGAATACAAGAATAATAAGGACCGTCTGGTATCAGACCGATTAGAATTGACTGCTGCCCTTTCACAGCTATTACAGGAAGAACAGTCAGAGCAACCTAATACAGAAGAAGTCCTGAAAGAGATCCGTTCTGTTGCGGATGTCCTGAAGAATCCAGACGTAGGTTACGAAGAAAAAGGAAATCTGATCAGAAGTGTTGTAGAGCAGATCATATATGATAAGGATCCGGAAAAAAATGTCTTTTGACATCATTATTTCCTGAATTGAAAATCCCGCAAACCCGCATAAACACTGTGGTTGCGGGACTATTATAGGTACTGCACTCCGGTGGCCCGGACGGTGAGATCGGCGCTTCCCTGCGTTATCTTTCCCAGCGTTTTACCATGCCGAACCGAACGACTTCTGCTTTGCTCAGCGACATAGGAACAGAAGAACTCAGTCATCTGGAAATGGTATCCACTATTGTACATCAGCTTACCCGGGACCTTTCCATGGAGGAAATTGAGAAATCCGGATTTTGGACCGTATTATATCGATCACACAGTGGGAGTCTGGCCACAGGCAGCAGGTGGCGTACCATTTAATGCATGTGAATTTCAGAGTAAAGGTGATCCGATCACTGATCTGTTCGAGGATCTTGCTGCAGAGCAAAAAGCCCGTTCTACTTATGACAATATTCTCAGAGTAGTCCGCAATATACCTGAGATTGCGGATCCCATCAAATTCCTGCGTGCCAGAGAAGTTGTTCATTTCCAGAGATTTGGGGAAGCTCTTCAGTCCATTCAGGAAGAACTTGTGCCAAAAAAAACTTCTATGCTTTTACCCCGGGATTTGATAATCCCTGCACTGCATCATGCAACAGCAATAAATAACGTACGCAGCCAAAACCTGCGACATACTGCGCGAATTTTATGCGATTAGCATCGCGAAGCGTGTTACTGAGAACGGAATGAACAGTAATACGCTCCATCTTAAAAAATCACAGAAATTTCATATTTTGCTTTACAAAATATATCTGGTGGTGCTATAGTATTCTTAGCTTAATAGCCACAAAAAGTAATTGCCAAAAAATATTGAGCAATTACGAAACAAAATATGATATAAAAAGGGGCTGTCTCACATAGATATTATGTGACAGCCCCCTTATTGGAGGAATTATGCAGATAATTATTGTTGGGTGCGGTAAAGTTGGACGTACCCTGGCAGAACAGCTTCAGGAAGAAGAATCCGACATTACTCTTATAGACGTTTCTTCTAATGTGATCACTTCCCTTCAGAATGACATTGATGCCATGGGTATCGTGGGAAACGGTGCAAGTATCAACACGCTGGTGGAAGCAGGTATTGAGAATGCAGATATCCTGATTGCCGTAACCGGCTCTGATGAAATGAATCTCCTCTGCTGCCTGATCGCACAGAAAACCGGCCATTGCCAGACGATTGCCCGTGTCCGCAATCCTATCTATGCCAAAGAGATCAGCTTCATCAAGAAGCGTCTGGGTGTTACTATGATCATTAACCCAGAGCTTGCAGCTGCACAGGAAATTTCCCGTCTCTTACGCTTCCCTTCAGCTATCAAGATCGATACTTTCGCACGTGGTCGTGTAGAAAATGCTGAAATTCAAAAGTGCTTCCTGAATTTAATCTGGATGGCATGACAATCTCACGCATTACGGAAGCCCTGAAATGCGACGTCTTGTTCTGCGCAGTAGAAAGTCGGGATCATGTATCTATTCCCGGCGGTAATCAGGTGATCCACGACGGAGATATGGTTTCCATTCTTGCTTCCCCGGTGAATGCAGCAGCCTTTTTCAAAAAGATCGGCCTGAAAACCAATCAGGTAAAAAACGCCATTATTGTCGGCGGAGGAACCATTTCCTATTACCTTACAAAAGCCCTGCTTGATATGAACATCTCCGTTAAGATCATCGAACAGAATGAGTCCCGCTGTGAAACCTTAAGTGATCTGCTTCCGGAGGCAACTATCATTAACGGAGACGGAACCAATCGTTCTCTCCTTATGGAAGAGGGACTCTCACGCACAGAGGCTTTTGTATCACTCACAAACATGGATGAGGAAAATGTTTTCCTTTCACTCTTTGCCAAAACAGTTTCCAATGCCAAACTGATTGCCAAGGTAAACCGCCTTGCCTTTGATGATGTCATTGATAACCTTGATATCGGAAGCGTCATTTATCCGAAATATATCACAGCCGACTATATCCTGCAGTATGTACGTGCCATGCAGAACAGCATCGGCAGCAATATTGAAACCCTTTATCATATCCTGGATAATCAGGCAGAAGCTCTGGAATTTGCCATCCGCGAAAATTCACCGGTAACAGGCATTCCATTATCTGAACTGAACCTGAAGAAAAACCTTCTTGTAGGTTACCTGAACCGAAATGGTCAGGTCAAGATTCCCCGAGGCCAGGATACCATTCAGGTCGGAGATACCGTTATCATAGTAACTTCTCAGAAGGGCCTTCGCGATATCACAGATATTCTGGAAAAATAAAGGAGTCAAATCATGAACTATTCCATTATTATCTATATCATCGGAATGATTCTGAAAATTGAAGCTGTATTTATGGCTCTGCCCGCAATTACGGCACTGATCTATCAGGAAAACTTCCCGGTGTAGCTTTTCTGATCACGATTGCTTTTATGCCTGGTCATCGGGCTTCCTCTCACCAGGAAAAAGCCGACAAGAAAGGCTTTCTACACAAAAGAAGGTTTCGTGACTGTAGCATTAAGCTGGATCGTTCTGAGTATCATAGGAGCAATCCCCTTTGTGATCAGCCGAAGCATTCCAAATCCTGTAGATGCATTATTTGAAACAGTTTCGGGTTTTACTACAACAGGAGCCAGTATTCTCAGCGATGTGGAGGCACTTCCTCATTGTATGCTGATGTGGAGAAGCTTCACGCACTGGATCGGCGGAATGGGTGTTCTGGTTTTCATCCTCTCCCTTCTGCCACTTACCGGCGGTTATCATATGAATCTTATGAAAGCGGAGAGTCCCGGACCATCTGTAAGCAAGCTTGCGCCAAAAGTACAGTCAACTGCCAAAATTCTGTATTCTATTTATTTCGTAATGACAGTGATCCAGATCCTGCTTCTTCTGGTCGGTGGTATGCCGCTGTTTGACTCCATATGTACAGCTTTCGGTACTGCAGGTACCGGAGGATTTGGTATTAAAAATGACAGCATGGCCAGTTACAGTACATATCTGCAGGTGGTCATTACTGTATTTATGATTTTATTTGGCGTTAACTTTAATGCTTACTTTTTCATTATCACAAAAAAAATTTGCTCAGGCTTTTTAAAATGGAAGAAGTGCGGTATTATTTCGGAATCATCGGTATTGCAATTCTTATCATCGCCTGCAATATTTACCATATTTTCGGAAGTGCAGCCAAAGCTTTTCAGCAGGCAGCTTTCCAGGTTGGTTCCATTATCACAACAACCGGATATGCAACAACAGATTTTAATACCTGGCCGGAAAATTTCGCGGACAATCCTGGTACTGCTGATGTTTATCGGTGCATGTGCCGGAAGTACAGGCGGCGGCATTAAAGTATCCAGATCCTGATTCTCTGCAAAACAGTCCGCAAGGAGCTTCATATTTTTCTGCATCCAAATGCGGTAAAGAAAATAAAAATGGACGGCAAAGCATCCCACATGAAGTTGTTCGTTCCACAAATATTTTCTTCATTGTATATATGCTGATTTTTGCATCCTCCATATTCCTGATTGCCTTTGACGATTTCAATCTGATCACGAATTTTACGGCGGTTGCGGCAACCTTTAATAATATCGGACCTGGTCTGGAACTGGTAGGACCTACCGGAAACTTCGGCATGTTCTCCTGGTTTTCAAAGCTTATCCTTACTTTTGATATGCTGGCAGGACGTCTTGAGATTTTCCCCGTTACTGATATTGTTTGTAAGGGATACATGGAAGAAATTCTAAAAATATTTTGGTAAAACAAATTTTTATTTTTTTACACTGTATTCATATTTTATTCATATTTATTGGATATAATGAACTTCAGAAAGATGATGAATCTTTCTTATAAATATTTTTCTTTTTCATACGCGCGTACGAAAGTACCGGCCTCCTTCCATTTATGGGAGTTTTTTATTTTATAGCATTTTTCTCACACCTTCATAATCAAACGCAGGAATAAAACTCTCTCTGGCAGTTTCACCATCTTGAAAAAATCCATTTTCAATCCCAAGCTCAAATGCATAGTCCAGAACTTTTTTCATATTCTCTTCTGGTTACACAACGATTCAGTTCTGTATATTCTTTCTGCTCAAAAACCGGCGTATACTGATTCATGATACTGATATAAATCTGCTTTCCAAAAGTCTTATGTAAAAGTTTCAGAACCTTTTTTGAATTTCTTGTATGCCCCGGCAATATAAGATGTCTCACAATAGTCCCACGTTTTCATATATCCCTCTGCATCAAACTGTGGCATTCCTGTCTGGCGTACCATCTCATTAACTGCTTCCATAGCTCTTTCAGGATAATCATTCGCATGTGAAAATTTCACCGCCAATTCGCTCTCCGCATATTTGTAATCCGGAAGATAAATGTCCACATATCCGTCCAGAAGTTTCAATGTCTCTGTGTTCTCATATCCACCACAGTTATAGACAACCGGAATATTAAGCCCATGCTTCTTTGCACAGTCCAAAGCTGCGATGATCTGTGGAATATAATGTGTTCCGGTTACCAGATTGATATTTGCAGCATCCTTTTCCTGCAGTTCCAGGAATATTTCTGCCAGTCTTTCCTCAGTGATCTCAAGGCCACTGTCACCAATGGCAATTTCCCGGTTCTGGCAGAAACAGCATCTCAGATTGCATCCTGTAAAAAAGACTGCCCCGGAACCTCTGGTTCCCGAAATACATGGTTCTTCCCACATATGCAAAGCTGCCCTTGCAATCTTAACCTTCTGATCCATTCCACAGTATCCGGTTTTTCCGGCTGTTCTGTCTACATGGCAATTTCTCGGACATAAACTGCAATCTGTCAGTATGCAGCTTTCTGTATCCTGCCTCAGAGTTTTATCTTTGTTTTTTCTGTCTGTATTTTATTTACCTTCACTTTTCTCTTCTGTCCTTTTTTCTTTCCCCGACTTGATATCTGTGAATCACCCACTGCAAACATTTCCCACAGTTTGCTTATATCATAACCGTTCAGTGCTTTCACAGTTACAGGCGGATTGCTGAATAGTTACTATCCTTTATATCATTATACTACATTCCCCAATTACGTCTATTCATATTTCACAATTTCCTTTTTCAATCTCTTCATGATTCTTTTTTCCAGTCTGGAAATATATGATTGAGAAATTCCCAGAAGGTCTGCAACCTCTTTCTGTGTTTTCTCTGCAGCATTCTCCTTTCCCAGACCAAATCTAAGGCGAATGATCGTCTGCTCACGCGGTGAAAGCTTTCTAATTGCCTTTGATAACAACGAAATCTCCACTTCATCTTCCAGACGTCTTGAAATCACATCCTCATCAGTTCCCAGAATATCAGAAAGCAGGAGTTCATTTCCATCCCAGTCTACGTTCAGCGGTTCGTCTATGGACACTTCCATCTTTGTCTTACTGTTGCGGCGAAGATACATCAGGATCTCATTCTCTATACATCTGGATGCATAAGTGGCAAGCTTGATGTTTTTTACAGGATTAAAGGTATTGATCGCCTTGATCAGCCCAATCGTTCCGATTGAGATCAGATCCTCCACCCCGACTCCTGTGTTATCAAACTTCTTTGCAATATACACCACAAGCCTTAAATTATGTTCGATCAGAACAGACTTCGCTTCTTCTTCCTGCCCTGTTCCAAGCTTCTGCAGTATAAATGCCTCACGCTTCGGCTCCAGTGGTGCCGGCAGCACATCATTTCCACCAATATAAAAAAACTTCTCCTGAACGGTTCATCACCATTCTTGACACTACCTGTAATGGATAACAGCTCATAGTCACAACCCCTCCCGTTAAAGTAAATCTGGAATTCAAAAGTACCTCGTATTCCTTACCAAAAGCGGATGTTTCAAATGAAAATGCAAATACCGGATTGTCTATGCAGACAACCTCTGCTGGAGTCTGAATGCAGAGTTTCTCAAAGGTAACAGCCAGCATCATCCCCTGTTCTTTTCCTATACTGTGAAAAAAAGTAAAATGTGGATGAAGCCCGGCAGTTCCCGGTTTCCCAGACTCCCCGGGATTTTCTTTCAGGTGTTTTAAACAGCTTACGGTTTCTTCTGAACATATTTCAGATAAAACTTTTTCTGTCCCTACAGATACAGGTTTTCCGTTTACAGAATCCATAAGCAGATTTCCGGAATCATAAAATCCTTGAAAAGGATATCCACATCCTTTATAGTATATGGTTATCGGATAGATATTCTTTGTCCGTATTCTCATGGAATCCATCAGATATGACAACGCTGTAATGCCGGACCACGTTGCTGCTGCAAGGATCAGAAACATTTTGACTGTCAACTTATCACTGACGATCACTTCCCAGAACCCTCCACACAGAAATGCGGCAAAATACAGTGTAAGTATTGCTTTAAGCAGCAGACTTCCCCTTTTCAGATTACATCCGATCACAAGCATTCCTGCAGCACAGCCACCATGCAGCAGGACAAGTGCCGGAAGAAAAATCCCAGACTTCAGAAAAGATTGCAGATAAATGATCCAGCAGGAAAACACCGCACCTGCAGCAGCTCCCAGAAGAGCTCTTTTTTCTGCTTCTTCCACATCGGAATAATATTCCTGTAAATCTGATCAATATGTAATCTATCAGGAGATTTGTGAAAAAAACTACATCTATGTATATTTCGTAATGCATTTCCTTCCCTCCGTCTGATACTGCCTCTGACTTCTCCTTCACTTCGGTAAGTGAGATTCATTATACGTGATAAAGTATGCGGATTTTGTCAAAAACGGAGGAATTATGTCTTATTATTTTGTCGCACTAAAATCGACAGTTTTTTATCATATAAACCAAAAATGAACATGTATTGACATATAATTTGAAGTTAGAATAAAAATGATAGATAATTTCTATGTTTTTAGAAGGGCATCTTCTATACTGTCACAATTCAGACAGTATTTTATGTCTCTGCTACAAAACAGACTGGAGGATTTTAACATGAATAATATTACCGGACACACAGGTCTTACCGCGCTTTTAGGAAGCCCGGTGGCACACAGCATTTCCCCTTTGATGCACAATGAATCATTTCGCCTTCTCGGGCTTGACTATGTATATTTATGTTTTGATGTAAATGAAGAAACTCTTCCTGCAGCAGTTGCAGGATTAAAAGACTTGCGGCATTCGCGGTTTCAACCTTACCATGCCGAATAAGAATAAAAATTGTAGAATTATTGGATGATCTTTCCCCTGAAGCCCAACTGATCGGTGCTGTCAATACTGTACTGAACGATAACGGAAAGTTAATCGGATACAATACAGACGGGTACGGTTTTATGCAATCTGTACGTGATGCGGGACATGATATTACCGGTAAAAATATAACTGTCATGGGAGTAGGAGGAGCTTCGATGGCCATCTGTGCACAGTCTGCCCTGGACGGTGCGGCTTCCGTACATATTTTTGCCCGCCGCACCAGCAGATACTGGAATCGCACACAGAAATTCGCTGAGAATCTCTCTGCTAAAACAGGCTGCCAGGTCTGCCTCTTCGACAATGATGATCATACTGCATTGCGAGATTCCATTGCACAGAGTTATCTGCTGATCAATGCAACCTCTGTAGGCATGGTTCCGGATATCGACGATACCATCATCAAAGATACATCTCTGTTCCGTCCTGAGCTTGTAGTGGCAGATGTTGTCTATGAGCCACAGGAAACCCGACTGCTCAGAGAGGCTAAAGCAGCCGGATGCCAGACCTTTAAGTGGCATGTATATGCTTCTTCATCAGGGGGCTAAAGCTTTCCAGATCTGGACCGGACAGGAAATGCCGGTTTCTGTTATTAAGGAAAAATATTTCTCTGTCAAATAGTGATTCGCATAACAGTCACATATTTCCCATCAGCTTATCTTTGATGATTGCCAGGATTTCTCTTGGAATATATATCAGAAGTCTCCATGAACGGTATCTGGAAGGAATGGGATAAATTTCTCTGCATCCACATTTCTTTCCTATGGCCGTTCCCCGGAAAACATGAAAATTATTGGTGACAATGCCCACCGAATGATTCAGTCCGATCATTCCCAGACTGAACTTCAGATTCTCTGTTGTGTTGGTAGATTTCTCTTCCAGAATCAGTCGTTCTCTGTCAATTCCATGTTCCACAAGATAATTGCACATTGCCTGAGCTTCTGTGATAGATTCTCCGTCCCCCTTTCCTCCGGACAGAACAGCCTTAGTCTCAGGATTCTCTTCCATATACTGTAAAGCCCTCCTGGTACGTTCCAGAAGGGCTTTTGTAAGCCGGGTGCCTTCTACATGGGCACCAAGCACGATAATATATTCCAAATTTGGATGCTTACGCATTCTTACCGCAGCAATATTTATATTTCTTGCCGCTTCCGCAAGGACAAGGATCATTACGTCCGATTTTCTTTGCTTTGACAACTGTTCCTGATTTCTTCTGCTCAAGATAAAGTTCTTTTCTCTTCTCCGGTGTGAAGATCGCATCCCACTGTGGCAGTTCATACAGCCAGTCAGCTCTTGCATCTACCATGTTCTTATAAAGAAGTTCTTTATCAAAGCACAGAGAAACCTTTGTGTTCTCATCCATTGTCTCAATCGGGTTCGAATCTTCAGACTGTCATTGATTCCATCAAGAAAACCAACCATTGTCAGAACTTCCTGTCCGTATTTCTCAGCCAGTTCCTTAACTGTACCGGTTACTACCTCATCCGGGTTGCTAAGAAGCTGCTCATAAATTCCTTTTTCAATATTAAAATAATTTGCCCAAAATCTCTGAAGTTTATTACGGTCTGCCTGCTGGTCATAGGCGATGGCACGCCACTGCTCTAAGATTGTTTTATCGCTCATTTCCTTTAATCCTCTTTTCCAATATTTCATAGGTATTTATGCCTGTGCGGAAACATATGGAAAATAATTTCCCTTTCCACAAAGCTTTTATTATTTATATCATCTTTCAGTTAAAAAA
>ENA-OQAR01000506-OQAR01000506.1-human-gut-metagenome-genome-assembly--contig:-NODE-506-length-11820-cov-2.503464_pt1 | contig 11820 bp, 14 predicted proteins | sample MGYA00242738_ERZ504533 | MGnify/ENA primary metagenome ERZ504533 (study PRJEB26092, sample SAMD00036276) | human gut metagenome | host: Homo sapiens | study: EMG produced TPA metagenomics assembly of... | reverse complement strand
ATCTTTTGGTGGGTTTGTACCATTTTGTAATAGTTTTCAGAAGAGTAAAGCAAGGTTTTCTTTGCATTTCAACATATATCCCACACTTTTGTGCACAATGCACACTGTCATTCTGAAAATTTATGAAAACCATGAATAGACAAAATGAAAATATTTTTCTATAATGGAGCCATCAAGAGCGGCCGCTGGCACGGCAGGCCGCCAACAACGTGAAGCATCTTGAATGCGAAGGAGAAACTACTATGAAAAACTGCATTTCCCGCCGTTCGTTCCTGAAGGCCGCTGGCATTCTGGGCGCAGCCGGCGCTCTGGCCGCATGCGGCGGCTCTTCTGCAAGCACCAGCACTGCTGCTTCCACCGCAGGTTCTACCGCTGCAAGCGCAGCTGCTTCTTCCACCAGCATCAAGCTGTGGACATACCCCATCGGCGGCTGGGGCAATGACGAGACCGTTCAGGGTCTGGTTTCCAGCTTCAACGCAAAGTATCCTGACATCAAGGTCACTGTGGAGTATCTGGACTACACCAACGGCGACGATCAGGTGAACACCGCCATCGAGGGTGGCAGCGCACCTGATCTGATCATGGAAGGTCCCGAGCGTCTGGTTGCAAACTGGGGCGCAAAGGGCGTTATGGCTCCGCTGAACGACCTGTGGACCGACGATGCCAAGAAGGACATTTACGAGTCCGTTGAGTCCGCCTGCAAGGACACTGCCGGCAACTACTACGAGTATCCCCTGTGCATGACCGCACACTGCATGGCCGTGAACATGACCAAGGTCAAGGAAGTGGGCGCTGACCAGTACATTGATACCGACAAGCATACCTGGAGCACCGACGGCTTCCTGAAGACCGTTGATGCCCTGTACAACGGCGGTTACGAGAACGTTGCAGCCATCTACTGCGCAGGTCAGGGCGGCGACCAGGGCACCCGCGCCATCATCAACAACATGTACGGCGGCACCTTTACCGATGCAGCCCACACCAAGTACACTGCCGACTCCGCCGAGAACATCAAGGCGATCCAGACCCTGCACGACACCAAGGGCATCAACTTTGACGCTTCCATCGCAGGCGGCGACGAGATCACCCTGTTCCGCAACGGCACCCTGCAGATGGCATTCTGCTGGAACATTGCACAGCAGGCCAACAGCGACAACAATGCCGCCGGTCTGACCAACGATGGCGACGAGATCTTCCCCATGGCCTTCCCCACCGACAGCGGCGACCCGAAGCTGTGCGGCGGCATCTGGGGCTTCGGCATCTTTGATAACGGCGACGAGGCCAAGATCGAAGCAGCCAGGACCTTCATCGACTTCATCGCTGCCGACCCCGATCAGGTCAAGGACAGTGTGCTGGCTTCCACCTACTTCCCGGTCCGCACCAGCGTGGGCGATATCTACGCCGACAACGAGATCATGAGCGAGTACAGCAAGTTCATGGCTTATCTGGGCGACTACTACCAGATCACTCCGGGCTGGGCAACCGCACGTACCGAGTGGTGGAACATGCTGCAGCGCGTCGGCTCCGGTGAGGATGTCGAGACTGCCGTCAAGACCTTTGTGGACAACGCAAACGCTGCCGCACAGGCATAAGCCCATCCACTCTGCCGGGGGGCAGATAATTATTGACGCTTCGCCCCCTTCCTCGAAGATCCCGACGAGGGAGGGGCTTTATTTGTAAAAAAAAATCATAACCGAAAGGAACGGTGATTCTCTTGGCTGCAAAAACGGCGATCAAAGAGCCTAAGCGCAGCAGTGCGCTGGTACGGCGCGAGACCTTCGCTTCCTATTGCTTCCTGCTGCCCAGCCTGATCTTCTTTCTGGGCTTCGTCATTTACCCCATGGTGCTGTGCGTGGTGACCAGCTTCTTCGATTCCACCATGAACCGTGCCGACATCTTTGTGGGGCTTGCAAACTATAAGGAACTGTTCACAGACCCCATCTTTCTGGGTGCCTTAAAGAACACCTTCATCATCGTGGTGGTGTCTGTGCCCGTCACCTGCGCCTTCTCGCTGTGGGTCTCCTCTGCCATCGTAGACCTGCCCGAGTGGGCTACCAGCCTTTTCCGTTGCGTGTTCTACCTGCCCGTGGTCACCGGCTCTGTGGCTGTTACCGTGGTGTGGAAGTGGATGTACAACAACTACTACGGCATCTTCAACTATCTGGGCAAGACTCTGGGCCTCATTGACAAGAACATCAACTGGCTGGGCGATGAGCGCTTTGCTCTGGGCTGCATCATCCTGATCCTGCTCACCACCTCTGTGGGCCAGCCCATCGTGCTGTACGTTTCCGCTCTGGGCAATGTGGACCAGTCCATCGTGGAAGCCGCAGAAGTGGACGGTGCCACCGATTTCCAGTGTTTCTGGAAGATCAAGTGGCCCGCCATCATGCCCACCACCCTGTACATTCTGGTCATTACCACCATCAACTCCTTCCAGTGCTTTGCGCTGATCCAGCTGCTGACTTCCGGCGGCCCCAACCACAGCACCGATACCATCATGTACTACATCTACTACACCGCCTTCAAGCTGTACCGCTACGGCTACGGCAACGCAATGGGTGTTGTGCTGGCAGTCATCATCGCCATTCTGTCGGCTGTTCAGTTCAAGCTGGGCAACCAGGATAATTAAAGGAGGTGCCGGACAATGAGTGCAAATGCCGCTGCAAAAAAGCAAAAACCGTTGAAGCGTCACCCCAGCAAGCTCAAGAGAATGAGCGCCTACATGATCCTGACGCTGATCCTCATCAGCATCGTTGCGGTGCTGTTCGCCTTCCCTCTGTACTGGATCATCACCGGTTCCTTCAAGACCGGTGCCGCCATCAACGCCACCACCCCCGAATGGTGGCCCAGCCAGTGGGTGCTGACAAACTATCAGAAGCTGTTTTCCGGCAAGAGCGCCCCGCTGTGGCAGCTGGCTGTGCCCTTTGGCTCCAAGTTCAGCGCTAACGGCGAGCCCATCTACTTCTCGGTAGGCCCCACCGCTCCCGCTGCCATCCGCTGGATGATCAACACCGTGTTCATGGCCGTCATGTCCATGATCCTCACCTGCATCACAGCCGCCATGGCCGGCTATGCACTGGCAAAAAAAGCGCTTTGTAGGCCGCAAGCTGCTGTTCACCCTCATCGTGTGTGCAATGGCTCTGCCCAAGCAGGTCATTCTGATTCCCCTGCTGCGCGAAATGAGCAGCCTGAACCTGTACAACACCATCTGGGCCGTCATCTTCCCCATCGTGGGCTGGCCCTTTGGTGTGTTCCTGATGAAGCAGTTCAGTGAGGGCATCCCCACTGAGATGCTGGAAGCGGCCCGCATCGACGGTGCAAGCGAGGCCAAGACCTTTATTGACATCGTGCTGCCCATGGTCAAGCCGGGCATCGGTGCACTGGCCATTTTTACCTTCATCAACAGCTGGAACGACTACTTCATGCAGTTGATCATGCTGTCCAGCACCAGCAACCTGACCATCTCGCTGGGCATTGCAAAGCTGCAGGCTGAGAACAGCACCGACTTTGGCCTGATCATGGCAGGTGCCGCACTGGCTGCTGTGCCTATCATCATCATCTTCCTCATTTTCCAGAAGTACTTTACCAAGGGCATCGCAATGGGTGCTGTTAAGGGCTAAAATCCCGACCGCCGCCTGCGGGCAAAGACTTCCCCCGGCCGGGGGAAGATGTCGCGCAGCGACAAAAGGGCATGGCAGGGAGGGATTTTGGTCGCAGCGTCTGCAAGACGCAAGGCCCGCCCAAGGGCCGAAGCGGATGCAGGGCACCGCAAGAGGGCGCTGATGCCGCTGCCCGGAACAGAAAGCGTACGAGCTTGATGCAAAACCATTTCATCTGTATTTATTACTATTTTTAAAGAAGGGTTTGGAACATGAAAGATATCAAAAAATATCAGGGTGTCATCCCCGCCTTTTACGCCTGCTACGACGCAGAGGGCAATATTTCCACCGAGGGCGTCAAGGCCCTTACCCGCCATCTGATCGCCAAAGGCGTCAAGGGCGTGTATGTAGGCGGTTCCTCCGGCGAGTGCATCTACCAGCACGTGGATGAGCGCAAGGCCGTTCTGGAAGCCGTGATGAGCGAAGCCAAGGGCAAGCTGACCGTCATTGCGCATGTCGGCTGCAACAATACCGCCGACAGCGTGGAGCTGGCCCGCCATGCCGAGAGCGTGGGCGTGGATGCCATTGCATCCATTCCTCCCATCTACTTCCACCTGCCGGAGTACGCCATTGCAAAGTACTGGAACGATATGTCCGCTGCTGCTCCCAACACCGAGTTCGTCATCTACAACATCCCGCAGCTGGCAGGCACCGGCCTGACCATGAGCCTGCTGAAGGAAATGCTCAAGAACCCCAATGTAGTGGCTGTGAAGAACAGCTCCATGCCCACGCAGGACATCCAGATGTTCAAGGATGCCGGTATCGCCGCCCGCGGCGAGGGGAATTTTGTGGTGTTCAACGGCCCCGATGAGCAGTTCGTTTCCGGCCGCGTCATCGGCGCAGACGGCGGCATCGGCGGCACCTACGCCGTCATGCCCGAGCTGTATCTGGCCATGAACGACCACATCAACAAGGGCGAGATCGAAGCCGCCCGCGCCATCCAGTACGATGCCGACCGCATCATCTACAAGATGTGCGAAGCCCACGGCAACCTGTACGCCGTGCAGAAGGAGATCCTGCGCCGGATGTACGGTCTGGAGCTGGGCGGCGTGCGCGAGCCGATGCCCGGCCTGATCCCGGAAGATGAAGCCATCGTGGCCGAAGCACAGGCCATGATCGAAGCTGCCATCGCAAAGCTGTAAAATTGAAGCAGCGTCCCTCTCCGTCTCTTTTCAGAGGGGAGAGCGGGCGCTTGTTTTTGGAGGGACGTTTTTATGATCTGTGATACCCTGCAGCACCTGACGCGCTACAAGGGCCTTTTGCAAAAATCTCGACACGGCCATTGATTACCTGCTGACCCACGACCCTGCCAGCCTGCCTCTGGGCCGCACCGAGGTGGATGGCGAGGAGGTATTCATCAACACGATGGATGCCACGCTCCATTCCGACCACGCTACCACCCGGAATATCACAAAAGTACGCCGACCTGCAGCTCGACATCACCGGCAGCGAGGGCTGGGGCTTTACCACAAATCCCGGCAGGGAGATCGGCGATTTTACCGGCGACTGCGGTTTCAGGACAGCGCCAGTGTCGTGACCGGCACACTGGGCGAAGGACGCTTTGTGCTGTTCTTCCCCACGGAGCTGCACAAACCCGGCCTTGTACAGCACGGCTGCGTGGGCGTGCGCAAGGCTGTTGTAAAGATTCGGATGGAGGATTGAACGATGGATAAGGAAAAGCTGTTTGCTCAGATCAAGGGTGGTCTGATCGTCTCCTGTCAGGCACTGGAGACGGAGCCCCTGTACACGAAAGAAGGCGGCGTGATGCCGCTGATGGCAAAAGCCGCCGCCATGAGCGGTGCTGTGGGCATCCGTGCCAACACCGTGCGCGACATTACCCAGATCAAGCAGGTGGTGGATCTGCCGGTCATCGGCATCATCAAAAAGGACTACCCCGCACGCCCATGTACATCACCGTTACCATGAAGGAAGTGGACGAGCTGGTGGAGTGCGGCGTGGACATTCTTGCCGTGCAGGGCACCGGTGCCCTTCGCCCGGACGGCTCCACCTCCGCCCAGTTCATCCGCACCATCAAGGCAAAGTATCCCGACCAGCTGGTGATGGCCGACTGCGACAACTTTGAGAACGCCATGGCCTGCGCCGAAGCCGGTGCCGACTTTGTGGGCACCACCATGCGCGGCTACACCCCGGAGACCAAGGGCATTGACGATATCGACTTGATTTTGTCCATAAGCTGGCCGCAGAGTGCCCGGCAAAGGTCATTGCCGAGGGCCACATCCACTACCCGGAGCAGGCGGTCAAGGCGCTGGAAGCTGGTGCATTCGCACTGGTGGTGGGCGGTGCCATCACCGCCCGGCAGAGATCACGGCCCGCTTTACCGGTGCCATCAACGCCGCAAAAAAGTAAAATGGAGTGTGCCGGATGAAACAGTATTTTGGCATTGATATCGGCGGCACAGCCGTCAAGCTGGGCATCGTGGATGAGACCGGCAGGGTGCTGCTCAAGGGCGAAGAGAGCGTCAGCTTTGACGGCTACCAGACGCCTGTTCTCACCACCGTGCGCAGGGCCGCAAAGGAGTTTTTGACCGCAAATTCCATCCCGGTGGAAAGTCTTGCGGGCATCGGCGTTTCGGCCACCGGTCAGATCGACAGCCGCAAGGGCATCGTAGCCGGTACCTGCGGCAACTTCCCCAATTACATCGGCAGCCCTATCAAGTCTGCGCTGGAAGAGGACTTCGGCCTGCCAGTCACAGTGGCCAACGACGCCAACTGCATGACACTGGGTGAAGTGTGGGTCGGCGCTGCACAGGGCTATACGGACGTGATCGGTGTGACCCTTGGCACCGGCGTGGGCGGCGGCATCCTGACCGGAGGCCATTTGTTAGAGGGTGCACGGGGCCTTGGCGGTGAGCTGGGTCACTACCGCACCCACGCGCTGGACGGTGTGGACTGTACCTGCGGCGCAAAGGGCTGCTGGGAACGCTACGCTGCCACCACCGCGCTGGTGCGCGCCGCACAGGAAAAGAGCCCCGATTGGAAGGATGGCCGCGCCATCTTTGCCGCAGCCGAAGCAGGCAACGAGACAGTTCTTGCCCTGCTGGACCACTGGACGGACGAGATCGCACAGGGCCTTGCAGGCATGGTGCACATCTTCAACCCGCAGCTCATTCTGATCGGCGGCGGCGTGAGCGCGCAGCAGAAACTGCTGATCGAACCCATTGCCGCAAAGGTGAAAGCATCGGTCATGCCCGCCTTTGCAGAGGGACTGGAAGTGCGCGCCGCTCAGCTGCACAACGATGCCGGTATGGTGGGCGCAGTGTACTACTTCCGGCAGACCATGGAAAAGGAGTAATCATATATGAAAACACATATCCTCTGTCTGGGCGATTCCAACACCCACGGCTACTGTGCCGACCCGAACGACTGCGCCGACCACGGCATCCGCTTCAATGAAGAGGAGCGCTGGACCTGCCGCCTGCAGAAGGCGCTGGGCGACGAATACCTTGTGACCGAAGAGGGACTTTCCGGCCGCACCACCGTATTTGTGGACCCCATCCACGAATCCATGGATGCCCTCAGCGTTATCTATGCCCTGCTCAAGAGCCATGAGGTCATCGACCTGCTCATCATCATGCTGGGCACGAACGATGTGAAGGAGCGCTTTGGTGCCAATGCCGCCTGCATTGCTGCGGGCATGGAGCGGCTGATCCTCAAAGCCAAGAGCGTGGACTGCTGGGGCACCAAGCAGCCCAACATTCTGGTGGTGGCACCTCCTCCCATCGGCGCAGGCTTCCACGACGCTGTGATGGGCGATGGCTGTGTGGAAAAATCTGCCGGTGTAGCCGGGCAGCTCCGCATCATCTGCGAGCGGCAGGGCGTGCACTTCCTCGATGCAAAGGACTGCGAGTTCAACAAGGTGGATTTCATGCACCTGACCCGCAAGGGCCACGCACAGCTGGCGGAGCTGCTGGCAAAAGAAGTACCGGGCCTGATCTGAGCAGAGCACGATTTTAAAAGCTCCGCTCTGAGCATCTTTAGCGGAATTATTATTTTTTATTGGGTTCTCAAAAAAGCTTGCGGGCTTTTTTGAGAACTTTTTTTTTTCACGAAAATAGGGTCATAACCACAAACGGCATCAAACTCACAAGCAGCCTATATTTTATTTTTAATTTCCGTTTTGTTCATCTTGTAAAACATAGCAGAATCGGCTATACTTTCCGCAGAAAGATTCATTGAAAGGAACTGTGCCATGCCTGAACTTTTAAAAGCGCCTGTCACCCCTGCTCAGCAGGCAAGAGATACCCTTCTCGGTGCCCTCGTGGGGCTTGCCCGGGCCACCACCAGCGAGCCCAAAACGGACGACACGACGTGGTTCTGAACGCCGGTCTGCGCCTTGCCGCGCAGCCGGATGCACCGGAGGAAAGGCTGCAGCGGATGCTTGCCATCGTCCAGACTGAAAAGCACCGCGTTGCCCCGGGCTGCGCCACCTGTGCCATGCCCTGCGGCAACACGAACGATTACGATTTTGTCCGCCTGTGGGCTGCGCCCGAGAGTATCCGCACCCTCAAGCTGCAAATGCTTTCTGCCGCGTTTGCGTTCGGCCCAAACGCCCGCAGGGTCAGGCGCAGGCCGCCGTTTATCAGCTGCTGTTCACCCTTGCCGAGGACTGGGACGAGGAGCTTCTTGCCCCTGTTGTGCAACGCGCCAAGGAGCTTTGCCGGGAGTAAATCCGGGCCGGAAAGCCGCCGCTTTTACCCGCCGGGTTTGTAGCGGGAGCGTTCTCGGCACAAACCAGAAAGGTCCGCCTTTTTGCGTGTTTTTGTGGCAGTTCCGTAATACTGTTGCATCAAAATGCATTCCAGTGAGTTTCACACCCGATTTCCTGTCCTTTTCCGAAAGTTTTTTGACAAAAAAAGACTTTACAAACCATTTCTAAAAACTTATTATATAAGTAATATATTTCATGGAGCCAATGCTGCGCAGCCCATTGTGCAGCATCCAAATACGATCAAGGAGGGGTTTATCTATGCCCGAAAAGAAAAAAGACCGCAGCGGCTGCTCCTGCTGTGGAAGCTCCTGCCGCTGAGGCCAAGGAGTCTAAGACCCGTAAATCTGCCAAGCCCCCTGCACGCCGCGGCCGTCCCCCCGCTTGCACCGGAGCTGTATGTGGAGTTCAGCGGCAAGCAGTATAACGTGACCGATATCATTGACCGCGCCAAGGCCGATTACCGCGCTACCCACAAGGTTGGCGTGCAGTCCTGCAAGGTATACGTCAAGCCCGAGGAAGACGCTGCCTATTACGTGATCAACAAAGTCTCCGGCAAGCTGGAGCTGTAACTTTTCCTGTATTCTTTTCTCCTGCTGCAAAGCACTCCGCACCTGTTTTGCGGCAGGTTGTCCGTTCCCACACAAGGCTCCATTTTAAACCGTAAAAAAGCTGCCCTGCATCCAAAATGCAAGGCAGCTTTTCATTTTACATCAAACCATCTTTTCCAGAACGGATAATGCTGGATCACGGGGTCCGGGTCCGGGATCTCGAACACATAGCGCTCGGTAGCGTTGATCACGGTGGTCTTGCCGCGGGTGCACACGCGCGGCAGCTTTGCATCATAGTTCAGGTGCACATGGCCGTGCACGAACCACTGCGGCTCGTATTCATCCATCAGATCATTGAAGCACGCAAAGCCCTTGTGAGCACGATCCGTGCTGTCGTTCAGGCCAGCCGCCGGGGAGTGGGTGAGCAGCAGGTCGATGCCGCCCACATGATGGGCCTTGCGCCAGAGTTTGCGCACACGGCGGCGCATTTCCCTTTCCGTATACTGGAAGCTGTCCTCCCGGTTATTGTAGCGGATGCTGCCGCCCAGTCCCATAATGCGCAGGCCCTTCCACACATACACGCTGTCGTCCACACAAATGCATCCGCCAGGTTCATTTTCCCTGTAACTGCCGTCGTGGTTGCCGTGGACATACAAGATGGGCGCAGCCGTAAAGTTCGTAAGATATTCCAGATACTTCTGCGGCAGATCCCCGCAGGAAAGGATCAGGTCGATGCCTTCCAGATGTTCGCGGGTACCGTAGTCCCACAGTGCTTTAGAGGGCACATCCGAAATTGCAAGAATTTTCACATCGGTTTGCTCCGTTCTCTCTCGGCCTGAGGGCCGCTTATTTCACAAACCCTTTCAGGGTATTGAGGCCGTTGATCGCCATAAGCACATGCGTTTTTACATCCAGTTCATCGTAGTGCGGCAGCGCACCTTCCACGCATTCGTCCAGCCAGTCCATCTCCATCAATTCCTTGGGACTGTAGACCACGGCCTCCGGCGAGTGCAGCACATGCCCCTGCGCGTACAGGTCTTCCGGGAAGATGCGCAGGTCATCCTCGTGCAGCATTTTTTCCATCAGGTCCAGCAGCTGTAAAGTGCCTGCGGGCAGGTCTTTGCTGTAATCGATCTCCTCTGCGCCGCTGCGCATGCCCCACCAGTAATTCACGGCTCTGGCTCCCGCTGCATCGTTGTCCCACGCGCCGTCAAAAATGGAACGCACAATCTCGATATAAAACGTATCCCACCGCCACACCGGCAGGCCCAGCGGCTGCAGGGTGCCGTCCGGCTGGCGGCGGCACAGACCGTAGTCCCGGTGGGTGCCTTCCGGCTCGCGGTTATCGCGGGCATAGAAGATTTCCACATCCGGCCGGTCAGAGAAATCCAGCGGGTGTGCCGGGTCCGGCAGGCAGGCCCAGCGCAGCACCACCTTTGCGTCCGGGCGCACGGTCTTCAGGCCCTGCGCATAGGCGTTTACTGCCGCCGGGATGCCATACACCGGGTTTGCCGCCACATAGCCCACGCGGTCGGTCCTTGCCATCACGCCGGCCAGCATTCCCAGCAGATAGGTCACTTCATACGTGCGGGGATAGTAGGTGCGCACCAGCGGGTGCGGCGCGTTGAGCGAACAGTTCAGGATGCGGGTCTGGGGTGCTGGGCCGCCACCTTCAGGCAGGCGGTATGCATCCGGGCACTTGAGGTGAACACCACGTCGGCATTGTCGTGGGCCACATCCTCCAGCACCTGCTCCGCGTCCACCTCAGGCTCGATGTTCTCTTTGCGGGTGATGAATACCCGGTCCGGGAACGCCTGCTGCAGCGCTTCGATGCCCTTGTCGTGGGCACGCACCCATGCGCTGCTCTCGGCATTGTGCTCGTGCAGGAACACCACCTTCAGCTCGCTGGGCTTTGTAAAGATGTTCAGCTTTGCCAGCAGCGGTTCGCCTGGGCCCTGCTTCGGCTCCAGCGAAAGGGCCACGGCCTGCGGCTCGGTGAGCACCTTCACCTCATCCCACAGCTTTTCCAGATTCTGCTTCATCTGGCTGGGCGTACTCTCGCAGGCATCCGCGTAACGGTAGACCGACAGATACACCAGCATGGCATCGCCGCAGTCAAATTCAGTCCGCCGCCGCCCAGAGCCAGAAACTGCTGGCGGAACATGGTATAGAAGGAGGAAAAGCTCAGCCGGTCATCATCCGTCCAGCTTTCACCGCTGGCCTTGCACACCAGCGTCTGCAATTTTGCGTAACCCCCCAGACGGGAGAAATGCACATCGTTGACCTTGGAGAGCTTGTAAAATCCAGAAATTCGTAGTAGATACGGTTTTCCAGACTGTCGTTCCGTTCCGGGACGAGCCGCGTGACCGTGCCCGCGATCCTGACCGCATCAAAATACTTGAGCACCGATACCCGCTTGTTGCCTTCCTGCACATAGAATTTGTTCAGGAACTCGTAGGCGATGATGGGGGTGTGGATGCCCTCTTCCAGATGTGCATCGCAGAGGTTTGACCACTTGCCTGCAAACTCGGTGTCCGGCTCCAGCAGGGGCATAAAGTTCGGTGCAAAGGCGGTGTGACGGCCGCTGGTCTTTGTGCCGACGATGCTTTCCGCCGGGATCTCCACAAGGCCCAGCGGCTCCTGCGCCACGATGTTCACATTGACCAGAATATCGTCCAGCACCGCAAGATACGGCGACTGGCCGCGCGCCACACAGGCACGGTAAGCACGCTGGCCGCTCTTCAGTGCGTTCTTGTAATCTTCCAGCATAGTTGCTCCTTTTTCTCATCTGCAATGCGCTGCAGCCAGCTGCCGCAGCGTCCTTCTTTAGTATACCATGAAATTTTGATTTTATGGGGAGGATTTTCCCGCACAAAAGAGTTGAT
>ENA-OQAR01000505-OQAR01000505.1-human-gut-metagenome-genome-assembly--contig:-NODE-505-length-11826-cov-2.174545_pt1 | contig 11826 bp, 21 predicted proteins | sample MGYA00242738_ERZ504533 | MGnify/ENA primary metagenome ERZ504533 (study PRJEB26092, sample SAMD00036276) | human gut metagenome | host: Homo sapiens | study: EMG produced TPA metagenomics assembly of... | reverse complement strand
CTGCCTTCGTAGCCCTTGGTCTTTGTCAAGCGCCTGCCTCGCGCATGAGGTCGGCGAAATAATCCTCAAGTCCGGATGCGCGCATGCCATGGGAGCGTGCGCTCATCGTGTCTCTGATGGATCGGCGGATCGCGCCCATCGGCGCCTCTCGGTTGAGCCTGCGGAAGATGTTGCCCGTGCCGATCCCACGAGTAGCCCGTTCATTTGCGGCAGCATGTAGGCTGCGAAGAATGCGATGGTGATGGCATCCCTGTATTCCAGATCGAATCGCATGGTTTCCGGCAGGTTGGCACGCATCTGTTCGAGCGTGTAGCGGTTGCCGACTTTCAGCCAGGATGCGAGCCACATCATGCGGCCACCGGGCATGCGTCCCACGACACCGCCTTGCGACGCGCGCACCATCTTCGGCGCGCCGTTTGTCGCGTGTCCGAATCGTGGACCGTCTGGCAGGGTGAGGGTTTCTTCTTTGACGAATATGAATCGTGGTTCCAGATCCTGCACGTCCATTTCGGGATTGGTGCCCGCGAAGACGCGTGCTTTGCTGTCGGCGAGCGCGATTTGCGCGAAGTGGTTGTTGTCGGTGAATAGTCCGATGGAGAAGGCTTTGCCTTGGGTTTGTGGCAGTTGCGCCCAGCCGAGTTGGAGTGTGCTTGGTATGCCTTCGAAGCCTTTGATGATGCGTCGTTTGATGAGTGGGTTGAGTTTGATGGCGTTGCGGGTGAGTTCATCGACGATGTCGTCTGGCGTGTCGAGGGCTTTGCCGAAGGGGTTGCGTCGGCGGTGTTGTGGGGGTGTTTGTTGTGGTTGATGAGTTGTCGTACCCCTTGCATGGCGTGGTTGAGCATGGTCCGTCCTTGGTGTGATGGTGTGCTGATGGCGATGCTGGTGTGAGGTGTGACATGTGGGCCATTCTTTCAATTCAATGCGACATGCAGCCTTTAGAATAAGTTCGTGACTTTTTCGAAACAGCGTTTTCAGGCGCGTCATCGTGTGTGCGCAGCTATTGTAGCCGCTTTTGTTGTGGTGGTGTTGGTTGAGTGCGTGTTGTGTAATGTGCCGTTTTTCCGCTCGTTGGCGGCGTCGGGTGATTCGGCGGCTGCGTATAACACGTTGGGGCCGGGGCTTGAGCGTCGTGATGACGGGTTGTTGGAGGTTACTGATCCGACGCAGGCGTATTTGCAGGTGGCTGCGGATGGTTCGTCTGAGTATGTGCGGATCGTGCCGGTGTCCGATGAGGTTATGGGTGGTGTGCCTGCCGGTTCGCGCGTGTTGCGTACGGTGCGTGTTCGTGCGGATGCGGATCGTGTGGCTGGTTCGTTGTGTTCGGTGTCGTTGGATTCGTCTCGTTCGTTGTATGTGAGGGCTGCGGCCGGTCGTACGGGTGCGCGTGCAGGTGGTGGAGCCCGAAGGGGTCATTGATTCCGTTTGATGCGGTTCGCGCGAATGTGCGTGTGCCGTTTTCGGTGAGTCCGTTGCGTGTGGCGTTGTTGGTGTTGGTGATGGTGTTGGTGGCGTTGTGCGTCCGGGCTCGCGCCTGTGGAAGGTGCCGTTGAATACGTCGAGTGTGCGTCAGCGTGTGACGTTGGGCGTGTTGTTGACGGTTCCTGGGTTGGTGACTGTTGCGGCGGTGGCGTGGCAGTTGGTGTCTGCAGTGCCGTTGAGTTTTCATACGGATGGCATGTATACGTATGATTATGATCAGTATGATCATGTGGCTCGGGCGTTGCTTGATGGTCATGCGTGGCTTGATTTGGATGTGCCCGACGCGTTGCGCGATGCGGATAATCCGTATGATGTGACGACTCGTCAGCAATTGCTTGCCGATGGTGTGAGTCCGGTGTATTGGGATTATGCGTTTTTTCAATGGACGTTGGTATTCGTATTTTGGCGTGGTGCCGGCGTGCTGTTGTTTGTGCCGTATCGTGCGATACGTCGTTGTGGGTTGATGGTGGTCTGATGATGCCGTCTGGCGCTGCGGTGCCGCTGCTGATGTTTGTTTTTTTGGTGTTCGCGTGCCTGTTGACGATTCGCGTGATCGAGCGTGTGCGTCCGCATGTTTCGCTGGCTGCGGTCAGCATGTTGTGCGTGTTTGTGGTTTTTGGCGTCGACGCCCCGTACTTTGTGGTATCGGACGAATTTTTTATTCGGTGCCGATTGCGGCGTCCTTGTTGTTGAGCACGTTGGGCTTATGGCTATGGATGGGTGCGGCGCACCCGAACGCGGCCGATGCCGGTGGCGATGGTGGTGCGAATACGGTCGAATCGTTGTCGCTGCCTCGTTTGGCCGCCGGTTCGGTGTGTATTGCCGCGAATGTGGGTTGCCGTCCGTCGTTTGTGGTGGTGGCGTTTGCCGCGTTCCCGTTGTTCTGGCCGCAGATTCGTGCGATTATGGGGCAGTTGCGTGCCATCGCGTCTGGTTCCGGCGTGCGTGGGGCGTGCGCGCACCGTGTTGCATGCGTTGCGCACGCCTTTTGGCCGTGCTGGTGCCCGCATTGGTTGTGGTGGTGCCCTTGTTCGCCTATAACATGGTGCGTTTCTCCTCGCCGTTCGATTTCGGTTCGTCGTATCAGCTGACGGTTACGGATATGACGAGTTACCATCAGTCGTGGTCGAATTTTTGTTTGGACGGTCGCATATTACCTGTTTCTGCCGTTGCGTTGGACGGATACGTTCCCGTTCCTTGCCGTCGATCCCGCGCCTTTGAAGGATTGGGGGTTTGCGGAGGCGATGCCCGGAGGCCTGTTCGTCATGGTTCCGCTTGCTTTGGCTGCGTTGGCTTGCCCGTTCCTACGTAAGCGCATGCGCGTTCGTGGCCATGCCGGCATGTGGCCCACATTGGTGATGTTCCTGCTGTTGGGTTTGCTGATCGTGGCTCTTGCGCGCGGCTGGGTGGCCTTGGATGGCGTTATATCGCCGATTTCGGCTGGCTGTTTGCGTTGGCTTCGCTTCCTTTGATGCTTATTGCGCTGGATTGCGAACGTCCGCGGCTTCGCTGGCTGTTGCGCGTGCTGGTGTTGGCGCTGCTGTTGTTCACGTTGTCGTTGACGGTGTTGTCGTTGTTCCTGTACGGCCGCGACGACGAGTTGATTCGTAATAATTCCGGTTTGTTTCATGACGTGCAGTCGTGGTTCACCCTGATGTAAGTTACGGCGTTTCAGGGTTATTTCAGGGTTTTATCACAATTTTTCCAATAAATCATTCGGCTTGTTCCGAGTTTTCCGGATAACAGTGGCGATGTAACTGTTCGCTGTGAGATGAACCCTTGTTGGAGACATCAGTCATGAAATCGCTTCCACTTTTGTCGAACCATCCTCGTGTAAGACGCTGGACCGCGGCCGTCGTCGCATCAGCCGTCGCATTGGGCGTCTGCCTCGCCAGCTACGACAATGTCGATGCGGCCATCAGACAAAACAGGATTGAACGACTGAACGCACGTATCGAGAACGTGTACACAGCCGACTATCAGGATATGGCCGATGACAAGCTCGAGCAGGAAAAAAGCAAGTCCTCCGCAACAGAGGATGACATGTTTGTCACCGAAGATCCGTACGGCACCAACACCACGTCACTGTATGTGTATTTCACTACCGACGACGCGGTTGCCGTCTCCTATACCGTGCATGCGGACGGCTATACGGATTTCACCCGTGACGCCTATCAGGAATCGCAATACAGCAAAACCCACGAATTCCAGCTGCTCGGCCTCATTCCCGGCGAGAAGAACACCGTCGCCATCACGCTGACCGATGCCGACGGCAAGTCCCGCACGCATGCCATCGAACACAGGGCGCATCCCTGCTGGGCAATGAGGAGGTGCAGTTGGAGAAGACCGTCGCAGCCGATTCAGTTGAGGATCTGGGCGGCGGCCTGTATGCGATTCTCGGCAATGATTCCGACGAACAGGATTTCATGTTCTACTACGATACGAACGGCGTGCTGCGCGGTGAGATTCCGGTGCTCTACTATCGTTCGCACCGTCTGCTGTTCGATGATGACGGTCTCATGTGGTTCTCCGCGTCCACGCATCATATGGTGGCGATGAACCGTCTCGGCAAGCTGGAGAAGATCTACGATCTGGGATCCGACTACATTCTGCATCATGATTATGCGATGGATTCCAACGGCGACATCGTGCTGCTGGCCACCGAGCTCGGCCGTGACGACAACGCCGTGCAGGATCAGGTCATCAAGCTCAGCACTTCCACCGGCAGTGTGACCCGCTTGGTGGATTTCGGTGAGCTGTTCGCTGGCTATAAGGCCTCCACCACGCATGCGGGAACCGACGAGTCGGATTCGAGCGCCCAGAATCGTTGGGATTGGCTGCACTGCAATACCATTCAATTGTTGGATGACGGTTCCGCATTGTTCTCCGCCCGTGAGACGTCCACCATCATCAAGGTGGATGATCTGGAATCAGATCCGACGCTTGATATATGATCGGCGAGCCATCCGTGTGGTCAGGCACCGAGGAGGCCAGCAGTTTCCTGACGAAGTCCGGTGATTTTTCGGATACCGGCGGACAGCATTCCATCACGTATGTCGCCGATGATTCGCTGCCTGACGGCCAGTATTACATGTATATGTTCGATAACAATTTCGGCACTTCGTTGACGCGTCCTGATTTTGACTGGTCGGTGATCGACGGCATCTCCACCGAACTGTCTTCAGACAGGGCGAAGTCGCAGTATCGCAGGTATCTGGTCGACGAGAATGCAGGCACGTATACGGAAGTGTCGTCATTTAACGTGCCGTATTCGCCGTATGTCAGTTCCGCACAGGAATTGGACAACGGCCAGATTCTCATCGATTCGGGCATGAAGGGCCTGTTCGGCCAGTACAACAAGGATGGGCGATCTGTTGGCGCAGTTCAAGATGACGTTGAACAGTGCGTACATCTATCGCGTGTACAAGTACGATTTCTCGGGATTCTATTTCGCCTGACATCCTGTCCGCAGGCTTGACGGGGCCGGGAATCTAAACTCCTTGTGGGGGTTTGATTTCGGCCCCTTTTCGTATGCAATGGGTTCGGCACGCCCGTACAATGGTTGCCATGGGTTTTTTCGATTCGCTGTTTTCATCCAACGTCCCGAAGCGACGCATGACGTCACGTTCACGCTAGATCAGGCAGGCCACACGTATGAGGATGGCAATGTCGGTCTGGAGCCGACATCGTTGACGATCACTCCGGAAAGCAAACGTGTGGCTGTGATCGGGTTGAATGGTTCCGGTAAGACCACGTTGCTGCAGCTGTTGGATGGCGCATTGTCTGCGACGTCCGGTTCGGTGCGTATCGACGCGAATGGTGCTGCGTATGATCCGTCGGTGAAACGTGATCTGAAACGTATCGAATCGATGATCGGCCGCGTTCGTCGCGAGGAAATTCCGAACAGTTATTACAAAGCGGATTCCATTCGCGAGGCGATTGATGAACCGTTGAAGAAGCATAAGGTGCCGGAAAGCGAACGCCAGGCGATCATCGGCAATCTGTTCGCGCATTTCGATCTGGCGGCGGTCGCACGTGAGCCCGCCTCCGCATTGGATAGCGAGAAACGTCATCTGCTGGCGATCGCTTCCGCATTGAGCTTCTCCCCCGCGGTGATCGTTGCCGACGAGCCGACCAAGGGTTTGGACGAGGTGGCGTCCGCGCATGTGGCGAAAGCTCTGTTCAGTTACGACAAACAGGTAGTGTTCGCCACGCATGACACGGAGCTGATCACACGCGTGGAATATGCGATCGACCGCACGCTGGTGGTCGACGATCATCAGGTGGTGTTCGACGGTGGCCCGCATGAGGCCGTGGCCTTTTACACGGACCTCATCCGCGCTAAATATGAGGCTTCCAAAGCCTGACCATACCCACGGATTATTCCCGTTCCCCACATGTGCGGCTCCTTCATCGGTGTCGACGATGGAACCACAACATGTTTCAACCGATCATTGTGTTGACGGTGTCAAGCACCGTCTGAACGTTATGCCTGAATTCGTCGGGTTCCGGCAATAACGAGATCGCGAGATAGCCGTTTCGACGTCATATCGAAGAAAATAGCCGGGCTGTCCTGAAATTCCGTGCTTTTCGATCATGGACACACCAGTTCGTTCTCGTCAAGCACGCTGGGCACGCGCAAAAGCACATTCCATCCGCCTTCGGCACGCAACACGCTGACCATGCCCTGCTCGTCATCATCCAGCATGGTATGCAAGGCTGCGAGGTTGGTTTGCACGCGCTCTCGCACGCGCGCGGTCTGCGCGGCTGCGGCGCCCAGCATGGCGGGGATCTGTTTAGCGATGATCTCACTCATTGGCAGATAGTCGTCGGCGACCACGTCGAGTCTGCGCTTGGCCTCATCCACTTCAGCCGCCGGGCCGGACACTTGGATCCAACCCACTTTGCATGTGGCGCGGCCAACGTCTTCGAGAACCCATCCAATGCGAATGTGAGCGTGCCGGTCTCCCCCGCGAGACGCGCGTTGCCATCGAATGGTTCAAGATCATAGTCGTAGAACACCTCATCGGCGATGATGGCCACCTCATGGTCATGACAAAGCCGCACAATGGCCTCACGTTCCGACGCTTTGACGTACGATCCGGTCGGATTGTTGGGATTGATGAGCACCAGCGCGCGGATGCGGCCGCCATCTTCACCTTCAAGCGCTTCGCGTAGTTCGGCCACGTCGATGTACCAGGATCCGTCGAAACGTTGCTGGTACTCGATCATGTCGACGCATTCGAGTCGTGCGATCGATTCGATGAGCGGATATCCCGGCTTCGGTGCGAGCACGGCGTCACCTGCATTGCAGAGCAGTTTGATCAGCCATGAGTACGCTTCGGACGTCGAGCTCAATATGTATAGGTCGTCGGCGGTAGCGGTATTGCCTTGTTCATGCAGGAATGCGGCCAGCGCTTCGCGTGCGTATCGTTGCCCGCGTGGCTCCGCTCCGTAGATGTCCGGCAATAGTTCCGACGCGAGCGCATGTTTGGTTGGATTGGAGTCGTTGAGTTTGCCGAGTGTGATGCCGTTTGCTTTGGCTTCCGCTTCGGCTTTGGCGATGGGATTGGGCTCGCTGATATCGACTCTGGAGGAAAAACGCATGGTCTCCACCATACTCTCTGGGTTGCGCAAGTGTTGCATCGAGCAAGAAGGATGCATTCGCCATGCGATCATCAGAGGAATAACAAGAGCCGTCCGACGGATGCATCGGACGGCTCTCGCTTATATGAAGGTTAGGAACCTTTTATGGTTCACGACATCACTTCTGCTTGATGCTTGCGTAGTACGCAGCGCCGATGATGCCAGCCTCATTGTGCAGCTTGGCTGCGACGATCGGGGTCTTGATGTCGATGTACGGCAGGAACTTCTCGGAGACGCGGGACACGCCACCGCCGACGACGAACAGCTGCGGATCCAAGTAGAACTCCAACAGGGAATAATACTTGGTCAGACGCTTGGCCCACTTCTTGTAGCTCATATCGAGCTTTTCACGAATGGAGGATGCCGCGTACTTCTCGGCGTCACCCTTGCCCTTGAGCAGTTCCAAATGGCCGAGCTCAGTGTTCGGAATGAGCTCGCCGTTGAAGATCAGCGCGGTGCCGATGCCGGTGCCCAGCGTGGTGGCGACGACCAGGCCGTCCTGGCCCTTGGCTGCGCCGAACTGCTGTTCGGCAAGACCGGCCGCATCAGCGTCGTTCACCACGGTGACCGGACGGCCGCAAGCTTCGGAGAACACTTCGGTGACGTCCACGCCAACCCAAGACTGGTCCAGATTGGCCATATAGCCGAGCTTCTCGCCAACATGAATCGGAGCGGGGAATGCGATGCCGACCGGAGCGGACTCAGGAACCTCAAAATGCTCGAGCTGCTGGCGAACGATTTCGCCAACGGCCTTCGGAGTGGAACCTCCGGGGTGAGGATCTTCAGACGCGGTTCAGCAAATTCGCCCTTCTCGAGGTTAACCGGGGCTGCCTTAATGCCGGAGCCGCCAATGTCAACGCCAAATGCCTGTGCAGTTTCAATCATCTTCGACCTCTCCTATCAAGGTACATAGTGGGTATATCGAACCCGGTAAACGCCATAGTAACTCGCCCCCATGCCCCAAAAACGCGCCGACAATACACAATTGATGAATACGATTGCATAATCTGTCGCAATGAAACGCAAATATTTGCGATTGTTTTCTGCAAACGATTCGCCCCATGCAACGCAACGCATCGGCATGGGGCGAATCGTAAGGAAACAGCCGTCTGAAAAACGGCGCGACAACATTACTTGAGCGGCGGCATCGGCTTCCAATCCGGATCATGCAGCAGCTTGCGCGAATCCCACCAACCCTTGACAATCTGCACCAAGCCGGTCTTGGCATGCTCACGGTCCACCATCACCAAGCGAATGACCTCCTTGGCGGCGGTCAGCAACGTGCCAAAGCCGAACATCAGCGGACGGTAATCGCCGAACGACATGAAATAGCGTGCCATGTAGCCACGGTTGCGCATGATGTGGTAGCGGTTCATGTCGGAAGTGGAGTTGAGCTGACGCACGCCGCGATATCCCAGTTGCCGATCTCGCGCGTACGTCGCAGGATCACGTCAGGCACCACGATCGGATTGGTGACCTTGCTGGCGCGATAGCCGTACATCGTATCGTCCCAGTAGATGAAGAAGCGGGGATCCGGCAAACCGATCTGTTCCACGATATTGCGGCGGAACAGGCCGCCTTCAAAGCATAAGGTGTCCATCACACGATAGCCGGGACGCCCGAACGCGGCCGGAGCGATCGGATTGGGAATGCCAAGAGGCACGATGAAATCGTACTGCCAGTAGAACGGGCCTCCGTCGTAGTCGTATCGGCTTCCCTGGATCACATCATGCTGCCGGTCCACTTGGCGAGCCTTTCGATGGCCTCAGGCATCACGGCCACGTCGTCGTCCATCACCCAGAACCACTCCGCACCCAGCTCGTATGCCTTCTTCACACCTGCGGAGAAGCCGCCTGCGCCGCCGAGGTTGTCGGATTGCGGCGCGTACACCACACGGCTTTCGTTGCCCGACTGGTCGGCGATGGTATTGCCCCACTGCGCGGTGACCGCTTCACGGAAATCGTCGACCATGCCTTGGGTCGCCTCGCTGTGCTCGTTGTCCACGACGATGATACGCCATGGCGCCACAGTGAGTTTTTCGATGGATTCGAACAAGGTGGCGAGCAGCTGCTGACGCCTGTACGTCACCACGACGATAGCCAGCTTTTCGATGGTGTTCTTCGCAACTTGCTTTTCAGTCATACGTTCCATTCTTGCACTCGCCCTCAACCGAACATCGCCTGTGTTCGCATCATGCGGCACGATTCCATTCGACGGACGGGCTCTTGCACATTTCGTGCGGCTTTGCCATAATGTACGGCGTAATGCAGGGGAACCCGTGTTCGTCGGGTTGAGATGGGCCAAGTGAGGCCTGAACCCTTTGAACCTGATGGTTAACACCAGCGTAGGGAGGCATGTCTAGTGACTGCTGTGACATCAACAACCGATTTCGATTATGAGTTCGACGCCGCCAAAGGCATCCAACGCGACAATCTTCCGCCGTTCGCGCAGCGCATGCGCAAGGCCGCCGACCTGGTTTGGGAGGAAGGCTACCAGCAGCCGTTCATCCGCGAGCTTGGCGAAGGCACACTGCAACGCGAGCGTTTCGCCTTCTATCTGCTGCAGGATTTTCGTTATGTGAACGATTACGCCAGAGTGCACGCTTTGGGATTAGCCAAGGCCACCGACCCTGAAATCATGGCGTTCATGCTCAAGGTGCAGAACGGCGCCTGCAGGTCGAGACCGAAGTACACCGCTCCTACTTGGCCAGCTATGGCATCACCGAAGAGCAGATGAACAATGTGCGCCAGTCGGCCTTCGCGCGTGCCTACACGTCGAATATCCTTTCCATCGCCTATGGCAAGGATATTCTCGACATTCTCGTGGCCGTGCTGCCGTGCGCCTGGGTGTATGCGGATTACGGTTATCGTCTTGCCGCCGAGTTCGCGGACACGCTCGACGACAATCCGTACAAGAGCTGGGTCGACATGTATAAGACCGACGAGTTCTGGCAGGATTCCGTGTGGCTGCTCGAACATATCGAGAAACTGGTGGCCGACGCGAGCGAGGAGCGCAAGCGCGAGCTGATCGACATTTTCGTGACCGGCGTGGAGAACGAATACATGTTCTGGGCCAGCGCGTACGACATGCAGTACACGTGGAAGCCCGAATGGAATCAGGCGCGCTGATAGCACTCCTTCATGGGGTTTCCTGACTTCCGATTGTTTTATTTTCATTGCAGCAAGGCGGGTGTCTTCTGATTGGTTTTCAGAAAGCACCCGCCCTGTTATGTTTGGTCGCGTCAGTTTCCCGCTTTACTCGCGCACGAGGCGGATATGTTCCACGTCGTCGCGATGGGAGCGGCGGTAGAGCACGAAACGGTTGCCGATGACCTGCACGAGTTCCGCGTTCAGTTCTTCAGCCAATCCCTCGCCTGCCTCCTTGGCGGTCAGACCGGATCCGTCGAGCACGGAGCACTTGATGAGCTCACGCTTTTCGATGGTTTCGTCCGCCTGCTTGATGGCGTTTTTTCGCTCAGATCGTTCTTGCCGACCTGGATGAGCGGATTGAGCTTGGTGGCCAGGCCACGCAGCTGCTTGACCTGCTTCTTGGTTAATGCCATAACTTGTTCCATTCCTATCTATGATGCTTGCTCAAGAGTAGCGTGAGGGCAGTAAAATTTGCATATCACTCCCCCGCGCTTGATGGCGTTCACACCGTTTTCGATGTTCTTGCGCGTGTTCAGACGTGCTTCTTCGGCGGTTTCGCTTTCCAATGCGATCAGTGGAGCGCCATGCCCGTCCGGAATGCTCAGCATAGTCCAGCGATCAGGGTCAATGCGGCAATGTACGACACACTCACACCGACTACGGCGATGTCATGTTTGGCGATTCGCATGATTCGCCAGTGCGTGCGCATGATGCCTTCCTCGTAGCATCGCGCGTCAAGTGCGAGACTGAGATTGTCGGCATGGCGTATCGCCCCTGCGAACACCGGAATGATGATGGAAACCATCGCCTTGATACGCTGCACGAACGTTCCCGTTTCGATGCTGCCACCTCGAGCTGATTGCGCATCCACAATGGCTTTCGCTTCGCCTCCTACGTGGGCAGGAACCGCAATGCGAGGCTCATCACCAACGCGATCTCCTGCGCATGTATGCCGAATTTTGCGAAAGGTTTGAGCAACGCTTCGAATGCGTCGGTAATGGCCGTGGGAGTGGTCGTGGCAAGGAATACCGCTCCGACGATAATGACCGCAACGAATCTGCAGGCGTACAGTATGGCGATACGCACACCGTCGTCGGTGATTGGAATCGGCCCGATGTTCGTAAGAACGTTGCCGGATCTCACAAAGAACATATTGAGCAGTCCGCAGAACACGAACAATGCGAGGAACACGTGAACCGATTTGAACAGTTGTTTCACGCCGATGCCCGATATCGCAACGATCATGCCGGTCAGCAGTGCGGCCACAAGCAACTGCCAGAAGGATCTGATGGCGAACGCGGAGAACATGATCGCCAACGCACTCACCATCTTCACGCGCGGGTCAAGCCGTTCCATAAAACTGCGGTTTTCACGGACGTCTCCCTTTGCGCGTCCGGAGTCAATCGCGTGCGGATTCTTCGAATATGCCGTTTCGGAAGTGCCATTGGCTTCGATATTTCGAGTAGCGACATTACCGTTTTGTCTGCGATCAAGCGCAATCACTCGATCTGCGAAGCACGTCGATTTCCGTTTGCGAATGGGAAATGAT
>ENA-OQAR01000504-OQAR01000504.1-human-gut-metagenome-genome-assembly--contig:-NODE-504-length-11851-cov-1.933726_pt1 | contig 11851 bp, 12 predicted proteins | sample MGYA00242738_ERZ504533 | MGnify/ENA primary metagenome ERZ504533 (study PRJEB26092, sample SAMD00036276) | human gut metagenome | host: Homo sapiens | study: EMG produced TPA metagenomics assembly of... | reverse complement strand
CCACCGCCATGGCCAGCAGCTCATGCCACCCCAGCAGGACGAACGCCACCAGCGAGTCGACGGCGAGCGCCGTCACCGCCCAGCCCAAGCGGCGACACGTATGAGGTGGCCAGTCGCCTTGATGCGATGTTTGAGGCGGCGTAGGGATCGTTGGATGGTCCGTCTGCGCTGCACTGTGTGCGAATGCCGCATTCCTTGACCTTTCGGATTGTGTGGTGCGTATGCCGGGGGCGGATTGTGTTTCAGGCGTTGGCGCCAGGGTCGGGGCCGGCACGTCTTCGAGGATCTGGCCGATCATCTGTTCGGGGGTATTTCCGGCGAAGGTGGCTTCGGCGGTGAGGTGATGCGGTGCGCGAGCACGGGTACGGCGAGGTTTTGACGTCGTCGGGCACTACGTAGCCGCGGTTGCGGAGGCGGCCCATACGCGCGCGCAGCGGGTCAAGGCGAGCGCACCTCGCATGGAGGAGCCGACTTGGATGCGTTCGTTGTGGCGGGTGGCTTCCACCAGTCGCACGATGTATTCGAGGATCGCGTCGTCGAGATGCACGGTTTCGCTGATGTTGCGCATGCGCAGCACGTCTTCGCCGGTGAGCACCGGATGCACGGTGGCGGCGCGGTCGGTGACGTTGACCTGTTTCAGGATGTTGACGCTCACGTCGTGGCTTGGATAGCCGATGGTGGTTTTGATGAGGAAACGGTCCATCTGCGCTTCCGGCAGCTTGTAGGTGCCGAGCTGTTCGATCGGGTTCTGGGTGGCGATGACCATGAACGGCTGCGGCACCGGGTGGGTGACGCCGTCGACGGTGACCTTCTGCTCTTCCATGACTTCGAGCAGTGCGGACTGTGTTTTCGGTGAGGCGCGGTTGATTTCGTCGGCGAGCACGATGGACGCGAAGATCGGGCCTTCGCGGTATTCGAATTCGCCGCGCTTCTGGTCGTAGTAGGTGCGCCGACCACGTCGGACGGCAGCAGGTCCGGGGTGAACTGGATACGTTTGAACGACATGTCGATGGAGTTGGCAAGGCCTCGCGCCAGCTGGGTTTTGCCGGTGCCCGGGTTGTCTTCGAGCAGGATGTGCCCGCCGACCACCATGGCTGTGGCGCATTGGCGGATGGGTGCTTCCTTGCCGACCACGACCTGGGGAGACGTTGTCTACGAGCTTGGCGAACTTCTCATGGAATTCGGTGATGTCTTTGCTGGGTGCGGTCATCATGGACGTGTCGACGACCGGCTGGGATTGTTTGACGGGCTGTACAGGCTGGCTGGGCTGGACGGGTTGGGTTGGCTGGACGGGCTGCTGCGCGGGCATTGCGACTGCCGGATTGGCGGCCGGTTGGCGAAGGTTCTGCGGCATCGGCTGACGGAACCGCGGCTGGTTCGGCGTTGCCGGGGCGGACTGTTGCGGCAACGCCGGTTGGGTGGTGCCGTGCGCGCTCAGCAGCGTGCCCTCCGGATCCTCATCGGCTTGCGGCTGCTCCGGCAGATTCGGCGTGTGGAACGCGGCTGCTGCTGGCCGGGTTGGCTGGGAACGCTTGGATTATGGCCGATGGAACCCAGCTGGGTGGCGTCATCGAAATCGTTGCTCATGGGTTGCTCCTTGCTTGTTGTGTTGCTCGTGTGGATGGTTCGTTGTGTTTGCGATTGCTGTGATCGTCCGTTTCACCATCTGGCGTAGTAGGCCAGGCCGCGGATCCAAGGCTTGGATGCGCCGTCGACGGTGGACAGGCGACGGAGGATGCCACAGGCCGGTCATTCCGCGTGGCCGCTTCGCCTTCCGTGGACGCGTCAGAATCCGATGGTTCCGACGGTTTTGATGGTTCTGAAGGTTCCGACGGTTCGGGTTTCGGCGTGGGAGTCTTGTACCTGTCATGGTCCAGCAGTGTGCCGCCATTGTCCTCGTTGTTGAGCGCGGTGTCGGTGCCCACCACCTTCGCCTTCCACGCGTAATCGACTCCGGTCGGCAGCACATCCTTGACGTTCAGTTTGTCGGAGCCCAATACCCAGGCGACGTCATAGGATTTGCCGTCCGCGGTGAAGGTGATCACGGTTCTGCCGGGCTGGCCGTACATGTTCACCGATCCGCCGCTGACCTTGATGATGTTCGGATCATTGGCGTCCCACGTCAGCATCGGCGCCTTGACGGCGGCCTTCACCTTGCGGACGTATGCCGGATCGGCCCTGCCGGACTTGGAGGTGCTTGCCGCGCCATTGAAATGCTGCGTGACGGAACCCGAGGAACAGGACTGCCATTCCTTGAGCGGGAAATCGTGCGATCGTTCGGAAGCGCCGGCATGGTAGGAGCCGAGTCCGTCCGCGCTCACCGTGAACCCGTCGGCGTGGCCGTTCTCCTTCCAACTGACTACGCACACGTCGTCATGCCCCTTGACGCTGACCGATTCGGGCGCCTTCACCGCGTATTTCGGTGTGAAACGTACGGTCGAATCGTCACTGGTCGTTTTCTCCTTGCCGACCACCGCCGCCTTGATGGTGTATTCCCTGGTGTTGAGATCATGGTCCGGAATCTTGAAATCGTAGGATCCGGAACATCCGTCGATGCTTGCGCTGACATCTCCGGAAATCTCGACGGCCTTGCATCCCGCGTTGCGGGTGTTGCCCACGGATTCGACGGTGACGGTTCCCGTGGTGTCGTCGTTCGTCACGGAGATCTTCGGCGCATCGGGCTTGCCCCACGGCTTGACAGCGTCGGACGCCTTGGACGGTTGGCTCCAATTCACCTTGTTGTGGGCGCGTACCGTCGCCGTGTACGAGTCGCCGTCGGAAATCGCGTTGTTATCGAAAACAAAATCGATTCCGGTGGATTTGTCGTCTGCTTGGACGGCGCGTTCCTGCCGGACAAAGTCACCTCGTAATTGTCCACCGACGAGAAATTGCCGTCCGGAGCCTTCCACGTGACGCTCACCGTGTTGCCCTTCACACTGGCCGTCACATCCGTCGGCGCATCAGGCAGCTTGTCTGGCGTGCCCTCGACGGCGTTGGAATCCTTGGACCAGCCGACCTCGTTCCTGGCCTGCACCTTGAACGAGTAGGTCTTGCCGTTCTTCAACCCGTCGATGAGACAGGAGGTCTTCTGCCCGCACGAGCGCTCGCCGGACGCGTCTCCGCCCCACATCACCTTGTATTCGGTGATCGGGCTGCCGTTGGCCGAACCGGCCGTCCAGCTCAGATTCACGGCGCCATCCTGCGGGTCGCCGGACACCGCGGAAAGCAGCGGCGCATCAGGCTTGTCCATCACCGAAACGCTGATGGTGCCGGTCACTTTCACGTTCCTTTTGTTTTTGGTGGCGTCGCGCACGGTGCGACCACCTTGTTGGTGTTGCGCCGATGTCGGAAGCGCCCTGATGGACACCACGCCGTTGGACGGGCAATCCACCGTCAGCTTCGACGCGCCATCGGACGTGCATCCGGTCACCGTCAGCGGAGTGTCGGGGAACGGATTGTACGCGTCGGACAGCAGATTCACCTGCTCGCTGGAACCGGCCTTGATTTTCACGGTCTTCTCGGGTGACACGGGCGAGTGGCCTGTTGGACGCGGTGACGCGCACGGTCATACCGGCGCTCACCGTACCCTTCGCATATTTGATCGAGACGGGCACGCTCACTGTGGTGTCCGGCGTGGCCGTCTTGTCCGCGGACACGGTCAACGTGCCGGAGGGAGACACTCTGGCATCCACACTGCCGGAATTCACGCCGCCGGAATACGAGTACTGCTTCTCATCCTCGTACAGGCCCGACGCCGAATGGGTCAGCGCCGTCAGATCGATGGTAGTGGCCTTCTCGCCGGCCACCACATCGACGGTGGAGGATGAGAACGTCGGCGCGGAACCTCACGTCCGATCACCGTGATCGGAAGCGTGAGCACCGCCGAATTGACGATCTTCACCTTGTCGTTCTTGTCTCGCTTGCCGTCCACCGCGGTGAAGGTGATGGACGCGGGACCCGCGTAATCCTTCGGCGCGGTGAACCTCACGTCTGGTCGTTGACGTACAGGTCGCCGTCCGCGGCCTTCGTGGCGCTCACCGAATCGGCGCCGTCCACATACGCGGTCTTGCCCGCGCCCACACGCACGTAGTCGGCGATGTTGATGGTGATGGTCTCACGCGCATTGACCTTCACGCCGGCGCCATTCGGACGCAGAACCGGCGGAAACACGCCATATGCGGGCACTTGGATGACGCGGTGGACGTGATGCCGTACGTCGTGTTCGTGACGGTGTACGGCACCGCGCGCGCCTCATCGGTCAGATCAACGGTGATGATGGTGGAATCCTTGCCGCCCTTGACATGCGCATGGTCGGTCGCGGAAGGATCCACGCCCACCTGAAGCTCGTCGGCGGTGCCGGACGATTGGCAATCCACTGCGAAACGTCCACGTCCACGGATTTCTTGTCGATCGTGGCGGCGGCCGGAACACGGTAATCGTACGCGGTCGGCGGGTCGATGGCGGCGTTCTCGTCGACATTCACCGTCAACGTCGCCGAATCGGACAGGCCAGCCTTGTCCTTGACGGTGTAGACCACGTAATACGTGCCCGCCTGCTTCGGCGTGGTGAACGACAGCATGTTGTCGACGACCTGAATGCCGCCGATGCCTTGCGATTCCACGTCCTTGGACACGGTCAGATCAGTATTGTCCCCGGAAATGTCGTTCTGCGCCACCGGCACGGTGGCCGCGGTGTTCGGACGCAGCGTGATCTCGTCGTCGCGCGCGTACACACCCGAATCGGCTCCGGATTTGAACACGCCCACACGCACCTGCGCGGTGGCCCTCTGACCGGTCCAATCCTCCACGGCGTAGGAGAACGTGTCCGTTCCGGACGAATCGGCATACGCCTCATACACCAGATACGTGGCGCCCACCTCGCTGATACGGCCCAGTTTCGGCGCTTTGTTGCCCAAGCCGAGCAGCTGCACGTCATCGCCGTCAGCGTCGATGCCGGTGAGCGTGATCGGAATCTGCACCTTCTGACCGGCCGCCACCTGCGCCTCGACGTCGGACGGTGTCGGAGCCGCCTTGTTGGACGCGTCCTTCTGATGCACGTTGATGGTGATGGTGGCCGAGGCCGCGTTGCCGAGATTGTCCTTCACCGTGTAGGTGACGGGGAAGGAGCCGGTTTGTCTGGTGGCCTGATAGCGCACGGTGTCGCCGGACACGAACACCAGACCCTTGAACGTGTTCTTGTCATACTGCAAGTCGTTCTGCAGGCTCACCGTGGTGCCGTCGGAATACGTGACATGGTCGAGCACGTCCACGGACACGATGCCTTCGGTGCGCACCTGTGTGGTGCTGTTCTCGGCCTTCGGCACGGAATTCGACGTGGTCAGCGCCGGCGGCTGCAGGACGATGACGCCGGTCGACGATCCGGCCGCGTTGGCCACGGTGTAGGAGATCCGCACCGGCTCGGTAGGCACCTGACGCGCGGTGATATAGACGCGCTTGTTGCTCACCACACCGGTTTTGATGCCGCTTTGCGCGTCCGCGGTGACGCTGGTCACCGACAGCACGCCGCCCATCGGGTCGACGTCGTTGGCAAGCGGCTCCACGATCGCGGTATTGTCCGCGCCGAGCAGCGCCACATCGTTCGCCGCGATCGGCTTGGCGGCGTCTCCGGCCACCGCCTGCACCTCCACACGAGCCAGACCGGTCGACGGAATGGAACCCTGCGTGATGGTGTACGGCACATAGTAGGTGCCGGGATTGGAGGCGGTGAACGTGATCGACATGTCGGTGGCGTTCATGGTGGTGGCCGCGCCGGACGGCGTCTCCACCGCGGTCAATTCGGCCGGTTCGACGGACGTGCCGTGCACGTACGGTTTGAGCGCGATGGTGGTGCGGGTGTCGGGCGTGGTCTGTTTGACCACGGGGTCGATGACCGCGCCCAGCGTGTTCGCCGGTTTCACGGAGAAGTAGATCATGCCGGTGCCGGTCTGCTGGCCGTCGGACACCGTGACCTCGATGCCCGCCCTGCCGGACGACATCGAACCGGCGTTGAAGACCAATTGTCCGTCGGCTCGCGTGGACACCGTCACCTGATCGGTGTTCTGCGGCGATGCCGACACCAAGGTCAGCGGATCGCCGTCGGGGTCGGAGAAGCTGCCCAACGCGTTCGCGGTGTACGAAGCACCCTGCTCCACGTCGATTTCCGGCGGAGTGTCGCTCTGCAGCGGCGCATGGTCGTCGCCGCCGGCCAGCGTGAGCGACACGGTGGCGCTGGACGTCTGCCCGCGCCCGTCGGAAATCTCATAGCTGAAGGACACGTTGCCCGCGGCGGCACCGGAGGCGTCGAGCTGCAGATACCGGCCGTCATACACGGGGGAGACAGTGATGTTCGCGCCATCCGGAGCGCTCACCGACGTGATGCGCAGCACGGAACAGTCGGTCTGCTCGTCGTTGCGCAACACGTCGAGAATCTGCTGCGATCCCCACGCGCGCGCCGAACGAATCGTCCACGGCCTTGATCTGCCCCGACTGCGCCGAACAGTTCTTGCTGAAATTGTGCTGGTTGTTGGCGCTGTCGTTTGTTTTGCTGCTGTTGCTTCGACTGCTTGGTCTCCACCTTGTTCCACTGGATTTTGATGACCTTGGTGGACTCCTGCGGATTCCACACATTGCCGTTGACCACGTCGTTGAGCACCACCAGACGATGGTTGGTGCGGAACACGAGCTGCGAGGTGGGATTGACATCTTCCAACGAGGAAAACTGTGCGTCCTTGTCGTTCGCCGCGCACACCCTGATGTAATTGTTGGCCTTCTGCGCCCACGCGGCGAACACGCAGCCATTGGTGGACACCGGCTGCGCGGCATCGCCCCTGCCGGCGTTCGGCAGCTGCGTGACCTTTTTGCTGCCCAAATCGACCATGGCGATGCCCCGCGGCGTGGAAACCGCCACCCAGCCAGTCTGCCTGCCATCCGTGGATGGCGCCTGCAACGTCGCCTGACCCTGCAGGCCGATATCCGCGCTGCCCTTCGGCCAGAACACCTTGCCGGCACCGGCTACGACCGGCGTCTTGCCGACCACGGTGAACGATTCGACATTCGTGGCGCCCTTGATCGTCGCATCCTTGCCGGGCGTTCCCTGAGGTCCGTCGACACTGAGCACCGCGCCGTCGGACGTGCGGTAGCCGTAGACGACACCGTCATGCGTCACCGCGATACGGCCACCCGACCCCAGCTTCATCTTCGGCGATCGGTGGTCGGATTCATGGATTTCACATCATCGGCGGACCCGACCCACACATTGCCCGTCTTGACGTTGATGAACGCCGCGGTGTTGCCTCCGACGACGGTCCGCGTATCCGATTTGATGGTGGTGTTGCCGTTTTCGCTGACGGTGGAGGCCTCGATGCTGCTGGCCTTCGTACCTTCGGAGATCACGGTGGAGCCATCATGCTGGGCCACGTCGAACCGGGCCGCAGTGGAGGCGACGCCCGCGTCGGCGTCCCGGTTGCGCACGTGAAACGGGCGGCCTTGCGGTCTTGAGCGAAGTGACCCACACGGTGCCATCGTCGAGCTGCACGTGACGTTGCGTCACCGAACTGACGATGACGGCTCCGGCGACGATGCCCAGCAACAGCAGCAGCATGACGATCGGCGTGATCCACCGGCGACTGCCGGAAGGCAGCAGCTTGCGCAGCATCGACCCGAATCGCAACTGCCGTTCGTACGATTGCGCCGACTGGTTCTCGGCGTTCCTATGCTTGCTCATCGACTGGCTCTTCCCTGATTGTGCCCAAACTTTGCTTGACCGCGCATCCGACCGCATGCGCCTACCTGTTTGCCCCGCATGCATGCCGGGCTGTATTGGTTCGTATCGGTTCATGTCACCCGCATCCGGCTGCAAACTCACGGCTTGGCCGCGCACGCAATCATGGGATTCTCGGACATCTGCCGGTCCGCGCGAACCAGACTCACCTGCACGCACGTCTGCGCACCGTCGGCCGGATCGATTTCGATACGCGTCGACTCCGTGGTGGTGCCCTGCGCGTTCGGGTCGGTTCCCGAATCGCCGACCAGCGACCACGCGTACGAATCGCCATCCTTCGGAGAAGGATTGACCCACGTGAACCGCACTTTGCCGTCGGCGGTGTATTCGCCCGTAAGATCCTGCACGCTCGGCACACTGCCCGACGTGATCGCCGAATCGGGATCGTCCTCGGCATGGTTCTGGGCGCATGGTTCTGCACCTGCACCTTGCTGTTGTCGGAAGCCGCATCCATATTCGGCATGACGACGGTGACGAACGCCAACGCCATCACGACCACGGCGGCCGCCGCAGCAACCGTGACGGCCAACGGCTTCACCCACCGGGCATGCTGTTTCGCAACCGGGGCGGACTGGTCGAATGCGGAAGTCTGCGCGTACATGTTCTGCGGATAATCCGGCACACCCTCGACGGTGGTCTGCACGGCACGGCCATACAAGGCCTGTTGCACGCGCTGCATGTCGCGCGCGAACTCCAACGCGGAATAGTAACGATCCTCGGGCGTACGGCTCAAGGCCTTACGCAACACCCGTTCACTTCGGCCGCACGTCGGGACGGTTGAGCTTGGGCAGCGGATTGTTGAGAATGACGGACTTGAGCCGTTCGGCCCGCACCTGCCGTTGGGAATCGCCCAGCACATCGGCGTAGAAATACTCGTACGGCGATTGGCCGATCAGCATGGCGAACAGCGTGGCGCCAAGCGAATAGATATCGGACGATTCATTGCCGCCACCGCCTTGGGCAAGCACCTCCGGCGCGGCCCACGCGATGGTGAAGCCGACACCCGGACGCCCATAGACGGTCCGGCGATGCCGAAATCGGCGAGCATGGGCATATTGTGCGCGTTGATGAGAATATTGCTGGGCTTGATGTCTCGATGGATGATGCCTTTGCGATGCGCGGTGAACAGCGCGCTCGCCAGATCGATGCCGACGGTGAGCATCTGGTCGGCGGTGAGACGGCCATGCTCGAGGAACGTCTTGTAATTGCCGCCCGGAGCGTATTCGAACACGGTGTAGCCGCGCCCGTTGACGGTCACGCCGTTCTCATAGACGGAAAGAATGTAGGGGTGTGTGGAGATCTGCCCCATGAAATTCGCTTCGGAACGGAAGCGGACCGCGGCACGTGGGTCGAGCGTGTTCTTGCTGATTTTGATGGCCACCTGACGGGCCGGGGAAAGCTGCTGGTACAGGTACACGTCGGCTTCGGAACCGGAGCCCAGCCGTTTGATCAGTGTGTAGCCGGGAATCTGAGGGGGAATGCTCCTTGAGGCTTCCATGCTTCCTCTTTCCTGTAGTTCCTGCCCGGTTCCGTGCGTTGCGTCTATGCTTCGACTGTACTCGTCGTCATGGGCAGGCCGTCTGTTCGCTGTTGAACCTTCCCGGCTGCGCCGCTAGTCAATCTTATTGGTGGCGGTGTCCGAAAAACTTTGTAGAGGGTATCGATGTCCATATATAAAGATGTCGGTGTCCACGATGACGTTTTCAGGACGGCTTCGGACGATGATATGCGATTCGTAGCCGGACCGTTCGGCTAAGCTGGGGAGACATGATGGATGTGGACGATCTCGATGACGCGACATTGGTTGCGGGGGCACCCCGCAGCGGCAAGACCCGGTTCGCGCTGGACATGCTGGTCGCTGCGATGAAGCGGCATGGCGACGCGTACGCCGTGATGACGGTCTCCGGCAGACAGGTGGCCGACCGGCTCGGCGACACCGTGATCCGCGAAACTGTCCGCGATCTCGCAGGCACGCCCCGTCACCACCCTGCCAGCCGTCGCGTCCGCATCATGACCGCCGTGCGATCGCATGCCGGACAACCCCTGCCGAAACTGCTCAACGGGGCCGAACAGGATGTGGTCATCCGCCGCGTGCTCGCCAAGCCATGCCGAACATGGCCGAGCACGGCGACGAATGCTCCACCTGCGCACTATTTGCGCACCTACTTCGTGGTCGCCGACTGGTCGGGCATGGTGGTGGACGACGCCACCGACGCCTTCGCCAACCAGCTGCGCGACATGCTTGCCCGCATGAACGAGATCGGCGCGAAAACCGGAACTCGAAGACGCGCTGATTTCCCCGCGCTGCCGACGAAACACGGCACGCTTGACGAAACGACGCGAACGACTGCGCGTGCAATGGCGGCTCGCCTTCGCGCTGCGCGCCGAATACAACCAGGCCATCAACGAGGCATATCCGGACCAATACCGTCTCGACGCCTCGCAGCTCATGATCGACGCCGCGGCCGCCGTGAACGAAGCCGAACGTCCGACCTGCCGAAACTCGTCATCGTCGACGATTTCCAGGACGCCACACTCGCCGGCTTCGACTTTCTCACCGCATTGCGCAACCGTGGCGTGCGACTGTTGCTCGTCGGCAACCCCGACGAGGCGGTGCAGACGTTCCGCGGATCGTACCCTGAATATTTTGTTCAACATGGCGCAATCGCGATTGGGCGCGCGACTGGGTACGGCTGGAACCGTCCCATATGGCCGAAGGCACGGACCTGGCTGCGGTGACGAGCGCGTGAGCCTGACCATCGCCAGCACGGAATCGACCGACGACGCGCTGGCGAACCGCCCCGGCAAAATGCCGGCCATCGCCATACCGGAGACGCACGACGGCAGTCTTGAAGCCGCGATGTACCGTTCCACCGTCGAAGAACTCGACGACGTGGTGTGGAAAATCAAAACCGAACATCTCGAACACGGCCGCGACTGGAACGACATGGCCGTGATCGCCCACGACAACGCCACCGTGCGCACGTTCGGCGAACGGCTACGCGCCGACGGCGTGCCCGTACGCTATTCGAGCGTGACCCACCCCCTCAAGGACGAACCGTTCGTGCAGGGCCTGTTCTCCATGATCGAACTGGCCGAACTGAAACGGCAAGGCATCGCCACCTCGTCCATGAACCTCGACACGGCCGGCGCATACGTGCGCTCACGCGTCGCATCAATCATGAACTCGCCGCTGATCACCACCCCCGGCGAACGTCCGGCTCGGCTGTGCGTGGTCGAATCGGCGATGAACGCGCTCGGCTCGCTGGCCACGGTTTTGCATGACGATACAGCCGATCCGACCACGTCCGACACGTCCGGACGCGCGCTGCTGCCACAGCTGATCGACGATTGGAACGATTACGTCGAAACCTTCCACACCGCACGCGTGGCGGCATCGGCGTCGGACGCGGAAAACGCTGCCGACATGGGCCTGCCGGCAATCGACACCGACGACCGGCTGATGACGGGAGAGCGTGCCGCTGAGGACGCGGACGAACCATCCTTCGGCATGAACGCGCTGTACATCCTGCTATTGGAAGGCGACACTGACCGCGTGCTCGACGCGATCGCCTCCGTACTGGGCCGCAAAGACCCCCAAGCGCAAGCCTTCGCACGCCTGTGGAAAACGCTTGACGATACCCTGCGGTCGGAGGCACGCCTGACATCCCACGAACCGCAATACATGCTCGACTGTGCATGGCAGGCGTTCGGCAAAGCCGAAATCTGGCAGAAAACGGCGTTGCGCAACAACGCCGAAGGCCGCGCGCCAACGACCGGCTCGACACCGCGATGCGCCTGTTCAGCTACGCGTCCGGCGGTGAATCGAACGCGTGACGGCAGCGCACACCATCGACGCGTTCATCGAACAGGTCCGCGCGCTCGCCATCGAAGCCGACTCCCTGGCGCACACCGCGCCGATCGATCAGGCCGTGACGCTCGCCACGCCCGCCGGAGCTGCCGGAAAACATTGGAAACTAGTATTCATGCCTGCGTTCCAACAAGGCCAATGGCCGAACCTCGCGCCGCGCAACACCCTGTTCGGCGGGGAGGAGCTCGCCGACATCATGCT
>ENA-OQAR01000503-OQAR01000503.1-human-gut-metagenome-genome-assembly--contig:-NODE-503-length-11882-cov-1.770736_pt1 | contig 11882 bp, 15 predicted proteins | sample MGYA00242738_ERZ504533 | MGnify/ENA primary metagenome ERZ504533 (study PRJEB26092, sample SAMD00036276) | human gut metagenome | host: Homo sapiens | study: EMG produced TPA metagenomics assembly of... | reverse complement strand
CCACTTCCTTCGCTTCTTCACAGAGAGTAATCACATAATCCCATGGCTGATGACAATATATATCCACATCACTAGCTTTCTTACGAGAGCAATCGTATCCATTCTGTTCCATCACCCCTACCACTGAAGATGGTACCACTCTTCCCGGCAGAACTCCAGAAGTAAATATCTTTGTCCCATGTCCAAAAGAAGATAATATCTTCTGTGCCATACGACTACGACATATGTCACTATTACTCACCAATAAAAATATTCATCGCTATTCCTATATTTAAATTCAACAATTATTTTCATTCATCCCTACTAACATAAAACACTCTCAAAGTATAAACTAATATCCGATATCCAGCCCCATTCAAGTGCAAATCATCAATAGGCAAATTAGGGTTCAATTTATCATTCAACAACAATTTATCGAACACGTCTATCACCAATAAATGAGATTTTAAGTTTTCCTTTCATACCTACCTCTTCACCAGTTTTTTTGGAGAGCCACTCCATGAACACCCCAAACAATAAACAATAGTCAAATCAAACCCTTCCATATTCTCTTCCAAATTTCTCGGTACCACTTCTCCTTCATCCGATACATAAACTAACAACCTTTCTTTCCTCTCATTTTTAACGTATAACCCTGCAATTTTTGCATTGCGGACACAACAATTTTCTCATATCTATTTTCTCTTTTTATCCAAAACAACAAATTAACATCCAATTTTTTTCTTATAAATTTGCGGCAAAAATACGAAAAAAAAACAGTTGAATAGCATCTGTAATGAATTTGCACAACATAAAAAAGAATTATTGGAAAGAAAATGCCTATCTTTGCCCAAGAATATAAAATCGCAAAATAAAAGTGTAGCTATGGAAATAAAATTAGACAGAAAAAAAATCATATTGCGGCATCTGATTACAAAGAACAAACAACCGTCATAAAAACAACTAGCGATTTCAAAAATAGGAAACAATGTAGACACGAACAAAATAGAAGGGAATTATATGGTAAAAAGAGAGAAAGAAACGCTTATAAAAATAATAGAACTCCGCAATTTTCAACGTGATATCATCCTAATCTTAAATCGTATATCTATATTCCCGTTACAGGCTGAAAAACAGTTAACTGAAGTATTACAGGAATTAAACAAAAACTTTATTATCCATTCCGACTTGCCCGCATAATAACCTCACAAGAAGAACGAATCATTATCAACTATATTAAACGAATTATGATACATTTTTTTTAAGAAATTCCATTGCCGCTATAAAGTTACCCGATAAGTTCACTTATCCTTTTCACTATACCCCTCATCCACTTTGCATAATAGCGACTAAAGAAGTACAAGCCTATCTGGCAAGTCAATCCCAATGGCAAAAAGAATTGCAACAAGGAAAAAAATGTTTGGCGTCCTAATTGTACAAACACCCGAGAATAAAATAGGTTATTTGGCTGCATTTTCAGGAACATTGGCTGGTAAAAACTGTCATCCTTTCTTCGTCCCGCCAATTTATGATTTGTTACAACCACAGGGATTCTTCAAAATAGAGGAAAAACGTATATCCGCCATCAATGTATGCATTAAAAAGACACAGAACGACCCTCGTTACATAGATCTACTCCGACAAATTGAAAAAGAAAAAATACAATCCCAGCAGGAATTGACTGAAGCTAAAGAGTTTTTCAAATCCGCTAAAAAAAACAGAGAAATCCGGCGCAAGACAGGAATTCCCGACGCAAAGGAGTTAGCTGCAATGATACGTGAAAGCCAGTTTCAAAAAAGCTGAATTAAAAACGCATGGAAAAAATGTGGAAAGAAAAAATCGCTTCACTACAAGCAGAAGCCGATACTTTCATCACAAAAATAGAAACGATGAAGATAGAAAGGAAAAAACGTTCTGCCACTTTACAAAGAAAGCTGTTTGGGCAGTTTCAAATACTAACGCCCATGGAGAAACAAAAGATTTATGTCGTATTTTTGCACAAACTATACAAAAAAATTTCCTCCTGCCGGAGCCGGTGAATGTGCAGCTCCCAAATTACTCCAATATGCCTATAAGCATCAATTAAAACCTATTGCTATGGCAGAATTCTGGTGGGGAGATTCTCCAAAAGCAGAAATAAGACATCATGATACTACTATCCTGCATGTAAAGGAAAATGCGGACCTATCCTGGGACATATGTTACAGGGGACTGGAAGTGGAAGAAAAATCCCTTGTTAAAAAAAAACATTATCATGAAATGCCATTAGAGATAGTATATGAAGATAATTACCTAGTCGTAATCAACAAACCAGCAGGAATGCTCTCGGTTCCAGGAAAAGGAGAAATAGACTCTGTCTATCAACATATAAAAAATACTTTATCCAGATGCCACAGGTCCTCTGATAGTCCACCGATTGGATATGGCTACTTCCGGTGTGTTATTAATAGCCAAAAACAAAGAAGTACATCAGCACCTGCAAGCACAATTCAAGAATAGAATGATAAAGAAACGATATATTGCCTTATTGGATGGCAAGATTTCTTCTAAAGAAGGAACCATAATACTCCCCCTCCGTATGGATCCTCTTGACAGACCCAGACAAGTAGTAGACCATGAACATGGAAAAACCGCTATCACACTGTATCGGGTTTTAAACGAACAAGAAGGAAGAACACTTATTGCTTTTTATCCATTAACAGGACGGACACATCAATTAAGAGTACATGCCGCCCATCCGGAAGGATTACATTGTCCTATACGAGGAGATGAACTCTACGGACAAAAAGCAGACAGACTTTATTTACATGCTGAAAGTCTAGAGTTTTGTTCACCCTGTAACAAAAGAAATAATTTTTGTAGAAAAGAAAAGTAATTTCTAATAGTTTTTGCTCAGAAAATTTATCTGTGGGTGCTGAAAGTTTTTTTCAGCACCTCACACACCAAATTAGTATTTTACCATTCCTGAAGTAGACATCCGTTTTATTCTTCCATACACATATATAAATGCGGGAATCAGAAAATAACTGCAAATATCCATGCCGTAGGGTCACCAAACAAACAGCTAAATAGCCCAAAATTGGTACTGCATAAAGACTGACCATTATACGGGCAATCATTTCGGATACCCCCGACAACATAGCCAAATTGGTAAAGCCCACCCCCTGAATGGAATAACGCAAGATACAAAGTAAGCCCAAAACCCGGAAAGAAAGAAACGGAAATATGCAAAAACAATTCCGTATCTTTCAATATCTCCCATTCTGCTGGGTCAACAAATAACAAGGCAAAAGTACGTGCTCCCAACATCAAGACTACAAACATAAAAACCACAATAAATAACCATCATTAATACACTCGCCTTGATTCCCAGCCAGATACGCTTCGGTTTCCCGCACCGTAATTCTGTCCACTATAAGTAGCCATAGCTATACCCAGACTCTCAAGCGGACACATACAAAACATCTTAATACGCATAGCAGCCGTAAAAGCAGCCACACAAGCAGTACCCAATGCATTATTCGCACTTTGCAACATAATACTGCCAATAGCAGTAATAGAGAACTGCAATCCCATCGGCACACCGATATACAGTAAAGTCTTTGCCAACGCTCCTCGAAATTTATGTTCTGCCGAAGTCCCCTTCAGAATCTCAAAGTGACGCATCATATACAAATAACACAACACTGCCGAAACACCTTGTGAGAATACCGTAGCTAAAGCCGCTCCCGCAACTCCCCAATCAAGTACCAAAATACAAAAAAGATCAAGCAAAATATTCAATATCGTAGAAAAAAGCAAAACCAAAACGGAGTCTTGCTATCACCCAATGCACGAATAATACTTGAAAGCAAATTATAGAAAAAGGTACAGGGCACCCCGATGAAAGTAATCAGCAAATAAAAATAAGCATCTTCAAGGATGTTCTCCGGGGTCTGCATCATCTGAAGAATATCCGAACAAAACATACTAGTCACAATAGCAATTACCGACAGACATCACCGCTGCCAATTGTAAACTAACTGCCACAAAACGCCGCATCATACCATAATCCCTTGCTCCAAACTTCTGTGCGACAGGAATACCGAAGCCACCACAACAGCCATTGCAAAAGCCTAATATCAAAAACACCACCGAAGTGCTAGCTCCTACAGAAGCCAAAGCATTAATTCCAAGAAACTTACCCACAATAGCAGCATCCATCAAGGAATAAGTCTGCTGAAGTAAATTACCCAGCAATAAAGGAAAAGCAAAATTCAATATCAAAGGGAACGGACGTCCCGAAGTCATCTCTCTCGAAGTTGCCATAACATGAATGTATTGTAAATCCGAATACAAATATATATCATCCTTTGTAAAAATACATATTTCTAGAACTTCATTTCAATGAATACCCATTAATTTAAAATAATACATATCAATTTTTTTTCTCGGAGAACTATCGTCTTTCCCAAAAATCCTGAATAAAAAAAGCAACAACACAGCAAACAATTCCAAACGTCCTATCAACATCAGGAACGACAATATCCATTTAGCAGCATCAGGCAACGCCGCCCATGAAAAAGCAGGACCGAATGCTCCTAGCCCCGGTCCCACATTGCCTAAGCTAGAAATTACTGTACTCATCGCTTCAATTATCCCCACCCCGAAAAACATCAGCAGTATCCATCCGGCCAAAATACAGAACAAATAAAATACAAAGAATGTATTCACTGAAGCAATGATGGAAGGCGATATAACCTGACGGTTCACACGAACAGGCAATACAGCCTAGGATGCAGCATCCGTTTGAATTCATTTTTGATATTACGCGCCAGAATCATAAGGCGCATATTTTTGATTCCCCCACTAGTAGACCCCGTACATCCACCTGACAACATAGCAAAAATAAGAAGCATCCATGTAAAAGATGGCCACAAGTTATAATCATCCGTTGCAAAGCCGCATGACGTATGCGCCGTAGCTACTTGAAACAGAGCCCTGCGGAATGCCTTTTCCCAATCATAATGATTCTGAAAAACTAAGGCAAACGTAATAACAAGTGTCAGAATACTCACTGATTTCATAAACCAACGGAATTCATCATCCTGAAATAAACGCTTGCCTTTCCCTTTCAGACACATAAAATAGAGAGAGAAATTAATACCCGAAAGGATCATAAATATCGCTATTACATATTCTATAAACGGAGAGTTCCAATAAGCTACACTAGCTTGTTTGGTAGAATAACCACCTGTAGCCGTTGTTGAGAATGAATGACATACCGCATCAAAAAAACTCATTCCTCCTATCATCAGCAGCACAGTTTCTGCAATTGTAAGAATAGCATATATCATCCACAGCCACTTAGCCATCACATCAATCCGGGGATGTGTTTTGTCGTGCGTCACCCCCGATAGCCTCAGCTGAAAAAAAGTTGTATAGTTCCTCCCCCGAAAATAGGAAGCACAGCAATAGTAAAAAAGACAATACCCAAGCCACCTATCCATTGTGTCAAGCTACGCCAAAATAACAGACCATGTGAAAGAGATTCTATATCATCCAATATAGTAGCTCCTGTAGTAGTAAAACCCGACATGGTTTCAAAAAAGGCATCCGTCACCGAAGGGATTCCTCCACTAAAATAAAAAGGCAACATTCCAAACAACGTAAACAAAACCAAGTAAAAGTTACAATGCAGTACCCATCTCGTCGTGTCAGCCGATTCTCAGCACCTCTACTACAAATTAGCAAAACTCCACCGACCAATGTATTCAAAAGAATGGTATATAGAAAATATTGATAATCTTGCTCACCGTAACATAAGGAAACAGCCGCACAAAGCAGGAACATAGCAGATTCAATAAAAAGTAATACCCCCAATACACGGAATATCATTTTTTTATTTATCAAGCTATTATTCCGGCTTCCACCTTTATATAATTTATCTGGATTATAAAATTCTCCCATCTTTTTATACCTTTTATATTCGACAAGTATATAGCGAATACTATGCCAAAATGAAAAACAACATTATAAACTATTGATAAACAAACAGATATTATATGAAGTCATAAAAAAAAGGGAAACACTACCCTTTTCAAAATGAAAGGGAGCGTATTTCAAAACAACAAGGTTGCAGATATGACGATCTCAAGCAAAATTTAAATTACATACATATCTGCTAACACTACAACATCGTCCTCATCATAATGAATAATGAATAAATATTTTAAAATTACCCACTATTTTACTATTTTTGTCATCCAAATCGATAATCCTCTACTAAATTTAATTCGCCTACTGTGGAATTATTCTACAGCTGTTGCCTGTTTTCCACACTTTCCCTATCAACAAAAGGCAGTAATAAAAACACTGATTATGAAAAGGAAAGGCTATTTACAGTAGTTTGGCACGCTGCTTGTATTCCTACTGACGGCATCTTAAACAATAACAAAACTAAAGTATGAAACTATTTTTTACACACAAAGAAATTGCGCTAAAAAAGAAAAGAAACAAGCGCTTGTAGTAATAGGTATTGGACTAGTTATCGGGATTTTACCTGATTGTTTCCCATCGACGCAAGATGCCGGAACTTCCAGTAGTTGCCATAGCACCGGCAACGCAAGACGATGTGGAAATATATGGTGAATATGTAGGACGCGTACGTGCACAGCAATTCGTTGAAGTACGTGCCCGAGTAGAGGGATATTTAGAACAAATGCTTTTCGCAGAAGGTACATATGTCACTAAAAATCAAGTGCTGTTTGTTATCAATCAAGATCAATATCGAGCCAAAGCTGACAAAGCGCGCGCCCAATTGAAAAAGGATGAGGCACAAGCACAAAAAGCAAAACGCGACTTAGAACGTATCCGTCCGCTATATGAACAAAACGCTGCCAGCCAGTTGGACTTGGACAATGCTACTGCTGCATATGAAACAGCAGAAGCGTCGGTAGCTATGAGTAGTGCCGATCTTGATCAAGCAGAACTGGAACTAGGTTATACGATAGTTCGTTCTCCGTTAGCAGGACATATCAGTGAACGCCACGTGGATTTAGGGACATTGGTAGGTCCAAGTGGCAAATCACTGCTTGCCACCGTAGTAAAAAGTGATACTGTATTAGTGGATTTCAGCATGACAGCTCTAGACTATCTGAAAAGCAAAGAGCGTAATGTGAACTTAGGTCAAAAAAGACTCTACCCGCTCTTGGCAACCCAATGTTTCCATTACTCTAGCAGACAATACTATTTATCCATACAAAGGACTGGTAGACTTTGCCGAACCGCAAGTTGATCCACGCACAGGTACATTCTCCGTACGTGCCGAAATGCCGAATCCAGAACGGATATTACTTCCTGGACAGTTCACCAAAGTAAAACTATTATTGGATGTCAGAGAAAAAGCTACGGTAGTTCCGTTAAAGTCCGTTATCATAGAAAAAGGCGGCGCCTATATTTATGTAATGCGCAAAGATTCTACAGTAGAGAGACGTTTCATTGAATTAGGTCCTGAATTCCAAAATCAAGTAGTGGTGGAAAGAGGCTTGGCCCCCGGAGAAGACATTGTCATAGAAGGATACCACAAGCTGAATCCAGGCATGAAAGTGAAAGTAAAGTCCTGCCGTAGAGGACAAAAAAACGGAGGAAAAAGATACGATCGGATAATTTCACTCCCGAATACGAATTCCCCTATGGAGGAAAATTTACGCATTCAAAAAAACAATAGACATTATGAAAGTTAGTTTCTTTATAGACAGACCGGTATTTTCAGCTGTCATCTCCATATTAATAGTCATTGTCGGTATCATCGGTCTCACGATGCTACCCATTGACCAATATCCGCAGATTACCCCGCCGGTAGTGAAAATCAGCGCATCCTATCCGGGTGCCAGTGCCCTGACAGTATCACAAGCGGTAGCCACTCCTATAGAACAGGAATTGAACGGTACTCCAGGAATGCTTTACATGGAATCAAACAGTTCCAATTCGGGAGGTTTTTCAGCCACCGTCACTTTTGATATCTCGGCAGATCCCGATCTGGCGGCAGTAGAAATACAGAACCGTATCAAGTTAGCAGAATCACGTCTTCCAGCAGAAGTTATACAAAATGGTATTTCGGTAGAGAAACAGGCTGCCAGTCAATTGCTAACCCTATGCCTTACCTCTACGACCCGAAATTCGATGAAATATACCTTAGCAACTTTGCTACTCTGAATGTACTGGACCTAATCCGCCGTATCCCTGGCGTAGGACGTGTTTCAAACATCGGAAGCCGATATTACGCCATGCAAAATTTGGGTACAGCCCGACAAAACTGGCCAATTTCGGTCTGACCGTAGCCGATCTGCAGAATGCACTGAAAGACCAAAATCGGGAATCAGCAGCCGGTGTACTGGGACAACAACCCGTACAAGGATTAGACGTAACCATTCCCATCACTACTCAGGGACGTCTATCTACTGTAAGCCAGTTTGAGGAAATCGTAGTCCGTGCCAATGCCGATGGTTCCATCATCCGTTTACGTGATGTGGCCCGCATCTCACTCGAAGCACAATCATACAATACCGAGAGTGCCATCAACAAAGAAAATGCAGCGGTATTGGCCATCTATATGTTACCAGGAGCCAACGCTATGGAAGTAGCAAAAAGCGTGAAAGAAGCTATGGAGGAAATCAGCAAGAATTTTCCCGAAGGAATGAGTTACGAGATACCTTTCGATATGACCACATATATTTCGGAATCTATTCATGAAGTGTACAAAACACTGTTTGAAGCCCTGATACTGGTTATTATCGTAGTATACCTTTCACTCCAAAGCTGGCGTGCAACAGTTATCCCACTAGTTGCCGTACCTATCTCACTGATTGGAACTTTCGGATTCATGTTGATTTTCGGATTCTCGCTTAATATCCTGACCCTGTTGGGGTTGGTACTTGCCATCGGTATTGTGGTGGACGATGCTATCGTGGTAGTAGAGAATGTGGAGCGTATCATGGAAGAGGAGAAACTATCTCCCTACCAAGCTACCAAGAAAGCTATGGAAGGACTTACAGGAGCCATTATCGCCACTTCTTTGGTACTGGCAGCAGTATTTGTTCCCGTAAGTTTTCTAGGTGGAATTACCGGACAACTTTATCGCCAGTTTACGGTAACCATCGTAGTATCCGTATTGCTGTCTACGGTAGTAGCTTTGACATTGAGTCCAGTCATGTGTTCGCTTATCCTGAAACCGGAAGATCCGAACAAGAAAAAGAATATCGTATTCCGCCGTATCAATGAGTGGCTGGCTATCGGCAATCATAAATATGTAGGGCTTATCAAACACATTGTGAAACACCCGCGTCGGGTACTGAGCACATTCGGCATGGTATTGATCGCCATCCTGTTAATCCATCGCATCATTCCCACCAGCTTCCTCCCCATCGAAGACCAAGGGTATTTTAAAATAGAGTTGGAGCTACCCGAAGGTGCAACGTTGGAACGTACACGTATCGTAACAGAACGTGCTGTGGAATACCTGATGAAAAATCCGGCAGTGGAATATGTGCAAAGTGTGGCGGGAAGCAGTCCGCGTGTAGGAACCAGTCAGGCACGAAGTGAACTGACTGTCATCTTAAACCTTGGGAGGAACGTGACTCGCAAACTATTGACAATATTATGGCACAGGTAAAAAAAGACATGTCACAATACCCCGAATGCAAGGTATATCTTTCCACCCCTCCCGTTATTCCGGGATTGGGCAGTTCGGGCGGGTTCGAAATGCAATTGGAAGCACGTGGAGATGCCACTTTCGAAAATTTGGTACAAGCTACGGATACATTGATGTATTATGCATCAAAACGTAAGGAATTATCAGGTTTATCTTCGGCTTTACAAGCGGATATCCCCCAACTTTATTTTGATGTAGACCGTGACAAAGTAAAATTCTCAGGAGTACCTTTAGCCGATGTATTCTCGACTATGAAAGCTTATACAGGTTCGGTATATGTAAACGATTTCAATATGTTTAACCGCATCTACCGTGTATATATTCAAGCAGAAGCACCCTACCGGGAACATAAGGAGAATATCAACCTGTTTTTTGTACGGGGTACAGACAATGCCATGATACCGCTCACCTCGCTGGGTACCACTTCGTATACCACTGGTCCGGGCAGCATCAAACGTTTTAATATGTTCAACAGTTCTGTGATTCTCGGTGAGGCCGCAGACGGTTACAGTTCAGGACAGGCTATGGAAATTATCGAACAAATAGCCCGCGAACACCTACCGGAAAATATCGGTGTAGAATGGAGCGGACTATCCTTCCAGGAAAAACAGGCAGGTGGACAGACCGGCATGGTGCTGGCATTAGTGTTCATGTTCGTGTTTTTGTTCCTTGCTGCCTTATACGAAAGCTGGATGGTACCGGTTGCAGTATTACTCTCTTTACCTGTAGCCGCATTAGGTGCCTATCTAGGTGTATGGGGCTGTGGACTGGAGAATGATGTCTATTTCCAGATCGGATTGGTGATGCTGGTAGGACTAGCCGCCAAAAATGCAATTCTTATTGTAGAGTTTGCCAAAGAACAAGTAGACAAAGGAGTAGATGTAGTACAAGCTGCACTTCATGCTTCACAGCTCCGTTTCCGACCTATTTTGATGACTTCATTGGCATTCATCTTAGGTATGTTACCTATGGTCATTGCCAGCGGGCCAGGTTCAGCCAGCCGTCAGGCTATTGGTACAGGTGTATTCTTCGGATGATCTTTGCTGTAACTGTGGGAATTTTGTTAGTACCTTTCTTCTTTGTACTGATATACAAGATGAAAGCGAAGATGAAACAAAAATAAGGATATAAAAGATGAAAGAATGATGAAACATACATTATTATATATAGCCGTATCAGGAATGACTTTGCTGACTTCTTGCCAATTAGGTAAGCACTACACACGTCCCGACTTACATCTTCCCCAACAATTAGATACATTACGACAACAGGATACATTATCTATAGCCGATATGCAATGGTGGGAAATCTATACGGACACAACCTTGCAAAGCCTGATAGAAAAGACGTTGGATAACAACAAAGACATGAAAATAGCTGCGGCACGTGTAAAAGAACTTGCCGCAATGAAGCGCATAGACTTTGCCAACCTTTTCCCCCAACTGAACGGAAGCGCTTATGCCCAAAAAGAAGGAAGTAATTATGGTGGTGACAACTATAAAAATGACCCCGAACAGGGTGGTAAACTTACCGTGACTTGGGAATTAGACTTATGGGGTAACCTGCGTTGGGCAAAAGACAAAAGCATAGCACAATTCCTGGGAAGCATCGAGGCGCAACGTGCCTTGAAAATGAGTATTGTGTCCGAAGTGGCACAAGCCTATTTTGAATTGGTCGCATTAGACAATGAGCTGAACATTGTTCGTCAAACACTCTATGCCCGTAAAGAAGGAGTACGCTTGGCAAAACTTCGTTTTGAAGGAGGACTAACTTCAGAAACTTCCTATCAACAGGCACAAGTGGAGTATGCACGTACCGCAACTTTAGTTCCTGAACTGGAAAGGAAAATTTCATTGAAAGAAAATGATATCGCATTCCTGGCAGGCGAATACCCGCACCACATACAGCGTTCCATTCTACCCGAAGAGGTAAAACTACCTGAAACATTACCAGTAGGTCTACCCTCCACTCTGTTGGAACGTCGTCCCGATGTACGCGAAGCAGAACAGAAATTAATAGCAGCCAATGCCAGTGTAGGTATTGCCTATACCAATATATTCCCACGACTCAGCCTCACAGCACAATATGGCGTAGAAAGTGAAGAATTCTCTGATTTCTTTAAATCACCCATTCATTATATCAGTGGCAATCTTCTCACTCCTCTCTTCGCCATGGGAAAATACAGAGCAACCCTAAAAGGCTAAAGAAAGCC
>ENA-OQAR01000502-OQAR01000502.1-human-gut-metagenome-genome-assembly--contig:-NODE-502-length-11891-cov-2.062989_pt1 | contig 11891 bp, 15 predicted proteins | sample MGYA00242738_ERZ504533 | MGnify/ENA primary metagenome ERZ504533 (study PRJEB26092, sample SAMD00036276) | human gut metagenome | host: Homo sapiens | study: EMG produced TPA metagenomics assembly of... | reverse complement strand
GGCACGCCGGCGGCAATACGGCCAACGAGCGGTACGTCATGTGATTCGGCAATGGCTTCGGCGGGGAATTGGTATATCTCCGCCACATTGCTGGTGCTGGTTGCCTCTTCGCTGGCTTGTGATGGCTTTTCGGCATTCGGGGCGGATCCTGCCATCACCTCGATGGCGCGACCCTTGTTCGCGTTCATGCGAATGAAGCCCTTGTCTTCCAAAACTTGTAGCTGATGCTTGACCGAAGACGGACTTTTGAGCCCGGCGGCATTTCCGATTTCCCGGAAAGAGGGAGCGAAGCCTTGTTCGTCGATATGCGTGCGAATGGCGTCCAACACTTTGCGCTGGCGGTCGGTCAGGGTGGACTCGTCCGGCTTCTGCTTGGGGGGAGAAGGGAATGGTGCTCACGTCAGGGCTCCTTTCGTTATGTCACCAGCATAACGTGTTGTTCGTGTGAAATCAAACATCTGTTCGAGTTTTGACTTGACCGTGTCGAACGTTTGTGCCATTATAAGAACAGTTGTTCGATAGAACATCTGTTCGAGAGAGGTGGTCGTGATGACTGGTTCAATGGTGATGGCCCCGGCCCGTAGCGCACGTGTAGCTATGCAGCATGCTGGAACGTCCCGCCGGAATGTGCGTGGGAAGATTATCGCAGTGATGGTCGCCTTGGCGCTGGCCTGGTGTGGTTTCGGCGCGCTTACCGTTCAGCGGGCCCAATCGGATACGGGGGCCACGCAGGTGACCAGTTATATCGTGCGGCCGGGGGATACGCTCTGGTCATATGCTTCGGCTATCACGCCTGCTGGTCATGATGTATCGGAAACGGTGGATGAGCTGATTGCGTTGAACAATCTTGAGTCCGGATCATTGCAGGCCGGGCAGCGCATTATTTGTTCCGGTGAGTAAATGAAACCCGAGCGGCATTGGTTTTTCCGCCCGTACACGTTATTCTGGGGAGCATGCATTGTCCTTTTTTGCCAGAACCCCGACACCAAAGTCATTGATACGCGCATTAGCGATGACGGTCATTCCATCCGTCGGCGTCGCGTATGCCCGAAATGCAGCAAGCGTTTTTACCACGGTGGAAACCAGTATGCTGCTGGTCACTAAACGTCGGGTGGCGTGGAGCCATTCAGTAGAGACAAAGTGATTTCCGGCGTACGCAAAGCTTGTCAGGGGCGGCCGGTCAGAGAAGAGGATCTGAAGCTGCTGGGACAGAAAGTCGAAGAGGATCTTCGCTCCCGAGGTCTTGCCGAAGTCACCTCAGATGAAGTGGGCAAAGCCATCCTGAAACCGTTGCGTGACTTGGATGTGGTGGCGTACCTTCGATTCGCGAGTGTGTACCAGAACTTTGCAGGTCTGGAGGATTTCCAAAGCGCCATTGATGGTTTGCGTGAATAATATGCGAATGCCATGCACCGTGATCTGCGAGTGATTCGCAAACCATGGTGCGAGCCAATCATGAAGCCCAGCACTTATGAAAGAGACCCGTCGACGACGGGTCTCTTTCATATCAATCGAGGATGAGCTGCGTCAGCTGATGACACGCATGCGAATGGTGCCTTCGATGTTGCGCAGTGCTTCAAGCGTGGCGGCGCTGGGCTTTTGAGCCACGTCGGTGACCACATAGCCAAGTTCGCCTTCGGTTGCCAGCGACTGGAAGGAAACGTTGATGTTCTCCTCGCCGAGCACATGATTGACATGAGCCAGCACACCAGGAAGATTGTCGTGCAGATGGGCGATACGGCACACACCCTTGCACTCACCGAGGTTGATCTGCGGTAGGTTCACGGACAAGGAGGTAGAACCCTTGAACCAGTAATCCTCAAGACGCTGAGAGACGAAATGGCCGATGGATTCCTGAGCTTCCAAGGTGGAGCCGCCAATATGAGGAGTCAGAATCATATTGTCTTCATTGGCCAGTGAAGTCTCGAACGGATCTCCGCTCTTCTTCGGCTCAACGGGGAACACGTCGACCGCCGCGCCAGACAGATGGCCGGAATCGAGGTGCTGCTTCAGAGCTCCCAGATCGGCGACGAAACCGCGCGAAAGGTTAATGAAAATCGCGTCCTGCTTCATGTGGGCGAATTGGTCTTCGCCGAAGAATCCCGTGTTCGACTTGCGGCCATCCACGTGCAGGGTCACGGCATCGGACTGTTCCAGCAGTTCGTTGAGGGTGTCGCAACGGTGGGCGTTGCCCAGTGCCAGTTTCTCCTCAATGTCGTAGAACACCACGCGCATGCCGAGGCCTCGGCCAGTACTGACAGCTGGGAGCCGATGTTGCCGTAGCCGATGATGCCGAGGGTCTTGCCGCGCACTTCATGCGAGCCGGAAGCGGACTTGTCCCACAGGCCATGCTTGATGTGATGCGTGTGTGCGGGAATGCGGCGCATCAAGCAGATGATGTCGCAGATCACCAATTCCACCACGGAACGGGTGTTGGAGTAGGGAGCGTTGAACACGGCGATGCCACGCTTGCCGGCATGTGCCAGATCGACCTGATTGGTGCCGATGCAGAAGCAGCCGATGGCGCTTAGCGTAGGACGCGCATCCAGCACGCGGGCTGTGACGTTGGTCTTGGAGCGTACGCCCACCAAGTCCACGCCATCCAGCGCATCGATGAGTTCGTCCTCGCTCAGGGCTCCCTTCATGGTCTCGACTTCGAAACCGTGATCACGCAGCGATTTGGCCGCATCGGGGGTGAATGTTTTCCAATAACAGTGCTTTGGGCATGCTTCATACCTTAGATGTTCAGGGACTTTTCGTCCGCTTTTGTCCGAACTATAACCAGTTTCTGGGTCGGCCTGGTCATTGCCACGTACAGGTCCGAGGCGGCGACCAGGCAGGCTCGGCGCGTCATCCTCGATGAGACCGGGCTCGACCACCACGACGGCATCGAACTCCAGACCCTTGACCGTTTCAGTGCCGCAGACGCTGATTTGCTCATCCCATTCGGGCTGCTCGATGAGCCTTGCGTATTCGGCCGGGTCAAGAATGACAGCCAGTTTGCGGCGCACGGCATCGCGCACCGGGGCGATGAGATTATCCGGACAGATGACGGCGATGCGGCCGGTGCCGTCTGCCGAAACGAATTGTTCGGCAAGCTGCGCCGCCTGCTCGGCCGTCGTTTCCAGCAAGGACGACATGTCGGGCACCACATTGCGGGACACCGAATCGGGGATGGTGCGCACCGCATTGACCGTGGAGATGTAGAGGCCTTCCTCCTCGGCAAATCGTGAGGCAAGTTCGGAAACTTCCTGCGGATTACGGTAGTTGATGGTCAACTCGTTCAAATCCCAGTGGCTTTCGCCGAACAGGCGGTTCATCGATTTGCTCCAGCGTCGGGTGCCACCCAGCGCCGAAGTCTGCGCCACATCGCCCACGATGGTGAACGAGCGGGAGGGGCAACGGCGGATCAACATACGCCAGTCCATGGCGGTCAATTCCTGCGCTTCATCGACCACGATGTGCCCGTAGGTCCATTCACGATCGGCCGCGGCCCGCTGCGCGGTCAGCTCAGCGTCGTCCCCGTTCATCTGGTCGAGCAGCATCTGACTGGAGACGATGCCTCCACCCAGACCGGTCGCGGCCAGAGTGTCTTTGGCATACTGCTCTTCGGCGGCACGACGTGCGTCGGCGGCGGACTGGCGGGCCACCGCCTTGGGATCGGGGCCCAGCATATCCATTGCTTCGTCGAGCAGCGGAATATCGGAGCGGGTCAACGGGGAGCCTTTGGGGCGGGCAAGTGCCGCGATGTCGTTGTCGGTCAGCCAACCAGCCAGAGACTTCAGACGTTCGGGATGGGCGAACAGCTGATCGATGAGCCATGGGGCGGTCATCGGCAGCCAGCACAGGTTCAGGGTCTTGCGAACCTGCTCGTTCATACGTAGCAGCGACATCGCGCGGTTCAGCTCCGCCTGATCCGGCGTGTAATCAAGCTGTTCGGCATAACGGTTCTGCATGCTGGTCAGCATCGAACGGATAAAAGGTCTCGCGGGCCTGTTATGAGGTTGTCGGGTGGCGCTTCGTGTCCGCCTGCGCCTGCTCGATATCAGTGGCCAGCATTGGTACCTGAATGCCGCTAATGGTTACTGTCGGCAGAGCAGCGGGAACACGCACGCGTGCGGCGATGGCATTGGCCACTACGGAGGTCATGCGTCGATCGCCCTTGAGCTTGGCTGCATAAGGGGAGTCGACCGCCGTGGCGGTGATGCCGGGAATCAGATCGCTGATGGTGCGTGAGACCACGCCGGTCTCGCCCAAGGAGGGTAGCACCTGATCGATGTAGTGCAGGAACGCCGAGCTGGGGCCAACAACCAGCACGCCGGAACGTTCCAGCGTGCGCCGGTGCGTGTACAGCAGGTAGGCGGCGCGATGGAGCGCCACGGCCGTCTTGCCGGTGCCGGGGCCGCCCTGCACCACCACGGCGCGATTCATGTCGGAGCGGATGATGCGGTCCTGCTCGGCCTGAATGGTGGCCACGATATCGGTCATTTTGCCGGTGCGGCGTGAGCTCAACGAAGCCAGCAGCGCACCCTCGCCGGTCAATGTGCCGGCGGAAGACGCTTGGCCGACCTGGTCTGAATGCACGTCGAGCACCTCATCCTCAACGCCCACGACTTCGCGGAAACTCAAGGTGATATGCCTGCGCATCACGATGTCGCCGTGATTGGAAGGGGTCGCCTCATAGAAAGGACGTGCGGCTTCGGCACGCCAGTCGGTCAGAATCGGCTCATGGTCCGGGCTCGACAGGCCGGATGCGGCCGATGTAATGACGGTCGCCGTTCTTGGCATCGAGGCGGCCAAACACCAGCCGATCCTCAACGCTGCGCAATTGCGTGAGGCGGTTTTCGTACATTGTGGCAAAGGAGTCTCGTTCGCTGCGTTGCGTGGGGGATCCGTGGGAGCCGGCGGCGCGTACGGTGTCCAGGCGTTGCCACATTTCGGCTCGCAGATCATCCAATCGTCCATAGGCGCGATCGACGGCCTGCTGCTCTTCATGCAGCTGGGAGGCGTAACTCGACATGCTGTTCTCTTCGTTCCATTTCCGTGGGGCAGAAAAACTTAAGGCATTCAAATTTACCGCACACCCCCTACGTCAGTGATGCGGACAACCCGAATAGGTGAATTCAGCGTGAATTCACCATGCTGCTCGGTCGGTGGGGTGCGCGACGTGGATTAGATGTGCGGAGCGTCCATTCGTGCGACAGTCGTGGCCGACACGCGCAATCCATCGGTAATTGCCCTAAAAGGGTGAGCAAATCGTGCATGAGTGGGGAGAAATGGGGAATCGTGGGGTAGAGTGGTGAGCCAGTTGGCCGAAGTGTATCCCACGTAACGATGAAGGAGGTGGAGCCATGGTTGCCGATCAGACGATTCGCGACGCTGATGCCAACGCACAAGGCTCCACCACTATGGCCGATCTCATGGCTGGTCTGCCGCCATTGCTTCTCGGCACATATACGCCGAAGATCGATGCCAAGGGCCGTATGGCGCTTCCGGCCAAATTCCGCTCCCAGCTGGGGCAGGGCCTGGTCATGGCCCGAGGCCAGGAACGGTGCGTGTACCTGCTGCCGTTCGACGAATTTCGACGTATCGCCTCGCAGATTCAGCGTGTGTCGGTGGGAAACAAAGCCGCCCGCGAATACCTGCGTGTGTTCCTTTCCGGTGCCGTCGACCAGCAGCCGGACAAGCAGGGCCGCGTGCTGGTGCCGCAGATGCTGCGCGATTACGCCAATCTGGGTTCCGACGTCGTGGTGATCGGCGTTGGCACCCGTGCCGAACTGTGGAATAAGGACACGTGGGAGTCCTACCTCGCCGAGAAGGAAGAGGGATATTCCGATATTGCTGACGATGTGTTGCCGGAGGTGGAATTCTGATGGTTGATGTGGCGAATATTCATCTGCCGGTATTGCTTGACGATTGCGTGAACCTGATGGCACCTGCCCTGGAACATGAGAACGCCATCGCAGTGGATTGCACCCTGGGCCTTGCCGGCCATTCCATCGCCTTCCTCAAGGCCGCGCCTCAGGCTCGGCTCATCGGCATTGACCGTGACAGTGAAGCGCTGGGGCTGGCCACCGAACGTATGGAACGGGAGGGGCTCGCCGATCGATTCATTCCGGTGCATGCCGCCTTCGATCAGCTCGATCAGGTGTTGGCGGACCAAGACATCGAACGCGTGGACGCCGTATTCATGGATCTGGGATTATCCAGCCTGCAGATCGACGAAACCGATCGTGGCTTCTCCTATTTCGCATGATGCGCCGCTGGATATGCGCATGGACGTCAGCCAGCCGTTGACGGCCGAACGGATTCTTGCCACCTATGATGCGGCGGAACTGGTCCGCATATTCAAGGAATACGGTGAAGAGCGTTTCTCGCGTCAGATCGCCCGCGCCATCGTGGCGCGTCGAGACAAGGAGCCGTTTACCACCACCGCACAGCTCAACCGTCTGGTCGATGAAGTGGTGCCGCAAGCCCACCGCCCGGCGGGCAATCCCGCCAAACGCGTCTTCCAGGCGTTGCGCATTGAAGTCAACGGCGAATTGGACAAGCTCGCCTCCACATTGCCGCAGGCGCGAACCGACTGCATGTCGGGGGACGACTGGTGGTGGAGTCCTATCATTCGCTCGAAGACAAAACCGTCAAATCGTTCATGGCACAAGGGCTGCGAGTGGATGTTCCGGCTGGCCTGCCTGTCATACCGCCGGATGCCCAACCGTTTTTCACGGATCTCACGCGAGGTGCCATCAAGGCCGACGAACATGAAATCGCAGCCAACCCGAGATCGGCTTCGGTGCGGTTGCGGGCGGTGGAAGTCAGCCGTGAGATTCCGTCACGATGGAGGAAACGCTTTACGCAAACCGCGCAGGGCCTGAATGACGTCAAGATACAAGGCTCCGCGTCTCCGGGCAGAGCCAAAAACACGGCACGAATTCGTACAAGGAGGGGATAACAGCATATGGCAACTGCACGTAGCATTCGATCGAACGCGGCTCCAGCCTCGAACCGACCGCACACCAAGCATCAGCCTCCTCCCGACCTGAGCTGCGGGTGGTCTCCAACCCGCGTGGAAACGAGCAGGGCAATGTCGTCGGACGGGTCATCGAATGGACCAGAACAAGAAGCGCACCGCTGGTGCACGTGGCCATCGCAGTGATCTTCCTCGTCGGCACCTTGTTCGGCGCGCTGATGCTGCGTACCCAGATGGTGCAGAACTCGTTTGAGGCGGCACAGATCGAAACCAACATCAACAGACTTACCCAAGATATCGAAGACGATCAGGCCAAACTCGATCAATTGGTCGCGAACCTGCCCGACAAGGCCAGCGACATGGGCATGGTCCCGCAGCAGGGATCAGTGTCCATCGACTTAAGCGGATACCAGTCCAACAAAGGCGGAACCCAGTGAACACCATTCGTCGCATCGTAGAGTTCGCCAAGGTCAAGACCTTCGCGTTCAAATGCATCGCCATCGGCGCCGCATTGGCGTTGGTGCGTCGGCATGCGTGATTCAGCTGGCCTCCACCCCAGCTCATCGGCGGCCGTCAAACCGCACAAGCGGCCACGGCTAACCGCACCCTGACCGTGACGTTGAGCGCCAAGCGTGGGCGTATCCTCGACGCCAACGGCTCCGTGCTCGCTCAAAGCGTGGAGCGTTATACTATCGTCGCCAATCCGGAGGCTGCACAGGAGTTCGAGCCGATTACTTGCAATGACAACACCCGTGATTACTGCCACGAAATTGACGGCAAACCCGTGGGCGCTACCGGAGCGGCGGCCGTGGGCCGACTGCTGGCCAAAGTCCTGGATATGAACGCCATGGAACTGGGCGCTGATCTGTCCGGTACCGGGCAGTATGTGATTCTGAAGAAAGATGTGACTCCGCAGGTCAAGCGCAGCATCGAGTCGTTGCACCTGGGCGGTATTGTCTGGGGTGAGCTGAGCAGTGAACGACTGTATGCGGATGGCGATCTCATGGGCGCGCTGCTTGGCGGCGTGAACGACAACGGCGATGGCGTCGCCGGCATCGAGCAGGTCGAGAACAAGACGCTTACCGGAACCGATGGCCATGAAACCTACCAGCGTGGTAATGGCGGCGAAGAGATTCCCGGCACCATGACCGAATCGGTGGCGGCCAAAATGGCGACGATGTCACCCTGACCATTGACCGTGATGTGCAATGGTATGTCAAAAAGGTCTTGAAGGAGGCCGAATCCAAGTATGGTGCAGCGTGGGCGATCGCCGTGGTGCAGGATGTCCAGAGCGGGGAGATTCTCGCACTGGCCGATAGCGATGAAGTACAGGCTGGTACCGATGCGGCGAAGATGAGCCCGTCTCGGGCCGTGTCCGAAACCTTCGAGCCAGGTTCGGTGGGCAAGGTTATCTCCATGTCCGGCTATCTGCAGATGGGACTGCATAAGATGAGCGATCAATGTGTCCCGGACCACATCACACAGAGGGCCAGACCTACAAGGACTCATTCGACCATGGCACTGAGCGCTGGACGCTCGCCGGCATTCTGCAGAACTCATCGAACGTCGGCATGATTATGGCCGGGGAGAATTATCCGGATGAGCAACGCTACGAGTACCTGACCAAATTCGGCATCGGACAACCGACCGGACTGAACCTGCCCGGTGAATCGAGCGGTCTGCTCACCAACCCCTCGGCATGGGATCTGCGTACGCGCAACACCATCCTGTTTGGTCAGGGCTACGCCGTCAACGCCCTGCAGCTCAACAACGTGGTGGCCACCATCGCGAACAAGGGTGTCAAGCAGCAGCAGTCGATCATCAAATCAACACCGATGCCAATGGCAAGACCACTGAGACCAAGAAGGGCGAAGCCACCCGCGTGGTGGATGAAAAGGTCGCATCGGACATGATGAATGCGATGGAATCAGTGGCGGAAGGCTACAACAAGTTCGTCAAGGTCGATGGTTACCGCATGGCCGCCAAGTCCGGTACCGCAGAGGTGCAGGGCTCGGATGGTACGCTCTCGTCCATTATCTCCGATTATTCCGTGGTGATTCCCGCGGACAACCCGTGCTATGCGGTCACCGTGGTGATGAAGGATCCGAATGGTGTGTTCGGCGGTCTGACGGCCGGCCCTGTTTCCGCACAGATTTGTGAGTTCCTTATGCAGAAATACGAGGTGCCTGTCTCCAGTCCACGCAAAAATGCTATTCCAGTCACGTGGTAAGGATCAGGGGGAGAAAGGCGATAGCCCATGAGTGCAGTGAGCGAATCCATCGCCCAGCGGGTGACCCTGGGAATGCTGGTCGAACGGTACGGTTTTGAAGTCGATCCACCCTTCGCCACCAATGTCACCATTACCTCACTCAGCGATGCCGTGGACACCGTGATTCCCGGCTCGCTGTTCATCTGCACGCATGAGCAGGAACCCCGATGTACTGCATGCCGCACAGGCCGGTGCCTATGCGGCGTTGCTGCCACGCGCGTCCAAAGGGCAGATCGCCAATGCCGATATACCGTTGCTCTACGGCGATTTCGACGATCGCGTACTCGGCGATCTGGCCAGCGGTCTGGCCGGCGGACCGTCCAATGCCATGGCGGTGTTCGCGGTGACCGGTGCGGATGAGCAGGCCGTCGACGCAGGCGTGTCCCAGCTCTCCGAATTCCTGCACATGCTGGGCAATCCGGTGGCGGTAATCACCGCATCCGGGTCCACGTCGATGACACGTACCATGAACCTGAACTATCCTCTGGGCATCCTCGATATGCAGCGCGCGCTGTCCGTGTGCGCCGAAGACGGTGTGGCGGCCGTGATCATCGCCATGGATGACCGCACGTTGGCCGAGCATGCGTTGGAATCGGTGAACGTGGATGTACTGGGCACGGAGGATGTCAACGCAAGCGCAAGCTTGAACGAATTGAAGACACGCTACGCATTCGTTGCGGAACATGACATGTCCATGACCTCGTCGACACCCGAATCGGATGAAATGGCTGCGGATTCACCGGCAATGTATGACCGCGTCCGACTCGGGCACATGTCCTTGGCCATCGCATGGTGCTGGCCGCCGGCGTGAGGAAAAACAACATACGCAGTGCCCTGCATGTGGCCAATAATCTCAATTAAGTCCGTGGATACGGGACGAAGCGTAATCGTAAAGGAGTTTGAAACACCATGGTTCCGATGAGCGTGGAGGAGATCGCCAAGCGTCGATGGTCGATTGATCGGAGACGCCGGTTCCGAGTCTCGAGCCACCAATACGGTCAGCGACTCGCGGCAGGCCGGCCCCGGATCGGTGTTTGTGGCCATCCGAGGCGAGCGTGTCGATGGGCATGACTTTGTGGCGAAAACCGCTGGACAGGGAGCCACGGTGGCCATCGTCGACCATGAGGTGAAGTCCGATGGCCTTCCGCAGATCGTAGTGAAAGACACGGTCGACGCCCTTGGCGAACTCGCCCGATACAACATCGTTCGCCGCCGCGAGCTGGACGGCGACTTCGACATCATCGGATTGACCGGTTCGGTGGGCAAGACCACCACCAAGGATCTGCTCTCCTCCCTGCTTGCCACCGTAGGTCCGACCGTGGCTCCGGTGGGATCGTTCAACAATGAGATCGGCCTGCCGCTCACTGCGTTGCGGGTCGATGAGCACACCCGGTTCTTCGTGGCTGAGATGGGTGCCAGCCATATCGGCGAAATCGCGCGACTGACCCGTATCGCACCGCCGAACACGGCAATCGTATTGAAGGTCGGCGTCGCTCACCTTGGAGAATTCGGCTCCCGCGAACGCATCGCACAGGCGAAAAGCGAGATCGTGCAGGGATTGCTTCCCGGAGGCACCGCGGTACTGAACGCCGATGACGAACACGTGGTTCCCATGGCCGGCCTGGCCAACGGCGACGTGCTGTGGTTCGGCTTGGGATCGTCGCAGGAGCCGAGGTGCGGGCCATTGATGTCACTGCCGACCGGTCCGATCATGCTGAATTCACGTTGGTCGATGCGGACGCAACCATACGCCGGTGCATCTGGGCATTCCTGGACGTCACAATGTGATGAACGCGTTGGCCGCCGCAACCGTGGCGATGCGTTACGGTATGGCACCCGAAACGGTGGCACGGATTCTGGCCTCGCAGCACACCATCAGCCTCATCGCATGGCATTGTCCACGGTGAATCGCGAGGGGACTTCCTTCACGCTGATCGATGATTCCTTCAACGCCAATCCCGACTCCATGAAAGCCGGCCTGAACGGGTTGAAGGCCTGGAACTCAAATGACGGCAAGGAGCCGTTCCGCGTGGCGCTGCTGGGTGCATGCTGGAACTCGGCGCGATGAAACGGCATTGCACACCTCGATCGGCACGTATGCGGACGAATTGGGCATCGACGCGATCATCGCGGTCGGTTCCGCCCAAGACCAACATCTCGATGCACTGGCACAGGCTCTGGCGGACGGTGCCCGTCAGAGCCAATCCGCGTCGGTGGATTGCGTACACGACATCGATGCGGCCGAACAGCTGGTCATCGACTTGGCTCGCAACCATCCCGACGCTGTGGTACTGCTCAAGGGATCGCACGCGTCAGGCCTGAGCGCTTTGGCTGAACGCTGGGCAAAGAACTGACCTGATAACCACCCCAAGAAACCGACAAGAAAGAGAAGCTGCACGTGATTGCTCTGATCATTGGAATGCTGGTGTCGCTCATCGTCACCTTAGTCGGCACCCCGCTGCTGATTCGGCTGGTCCACAAGCTGCACTATGGCCAGTACATCCGCCAGGATGGGCCGCAGTCGCATCTGGTCAAGCGCGGCACCCCCACGTTGGGCGGCGTGGTCATCAACTTCGCGATTCTGCTCGGTTGGGCATCCTCCGCACTGTACCGATACCTGCGTTCGGGCGACGTGCCCTCCTGGTCCGCGGC
>ENA-OQAR01000501-OQAR01000501.1-human-gut-metagenome-genome-assembly--contig:-NODE-501-length-11898-cov-2.212641_pt1 | contig 11898 bp, 21 predicted proteins | sample MGYA00242738_ERZ504533 | MGnify/ENA primary metagenome ERZ504533 (study PRJEB26092, sample SAMD00036276) | human gut metagenome | host: Homo sapiens | study: EMG produced TPA metagenomics assembly of... | reverse complement strand
TCAGTTCATAACCGAATGACTGTGAAAGGAGGTCATCCATGTCTATGTTTATCCACGCAATTATCGTAATCCTGCTTGCTGTGCTGGCTATGGGGATTGGGCTGCTGATTCTTGTGTGCTGGGCTTTGGCAGCATGTGCAAGCAGACGGGATTCTTATCTGGAAAAGGATTATCGGGTGAAATAAAGGAAGTCTGCGCATGGACGCTGAGTATTGCCGATAAGTTTATTCATTACTTTTCCATTAAAGTACAGGGTTGCAGAACCGCCTCCATCCAGGTTGTAAGCATAAGTACAGCCGTAGGATTTGAAAATATTCACCATATCCCAGTGATTAAGACCATTATAGCTGCCGGTATCTGTTACAAGGAGTACATAATCGTTGGGCTTTACCATCCTACCGCTGTACGTGGATAATATTTTTCTGTTTCAGCCCATGGAAGCTGGCTTCGCCATCTTTAATAAGAACCGGACCAAAATTATATGTATCTTTTACACCGGCTGCAAGAAGATTTTTTCCCATAAGTCCCTGTGCCGGAGTATAAATAGTTCCATCTTTCTTTACTGCCATGACTGAATAACTGGTCATGTAATCACCATAGATAATCCCGTTTTTGATGCACATGCCAAGGGGGGATGGTTTTCCTGTACCATAGTCGAAAGCACTGCCGTTTACTCCGATAATGCCTCCATTTGAGGATACTGCATCAGAGGTTGTCTGTCGGGATCCGCCATAAGTTCCGTTGGAGAGGGCGGATTTCAGCTGTTTGGCATTGGATGTCTTTATATGCGCTACCCAGTAGGAAATTCCATGGACTGATTTGCGTTCAAGTTTAATATTAAGAGTGCTGCTTTTGTATTCGTAAGTATTGCCGCTTTGAGTGACTGTTGGTTTAGTATCTGAAGATTTTACACGCTGCCCTTTGCTGTTTACATAATATTTACCTATCCAGGTATTTTTTTGCCATCACTCCTGTTTTCTTGCTGAAATAGTAATAATATTTTCCTATCTTCTGCCAGCCTTTGCCATGGTGGAATTGCTGAGGAAATAGTATTTTTTTTTCCATCCTGAGTAAGCCACTGCCTGGCAATTGCCACGCCGGATTTATTGAAATAATAGGTATATTTATCACCTGTTGCCCAGCGATTGCGGAACATGGCACCATTTTTTACGATTGTAATAGTATTTATTACCGGAACGCTTCATCCACCCGGTGAAACGTTTGCCGTTGGCAATACTGTAGTAATAATAACCTTTATACTTAAAAAAAGAACCGCAGATCAGACGCCCCTTTGAATTATAAAAATAGTAATCTCCGTTTATTTTCTGCCATCCCGTTTTTCTTCGATGTGATGCTGACGGAGGTTCTGTCCTGTTTCACATATGTAGCTGCATTTACGGTAACTGCACGCATACTGATGCCTGCTGTCAGAAATAATGCCAGTATCAGAAATACCGCCACTTTTTCTGAATGGTAATTTTCTTTTCATGTCTTTCATCTGCCTTTCCATGATGTCTGATATGCCCATATAAGGGAATTGCTATAAATATATTACCGATATGTCCCCTGCGATTTCTTTACCCGACAATTCGACAGACCGAGCGTTGTCAGATAATATTCCATGTCTCTCTCTGACATCAGACACTTTGGCCCTATAACGAGTTCCTTTATCAGCCGGTCAAGACAATCTGAAAAATCAAAATCCACATAAGATATCAGCTGACTTTCTTTTACATAGTAGGAATAGTTATATAAACGTGCACCGAGAGAAAGTTCAACTTCTCTTCCCATCAGAAACTGTTTCGGCGAAAACTCGCACAATCGGATTTCGACTTTCTTCTCTGAAAAACGATTTTCATTGTAAACAGATTCCTGAAATAATTTCAAAAACTTTTTTCTCAAAACAGTTCATGACTTTATCCAGTACTTCTATTTCATAATCCTGCTTCTCCTCAATGCTTTCCCGACATTGTTCTTCTTTCTGTAATATCTTCTCGATTTCATCAACCAATTCTTGCACTATCTGATGTACAACTTCTCTCTGCTCTGCTTCAGAATAACTGATCTTATGTAATGACACAATTGACGGCTTTGAAATCTCCGGAGAAACCGTTACAACTTCTTTTAATACATCCAGGTCAAATCCGATGGCAGCTCCGCGCCCGTCATCCGCATATCCCCGCCACTGACTGAGCAGATCATTCTGATACGAAAAACAGGTTACATAATATCTGAAGTCTGCATGATTTTCATTGAAAAATTCATCTGTAAACAGTTTCACATATCCCATCAATCTCTCTGATGAAATCTTTGATCTGAATAAATCTGAAGCATTTTCATAAGCTCTTTTAAATTCTGCGTCATAATACCTGCAGATCCAGCTGATCTCCATGGAATCATTGGATTTCAGGATATTTGTCAGACGGAGGGAACGATTTTTCAAAATAGAATTCAATGATTCTAAACTGCAATAGTGATATACGATCATATTTTTTTCTTCTCCTGTAAATAATTGTTCTTTTGTAACCATTCAACATTCTGCCATTCCCAAAAAATTCTATAGCAAAGTTCATCAGCAAAAGAACTTACGGAAAGTTTATATCAGTAAGTAACAGAATTATTATATCAGATACATCTTATGAATCTGTAAACTTATAGCAACCCTTGTAAATAATGCATATTGATTAAGAGGCTTGCTATAGAAAAACATTGCTTATACTTATAATATAATAACTGTTTTTTATAAAGAAATCCCCATCCACTGTTTATTATTTTGCAGCAGATAGGGATATGTTGAGGTTAATAGTTATATGCCCCCTCGTAAGCATTGCACCTGTCTAATTTCCGTGACTGATTCTGACAGGAACTGCATCTGTCGCAGAACTCCTGCTCATAACAGGTGGAACAGGCGCATGTCCTGCAGGCTTTGCGGTCATAGCCTGAGGTATTGCCGTGAGGAAGTGTGCTTTCTGTTGCATTACCCATATATATCACCCTCTTGTGTGCCGGTTACTGTTCATCCAATTTTAAATACAAACTCCATGAACGAACAGATTCCTTATATCCTGTATTATACGCTCACAGAAAGGGAATACAAGTAATTAATAATCTGTTTTCTGGTAAAATCTTCCGTTTATGTAATCGGTTTTGATAATATTTACAAAAGCCTTCGGATCGATCTCATGTACCTTCTTTACCAGATATTTCGCTTCTTCTGTAGAGACTACAGAATAGATCATACTGGTCTTCTCATCTGTATAACATCCAATACCTTCGAAACGTGTTGCCGTATGGTTGGTAAGCTTGAAAATCTCTTCATAAATCTGATACGGCTCCTTCGTGATAATAAACAGCGTATGCTTCTTATATCTCTGATGCAGCATCTGAATCACCTGAGTAGAGGTAAACTGAAAGATAATAGAGTAAAAGTGCCCTGTCCCATCCAAAAAGTAAACCTGCCACAGTCAGGATCACTGCATTTCCACACAGAATATAATTCCAGATATCCCTGCCATTTTTCTCGGAAAAATAAATCGCAATAAAGTCAGTTCCACCTGTACTGGTATTACCGATCAGACAGAGACTGATGCAGAAGCCATTGATCAGACCACCAAAGATACTGATCAGCAATGTATCATAAGTGATCGGCTGACTGGGAATAATATCTGTAAGCAGACCGGAAAGCACGATCACACAGACAGAACTGATGGTAAATTTCTTTCCGATAAAATTTCAGACCAATAAATACAGGAATAGAGTTCAGCAGTACATTAATCAGCGTATACGGAACTGCAATCCCCATAAATGTCTGAAAAAATGTTCTGGAGCAGCAGAGTAAGTCCTGTAAATCCTCCCGGAAAAAGACCGCCTGCACGAACAAAATGTCTTAATATTCAACGCCATGATCGTTGCAGCCAGAACCGCACAGCCGTAACGCTTGGCTTCATGTTTTAAATTAAGTTCCTTCATAATCACGTTTCCTCCCATCTCGCCAAACAGTTCAAATTGAACTCATGTGAAATTGCTTTTCACAATCTCTGCAGGAGACTTAACTGATTCGGCTAAAAAGCAGTTTTCCGTCAATGACAAACAAAAGGAAACCTTTCTACGCCTCCCATCTTCCAGAAGCACCACAAGGCAGAACCAGCCCGTTAGAACTTACAGGAAGCCCGATTTCCTGAGAGTCTACATGTCCACCAAACTTCTTGAGCTCAGTAGAAAGCATATAGGTAAGAACTGCAGGTGCCAGACCTGTTGTATAGGAATTGATCAGGAAAAACAGAGGCTCATCACTGAGGATCTTTGTGCACAGTTTGATCAGATCATGGATACAGTCCTCTATCTTCCAGATTTCCCCCTTCGGTCCACGTCCATAAGAAGGCGGATCCATAATGATCGCATCATAATGATTCCCTCTGCGGATCTCACGCTCCACAAACTTCACACAGTCATCCACCAGCCAGCGGATCGGAGCATCTCCCAGACCGGAAGCAACCGCATTCTCCTTTGCCCAGGTAACCATACCCTTAGAAGCATCCACATGAGTAACAGAAGCTCCCGCTGCCGCTGCCGCCAGAGTCGCACCACCTGTATATGCAAAAAGATTCAACACCTTCACCGGACGTCCCGCATTGCGGATCTTATTGCCAAACCAGTCCCAATTCACCGCCTGCTCCGGAAAAAAGCCCGGTATGCTTAAAACTAAAAGGTTTCAAATTAAAGGTAAGTCCCTTATAATGAATATCCCACTGCTCGGGCAGATCAAAAAACTCCCATTCACCGCCGCCCTTCTTACTTCTGTGATAATGCCCGTTCATATGCTTCCAGCCCTATTTACCTTCGGCGTATCCCATATAACCTGCGGATCCGGCCTCACCAGAAAGATAAATCCCCCCCACGCTCCAGCTTCTCCCCACAGGAAGTATCAATCACCTCATAATCTTTCCATCCATCTGCAATCCACATCGTATAATAATCCTCCTAAAATAAACGCATAATAAGTTACGATTGTACTACATATCCAATCATTAGTAAAGCCATATTTCTCACATAAATTCCATTGTGTAAAGTATAAAATAAAAACTCTCCCCGTGGCAAGCAAACCATCATAATTCACAGTTATAAATAAATAAAGTGTTACTGTTCACTCCCAATGTCATTAACTTAAGTGATTATTGCCTGTTTAACAAGAAATAATTTTTTTAAGTTAACGACATTGGTTCACAGACAAATCATAAACCAATCATCATAAACTACCGCAGGAACATATAATCCCTGCGGCATAACATAAGCAGCCTAATGGAGTATTTTATGATGACTGCTGATACATGAATTCCTAATCGAAGTATCGTATGATATTAATACAACATCCATTTTTTTCTTCAACACTTCATACTGATTTCCAGTAATATATATTTTCTTGTATAAAATTTTAATTTCTTTCATCTCTTTTAATTTCTTGAGATTTCTTCCAACTGTACGAATACTCATTCCAATTGCATTTGCAATTTCCTGATAATCCGTCCTTATATAAACGCTCTCATTCGCACAATCAATATTTCTATATTTTTCATATCTTGATATCAGAAAAAAAACGAACACGATCTATTCCTTCCATATAATACATCAGTCCGTCACTTTCTGAACGTTTATACAAATCCTTTGCCAGTATATTTACAATTCTTCTCAATAACTGCATATTTTCCATAATCGCCTGATATATAACTTCCGGCTTAAAACAAAGCATTGTAACCTCAGTTGCCGCATACACTGTTGCAACATATTTTTTCTCGCCTGCCATAATTTCCAAAAGGCCAACAATTCCATTTATACTGTTTAGTTCAAAATAGTTATATGTACTTCCATTCGCATATTCTCGTAATCCCGTTACACTACCTTCTTTAATAAAATAAACACTATCCGCTGCATCGCCCCTTGAAACAATAATACTGTTTGGTTCATATTTTTTTTAATCTTGCCTTTTTATTTCCAGCTCTTTTTGGTAATACAAAAGCCAAACGTTTTCCTTTGTTTATCTTCTCCTGCACCTTCATAATTGGTTTCATATCTCCATTTTATATTCATATTTTTTGTATTCTTCCTATTATATTGGTTATCATAGTTACCATCGTTCCAGTCACTAACACCGAACAGATAGTTCCTGCTCCAAATGTGCCACCTAATACAGTTCCTATAACCACATAACTGATGTCACATCCTGTTCGCATAATTGTATAAGAAAAAATTTGTATGATTCTGAATTTTATATAAAACAGCATCCAAAGCATTCATTCCTAAATTAAGCTGGATTAAAAGTGCAAGTCCAAGGCTAAGGCAGCATTGTCCAATAGCAAACGCTAGAATTCGTATCAACATATCCTGTTCTGCAAGATGAATGTCTGTTAATATCCAGCTATAGAAATCAATAAAATAGCCGGAAACAAGTGCATATACCACTGTACCTAAGCCCATATTTTTCTCGCCACCAGGCAGGCAATTAAAATAATAAGCAAATTATAAAACAATGATGCATTTCCAAAACTTATCAAAAATGTATGTCTGATTCCATCACACAATAACCCAACAGAATCACTTCCCAAACCACTTTCCAAAAACAGTGCTACTGCGATTCCGATTAAGTTCATAACCACAAATACCATTACGATTTTGCTCATTATTTTGCTCATAAAGCCCTCCTTATCATCATACCGTTTACAACCGATTACAAGCATATTTTAGCAAAACCAGATTATTTTCTTAAGGTCATATGACCTTTCAGCACTTTTTATTTTTATCTTCCAGCTTTATATAAAAATAGCCCGGACATTTTCGCATATCCAGGCTATTCATATTCATTATTCTCAATCTTACGAACTTTTATTCCAGAAACTTTCACCCTGCACATTTTTCTTTTACGTCAAAAATATCAAGGATTGTCTGTCCAATATCTCCAAAGCAGCTTCTTGTACCAAGATTGATTCCTTCCTGAACCAGTTTTCCATACATCAGCATGGGTGTATATTCTCTAGTATGATCGGTACCCTTAAATCCCGGATCACATCCATGGTCTGCTGTTATGATCAGAATATCTTCATCTCTCATATTTTTCATAAATGTTTCCAATGCATTATCAAATTCCGTTACTGCTTTTGCATATCCGGAAACATCATTTCGATGTCCATAAAGCATATCAAAATCTACCAGATTCAAAAAACAGATTCCGTTAAAATCTTCTTCCTGTTGTTCAAACAAACGTTTGATACCGTCTGTATTTCCTTTTGTTGATATACTTTTACTGATTCCTTTTCCAGCAAAAATATCATATATTTTTCCTATACTTATTACATCAAAAATGATTTCTTTTCAGCACATCCAACATAGTATCTGATGGTGGAACAAGAGAAAAGTCGTGTCTTTTAGGTGTACGTTCATAATTCGGATATTCACCGGTAAATGGTCTTGCAATTACTCGTCCCACTCCATGCTTTCCAGTCAGAATTTCTCTTGCAATTTTGCAATAACGATACAATTCTTCAACCGGCACTACACTTTCATGTGCAGCAATCTGAAATACGCTGTCTGCAGATGTATATACAATCAGATCACCTGTTTCTACATGCTCTTTTCCATATTCTTTTATCACTTCCGTACCTGAATATGGTTTATTGCACAGAACCTTTCTGCCTGTTCTTTTCGTAAACTCATCCAGAACATCCTGCGGAAATCCATTCGGATAAGTAGGCAATGGCTGTTCTGATACAAGCCCTGCAATTTCCCAATGTCCAACTGTTGTATCTTTACCCCTTGACCTTTCCTGCATTCTGCCATATGCACCTACGACATTTTCTTCTTTACTTTCAGCTTCAACACCGTCTATATTAAACAATCCAAGTTTTTTCATATTAGGAGTATTATAATATTCAGATTTCATAATTGTAGCAAGAGTATTACTTCCAACATCTCCAAAATCTGCTGCGTCCGGTTCATATCCAATTCCAAAGCTGTCCAATACAACTAAAAAAACACGACGTTTCATATACTTCCTCCAGTTTTAAATTTCCAGTGCCACACGGATCATATCATTAAATGTGGTCTGGCGTTCCTCTGCTGTACACTTCTCTCCTGTCAGAAGATTATCACTGACTGTCAGCATTGTTAATGCATCCACCCCATATTTAGCCGCCAGAGTATACAGTTCACATGTTTCCATATCCACAGCCGCTACGCCATATGACGCAAGAAGAGAATTTTTTCTCTTTTCCATGATCATCATAAAATTTATCACTTGTAAAAAATGTTGCTTACTACTGCATGTACATTCAGTTCTTTTGCTTTTATCATACGCATTTCTGAGTAATTCAAAACTTGCTGTAGGTGCAAAAGAAATGTTTCCAAAGCGGTCTTTTATTCATACCTGAATCCGTAGTTGATGCCATAGCAATTACTACATCTTTCAGGTTAATACCCTCTCTTAAACTACCACAGGTTCCAATACGAATCAGTTTTTTTGCACCATAATTCTGAAATTAATTCACTGGCATAAATATGCATAGACGGCATTCCCATTCCCGTTCCCTGAATTGACACTTTTTCGCCTTTATAAAGACCGGTAAATCCATACATACCTCTGACTTCGTTATAGCATACTGCATCTTCCAGAAAATTTTCAGCAATAAATTTTGCTCTCATAGGGTCTCCCGGAAGTAATACTTTTTCAGCAATATCTCCTATCTCTGCATGGTTATGTGGTGTACCCATAATATTTCTCCTCCCACAATTTATTTATTTGAACTTTCGTATTTCTCAATAACCTTTCCGATGATACTTTCAAATCACCCTCAAAATATCCATAGAACTTCCAAACATCAGATTTGCCGGATAATCAAAATCTTCTACATTACTTCCTGTTTGATCGCGATATTCTTTGTCTGCCCCCAGATGCGGAATACGATTAATCAGCTTATCTGCATTATCCATATATCCATACAGTTTTTTCCCTAATTCAAACCCCATACCGCATTCAAAAGCAACATCATTATTAATCTCATATCCACGATAATCGTTCAGATTTGCAATGATAAGATCACAGTTCCTTACATGCTGCTGAAATCTGTCAAACAGGTTCATAGCTTTCATATAAGGATTTTCTGATGATGTTTCCTGAACTCCTGGTGCTCTGTCTAATGGAGAAATTTGCCCTCATAACCATTATTTTTGCACAAATTTCTTTCATTCTTGCAAAAACTTCTTCTCCATTGGAATCATATCTTTCAAAACCAGCCAGATAAATCAGAGGTCTTTTTTTTATCAGTTTCCGTAACATGGCAGGAATGATCCACACATATCGCACGACCTGCTTTAAATTTGTATTCTTCTTCGATATCTACCATAAGCATTTTCAGACAGTCGTCAAAATCACCTTCAACGATTTTAGTAGAACCAATAATGGTTGGTGAAAATGGCAGTTCTGCATATGGCATTACATTCCCACGTTCATCATATACCTTCTGATCTTTTAAATATGCTTTTTGATTCTTTGTTGCAAGACTTCTTTTGTCTCTTGTATAACCATAGCATCTCGCTCCTTTTGCATATGCCATTCCCAGCTCATATATGGTTCCACTGTCAGGCTCTGCTCCACGATATGCTTCAAGATCAGCAATGATAACCGTTGTTTCTTTCATCACTTTATCCAGATCATCAAAAATGCTGTCTGCCCTTTTCTGTTTATCCGGATTTTCCAGATCAAGAGGATGTGTGTTCGGCAGTGTAACACCAAATCCCAATGCATTTGCCCGGGCTTTTCATCGCTCCAAGTGCATCATATCCATATGTATAAAAACATTCCGGACCTGCTATATATATTGCTTCTTTTTCATATAATTTATGCTGATATCTATACATTCTCAGTCTCCTACTTTAAAACTAATCCAAGGAGTAATTTCAGGAATCTTCCATAATCTGCATTACATCCAATCTCAATCAGCGGAAGGTTTTCCCATACAAAATGATGTCTTCTGTCAACTACTGTCATTCCAAGAGTTAATCCATCTTTTGTTTCTACACCAACTCTGACTTTCATTGTTTCAACTAATGTCGGATCAATCGCATATGCCACAGCCATACAATCAATTACAGTACAATATGCATCAAATCCTCTGTTTCCATTAAAACGAATTGCCTGGCGCAGGAATTTAGCTTCTTTTCTGTCACTTTCTTCTAATAATTTGATGTCATCATCTGTAAAGTTAACATCAAAATAAGTAGCTACATCCAGTCCTAAAGCAACAAACGGAATTCCTGATTCATAAACAATTTTTGCTGCTTCAGGATCTACATAAACATTCCATTCACTCTGCGGAGTATCTCCGGTTGCGTTAAAGAAAGCATATTTGTTTAATCCAAATGCTCCTGAAATTGCAACGATTTCTTTAATTAATGGTTTGATTTCCGGTGCTTTTGTAATTGCCATCGCAATATTACTCATAGGTGCTGTTGCAATAATTGTAATTTCGCCCGGGTTTTCTTTTACAAGATCAATAATCAGGTCAACTGCATGTTTTTCGCATAATGGCAGGGTTGGCTCTGGAAGGTAGTTTTCCGCCTGTCCATCCTCACCATGTGTAAAAGGATCTTTAGGGGATTCTCTTACCATTGGTTTTGCCATTCCTCTCGCAACCGGAATATTATTAATTCCTAAAAGTTCCATAATTTTTCTTGCATTTTTACTGGTAATGTCTACCGGATAATTTCCGTTTACTGCTGTAACAGCCAGTAAATCAAGGTCCGGGGATTTTGCCGCCATAATGATAGCCATAGAATCGTCCATACCTGGATCACAGTCAAGAATTATTTTCTTCATATTGATATTCTCCTTTTTTCTCTTTATTTATTCAGTCTTTCAGGTTTATCAGACAGATATTTGCAATCTGCCTCACTGCCATCCTCTATCGAGGATAATTTATTTATCTTCCACAACTTTTACATAAAATTCACGATTTCTAGGTCCGTCAAACTCCAGAAAATAAATTCCCTGAGAACCACCTAACAGTAATTTTCCATTATGAACGATAAAGGTTTCTGTTACACCAAGTAATGCACATTTGATATGTCCTGCTGCATCCTGCGGTGTATCATGCTGATGTTTAAAATCAATTCTTGTTGGTACTAATCTTCTGATTTCTTCATCCAGATCAACAAATCCATCCGGGTCCCACGGTGAAAATACTGCCAGCCCTGCTGTTGAATGCATATTATGAACAATACAGATTCCTTCCTGAATACCGCTTTCTTCTACTACCTTTTTTACATCCTGTGTAATATCATGTACTTCATTATAAGTTGTTGATAATTTAATATTCTTTAATACTGCCATTTTTTTCCTCCATCCGTTACTTTTATTTTACGATAATCTCACTGTTTTTTACGCAATATCCGCCATCACAGAATGCCCAGTCTCCCTCGCATCCTCTGCCATACTTTCTCCAATCAGTTCTGAAATATAGCTTGCGATCAGGCATACCGGAGCAAAATGTGTTAATGGCATTGAAATTGGATATTTAGATACCGGAACTTAATTGTAAGTTGCCGGCTCGTTATTGAAATCTTCTGCAGAACCATCTGTGATCACTGCCAGCGGTCTGTGAAGCTCATTTGCATATTTCAACAGTTCTTTATTCCTGCTCATTGCCGGATTTGTTGTATTTGCTACAACAACCGTTCCCATATGTTTTGCATCTCTTGCAAAGAAGTTTAAGTGGAACCATTCTTCAGAATTAATATGCATTGCAAATTTGCCAGTTGCTTCGAGCATCTTTGCCTGTCCAAACCATGTCTGTCGCATAATCAAAGCCAGCTCCAATAAAATCAATAACAAGGGAAATCTTTCCAATCCTCTGG
>ENA-OQAR01000500-OQAR01000500.1-human-gut-metagenome-genome-assembly--contig:-NODE-500-length-11911-cov-2.707654_pt1 | contig 11911 bp, 15 predicted proteins | sample MGYA00242738_ERZ504533 | MGnify/ENA primary metagenome ERZ504533 (study PRJEB26092, sample SAMD00036276) | human gut metagenome | host: Homo sapiens | study: EMG produced TPA metagenomics assembly of... | reverse complement strand
TCACCGCGAGGAACCCTCTCCGTCACCTGCGGTGACACCTCTCTCAAGGGAGAGGCTCTGGCGAAACTGGAAACCTTGCCGCCATGCCAAGGGCTCTCCCTTTGGGAGAGCTGCCGAGCGGAGCGAGCTGAGAGGGCTAGCTCTTCCCCCCGCTGCGCCGCCGCTTCCATAGGAAGCAGGCGCGGCATCCGCTCCTTGCCGTCCAATCTCCATCTGTGAAAATGCAATGCCGGGCGGTCCGCAGACCGCCCGGCATTGCTCTATTAAAACTATTTTTCCGCTATTCATGCCCAAAGCGCACGCGGCGGGCATTCTAAATTGTTGTGTTACATCCTGATTTTTTGTGCCGCCCGGGCAATGGACGCAAGCAGAGCCACCAGCCGCTTTTCGTCCATCTGGCCGCAGTAGCTGGTGAAGGTGTAGTAGCAGCCCTGCACGCAGAAGGAAAGCACGATCTTACGCACCACATCGGCATCAAACGAGGGGTCGCTCTCCGAGATGCATTTGCTCATTGCAGCTTCCACGCGGTTGATGAACAGTCCCTGACGGGAGCCGGAAAACAGAATGCCGATCTCGGTCTGATTCCGGGTAAACGCCCGGAACATTTCCCGAGTCAGCCACTCGGTGCGCTCGCTTACATCACGGGCGGTCAGCTGCGGCAGGCTTTCCACCACCACCTCCACCATTTCGTCCTCCATGGCGTTGGCCAGCGCATAGATATCCTGATAATGCGCATAAAAAGGTGGACTTATTGATGCAGGCCAGATCGCACAGTTCCTTGACCTTGATCTTTTCCAGCGGTTTCTGCGCCCGCAGCTCCATGAATGCCTGCTTGATGGCACGCTCCGTTTTTTCAATGCGAATATCCAGAAAACCCACCTCTTTTGCTTTTTTCGTTGATTATCCAACCATTTTCCTGTTTTGCGGATAGACAAGGCCCTCAGCCTTTTTTATACTGGGTTTATCCCCATCCGCATCACTCCTTGCGGTACAGGATGCCTTTTTCTTCCAGCTCTTTTTTGATGCGCTCAAAGCTCCCGGCATCCGGGCAGTGCAGGGTGTGCAGATGCACGCCGCCGGTCATGCGGCTCAAAAGCGCTTCCGGCGTGTCCTTGGCCTGCTGGATGAAGTTGTCCACATCGTAGCGGCTGGCAAGGTTCAGGTTGCCGCGCAGCTCGCCATACAGGCTGTTCTCCACGGCCACATCCACCACGATGCCGCCCTGATCCACCACGGTGTACAGCTCGGTGCGCATCTCGTCCTCGGTGCTGTGCACGCAGGCCAGAATGGCGGTATAGCCTTTTTCCGCCGGGTGCAGCTGATAGCCCCGGGGCGTTGCATCGATCTGCGCACCGCCTGCCCGCAGCAGAGCCACATCCCCCACCACGATCTGGCGCGAGACCCCCAGCAAAGCCGCCAGTGCGCTGGCACTGACCGGCGCTTCGGCCCCGCTGAGCCGTTTCAGAATGGATTCTCTGCGCTGCGCTGCATTCATGGTTTTCAAAGCTTCCTTTCCGCTTTACGGTATTATGCTCTTATTGTAGCAAAAGACGGCGGATCATGCAAGAATGCGTTTACTTTTCCAGCTGCAGGATGGTAGCATAATTGGAGGGCAGCTGCACTTTCATGCGGCCCCACTCCATGCTGGTCAAAACGGGCTGTGCGCCCACCGTGTCGGCCAACAGGTCCTTTGCAGCGGATGCCTCCACCGGCAGCTGGAATTCCAGCTGTGCGGGACTGTCGCCGTTGTTCAGCACCACGACGCAGGCCTTTCCATCCAGCACCCGGGCAAAGGCATAGCACTGGGTGGTGAGCTGCAGCTCTTTCACCTCGCCGTCGGTCAGCTCCGGCAGCTCCGCCTTCAGTCTGCCCAGTGCGGCATACACGCTGGTGACAGGTTGGGTGATCTCAGCATCCTTGAAGTCGGAAAGTTCCAGGCAGGGACGCAGCGGCCAGTCGCTTCCCCACTCTTTTTTGCCTTCAATGCCAAATTCTGAGCCATAATAGATGGACGGAATGCCCCAAAGCGTATATACTAGAATTGCAATGTGGCGGATGTGCTCCCGGTTGCGCAGCTTGTTGGGCAGGCGCTCCACATCGTGGTTGTCCGAGAACAGATACAGCCGGGTATCGTGGCACAGGCCCTGCAGACGGCGCATGGTGTGGGCGATCTCGAAATAGTTGTGGTCGTTGTGGCCGCTCCACAGGCCCTTGTGCAGCTCGTAGTTGGTCACCGAGTGCAGCATCTCCGGGTTTGCCCAGCGGCTGTAATCGCCGTGGATCACCTCGCCCATGAGCCAGAACTCTGGCTTTACCTCGTTGGCAAGGCGGCGCAGACCGCGCATAAAGTCAAAGTCCAGCACATCGGCTGCGTCCAGACGGATGCCGTCAATGTCAAATTCATCCACCCAGAAGCGGATGGTATCGTAGTGGTAGTTCTGCACCTCCGGGTTGCGCTGGTTCAGCTTGACCAGCAGATTGAAGCCGCCCCAGTTTCCGTAGGAAAAGCCGTCGTTGTACTCGTTGTTGCCCCAGAAATTCACATCGCAGAACCAGTCCTTATAGCGGGCGTTCTCGCGGTTTGCCTTCAGGTCCTGAAACGCAAAGAAATCGCGGCCCACATGGTTGAACACGCCGTCCACGATCACCTTCTGGCCCCGGGCATGGCACCGGGCCACAAAGTCCTTGAACTCTGCGTTCGTGCCAAGGCGGCGGTCTACCAGCCGGTAATCGATGGTGTCGTAGCCATGGGAACCGCTCTCGAACAGCGGGCCGATATAAATGGCCGTGCAGCCGATGTCCGCTGCGTGCTCAGCCCATGCGTTCAGTTTATTAACGCGCCGGGCACCGCCTGCCCATCGTTCTCGTGTGCGCAGCCGCACAGCCCCAGAGGATAGATGTGATAAAATACCGCGTTGTCATACCAAGCCATTGTTCATACCGCTCCCATACAAAAAAATCAGCCTCCGCCCACTGCGGCGGCAGGAATAGTATAGCACAGAATCTGTAAAACATGTTAATTTTTGCTGATTTTTGTCAAGAATCGACAAGAATATCAGCCACTATGCCCCATTTCGTCTTATTCTTATTGGATATATTGCCCAAACACCTGTGTCACATGCAGTGCCGCCGGGCGCTGCCTATCATAGAATGTAAGGAGATCTTTGCATGAATTACCCCGCCATTCCCCGTGAATTCTTCAATGGAGACTGCTTTGATGCCTACCGCATCCTTGGTGCGCATCCCTGCTCTGACAACGGCACCGAAGGGTGGCGCTTTGCGGTGTGGGCCCCGGTGCCACGGCAGTGGAAGTCTGCGGCGGCTTCGACGGCTGGGAGGCAGGCGTGCCCATGGAAAAAGCCGATACCGGCGTGTGGAGCGCATTCGTCCCCGGCCTTGCAGAGGGCGACCTTTATAAATACCGGGTGCATGGTGCCGACGGCAGTGTGGTGATGCGCAGCGACCCCTACGCATTTTCCACCGAGCTGCGGCCGGGCACGGCCAGCCGCCTTGCAAAGCTGGACTTCCACTTTGACGACAGCGCATGGATGGAGCGCCGCGACAAATGCCGCAACCGCCCGCTGAACATCTACGAGATGCACGTTGGCAGCTGGCGGCACAAGCCCGGCAGCAAGCAGGAGGACGGCTCAGACGGCTGGTACAACTATGAGGAGCTGGCCAAGGAGCTGATTCCCTGGCTGCTGGACCATCACTTTACCCATGTGGAGCTGCTGCCGCTGGCAGAGCATCCCTTTGACGGCAGCTGGGGCTACCAGACCACCGGCTATTTTTCCGTCACCAGCCGCTACGGCACCCCCGCCCAGTTTGCCGGTTTCGTCAACGCCTGCCACCGCATGGGCATCGGCGCATCATGGACTTTGTGCCGGTGCACTTTGCCGCCAACGCCGACGCTCTGGCAAAGTTTGACGGCACCTACCTCTACGAGTACGACAGCGATGTGGGCCACAGCGAGTGGGGCACCTGCAACTTCAATTACTATCGCCGGGAGGTGTGCAGCTTTTTGAACAGTGCCGCTGCTCTGTGGATGGACGTGTACCACTGCGACGGCATCCGCATGGACGCCATTTCCCGCGCGCTGTACTGGCAGGGAGACCCGAACCGCGGCGTGAACGAAGGGGCTGTGAACTTTCTGCGCAGCCTGAACCACGGCCTGAACGAGCGCTGGCCCACCGGCATCTACACCGCCGAGGACTCCACCAACTTCCTCAAGGTGACAGCTCCCACCCGCTACGACGGCGTGGGCTTCGACTACAAGTGGGATATGGGCTGGATGCATGATACGCTGGACTATTTTGCTACCCCCTTCGGTGAGCGGCCAAATGCCTACGGCAAGATCGTTTTCAGCATGCACTACTTCTACAACGAGCTGTATCTGCTGGCGCTGAGCCACGACGAGGTGGTGCACGGCAAAAAGACCATCATTGATAAGCTGTGGGGCACCTATGCGGAAAAATGCGCCCAGCTGCGCACCCTCTATTTTTATATGTACATGCACCCGGGCAAGAAGCTGAACTTCATGGGCAACGAGATGGGACACTTCCGGGAGTGGGACGAAAAGCGGGAGCTGGACTGGGATCTGCTGAAATATCCCTTCCACGATGCCTTCCAGAAATACTTTGCCCACCTGAGCCGGGTCTACTCCACCGAGCCCGCCCTCTACGATGGCGAGTACAACCCCGACTGCTTTGAGTGGGTGGCCTGCGAGAGCCGCAGCGAGGGTGTGTACGCATGGCTGCGCAAGGGACAGGGCCAGAGCCTGCTGTGCATCATGAACACGCAGGACCATGCCCACAAAAAATTCCCGCTGTATCTGCGCTTTCCCTGCAGTGCCGAGGAGGTGCTGAACACCGAATCCCCCGAGTGGGGCGGTGCACTGAAGCCGCCGCAAGACAAAGCTTCACACCACCGATGGCGGTGTGTTTGGTCGGGACTATACCCTTACAGTAGACCTGCCTGCCATGGGCAGCTGCCTGCTGCGCCTTGCGCCGGAGGCCCCGAACCCCGATGCGGCCCGCATCAGCGCCAACAAAGCCCTGAACGCAAAGCGCCGCGCTGCCCGCAGCACAAAGGCCGCAGCCAATTCCAACAAGTAATATTCGTTTTAAAATGTCCCGCCTGCGTTTAAAAGCGGCGGGACATTTTTGTTGTTTTCCGTGCACAGCGGCTGGACAGTGCAGATTTTGCTTGCTATACTGTAGCTGTGATATTCTGCAGCTGAGAGGTTTTTGGGATGAGTGGAATCGTTTCCCGTCTGTCTGTCCTTGGCAAGGTCTGGCTGGGCCTTGCTGCCGGGGCACTGGCGCTTATTGTATTCGGCCTTGCCGCACCGGGGCAGCAGCCTGTTTTTCCCGCTGGTGAGCCTGTGGTGCAATGCAGCACTGTTTGCACTGGCGCTGCTGGTGCTGCGCCGGGCCGGTATAGAGCTGGACCTGTTCCACAAGGCGGTGCTGGTGGGCCTGTGGGCAGCGGCCGTGCTTTACTTTTACTGGACCCTCGGCAGCCGCACCTTCCTCTACCACTGGGACTACGTAAACTACATTCTAAAGCAGTATCATGCCGAAGCCGCCTTTGCCCAGAGCACAGGCGCAGGCTTCCGGTTTCTCCTCGATTCCATCACCGAGGACTATACGAATTTCATCACCCTGTTCACCGAGTTCCCGTTCTGCCTGAGCGGCAAGACCGGCGACGACTACGCATTCTGTCAGGTATTCAGCGTACTGCCCAGCCTGCTGGTGCTGCTGGCGGGCCTGACGGTCAAGGTGGGCCGGATGCTACGGGTAAAGAACCGGTTCTGGTATTTCCTCATCGGCTTTTCGTGGTGCGCTACCTTCCCGTTCGTGCGCATGTCGGCGGTGCTGGGCCAGCCGGACTGGTTCGGGCTGATCTTTGCCTTCATGCTCATGCTGCTCACACTGGACTACCGCTTTGACGGCATCGACCTGCCCCGCTATCTTCTGATCTTTGCCGCCACGGCGGGCATCATCCTCACCCGGCGCTGGTACTTATATTTTGTGGTGGGCTACTGCTTTGCCTACGTGCTGCTGCTGGCAGTTTCCAGCATCCGGCTGGCAAAAGATGGCCAGCCCAGCCGCGCTGTGCACCGCATGGTACGGCTGGTGGTGTTCGGCTTGTGTGCGGCCGGGGCCATGGTGCTGCTGCTTCTGCCCATGGTGCGCAAAATTTAGCTTTGACTACGCCGGGCGCTACTCTTACTACAACTTCGGCGGCATCACGCTGGAGCTGGCCGCACAGACACTGCGCATCGGTTTGCTGAACTTCATCCTCATCGGAATGGGGCTGTGGTTTGCCGCAAAACGCCGTCTGCCTGCCCTGCCCTGCCTTGCAGGGGCAGAGCTGCTGGTGAGCCTTGTGCTGTTTACCCGGGTACAGAACACCGGCTCCCACCAGATGCTGCTGTTCGTGCCTGGGTGGCTGCTGCTGTTCCTCGTTGGTTCCGCCGCACTGGCCGACGGCCTGAAAAAGCACACCGCCGTCAAGCTCTGCTACTGGGGCTTTACCATGGTGTTTGCGGTGTCCGTGCGCTGCTCGCCGCTGACCACCGTTGCTCTCGCCTGGGCTTTGTGGTGGATCATTTTCCCCTCAAGGCCGTGTCGGAATTCGTCCGGCTGGACAAGCTCACCTACGACCGCACCGATGCCGCCCAGATCCAGCGCGTGGACGACTGGATCGATGCCCACTGCGATGCGGAAAAGGGCGAGTTCGCCTACATGATCCCCCACGATATGCTGTACAACTCAGACATGTTCCAGTACGCCGCCCTGCCGGACATCCAGCTGCAGGGCAAGCTGGCCGCCGGCATCTCCATCCCCGGGCACCCACGAGTTCCCGGTGCGGTTCTCGAGGCAAAGTACGTGCTCACCGCAGAGCCGCTCCCCCAGACCTTTGTCAGCGGCGGTGAGCTTTCCGGCCGGTGGAATGCCCTCTTCTGCGCCGCGCGGGATGAGCACTTTACGCAGGCCGCCAGCTTTGACATGGGCAACGGCACCGTGTTCACCGTGTGGGAGCGCACCGAGCCTGCGACCGGGCTGAGGTGGAATATTATCTGGATGCCTTCGCGCAGGAGGATGCCCTCTACCCCGAAATGTTCTCGCAGGTGGCGGAAGCCTGGCTTGCCGGACATGGACTTTGAATTGCAAACGCTTTGGATATAAAAGGAGTATTTCCCATGGAACAGAATGCAAACGCCCTGCCCAAGGTCACGCTGGGCCAATACAAGGGGCTGGAATTCACCCGCCGGGTGCGCCCGGTATCGGAAAAGGCCGTGGAGCTGGAGGCGGCGAACCTCACCCGCACCCACGCCCCCTTTGCACCGGTGGAAAAGTCCGCCGCGCGCGGGATGCGCGTCACGCTGGATTTGAGGGCTTCATGGACGGCGCACCCATCCCGGAAAGCAAAATGGAAAATGTGACCGTGGTGCTGGGCACCGGTCAGCTGATGCCCGCCGCCGAGGATGCTGTGTACGGCCACAAAGCAGGCGAGAGCTTCCGATTCGATTTTACCTATCCCGCCGAGTTCCGGGTGCCGGAGCTTTCCGGCAAGACGGCGCAATTCGCCATCACCCTGCACACCGTGGAGCAAAAGCAGCCTGTACCGCTGGACGATGCCTTTGCCAAGACACTGGGCTTTGATACGGTGGATGCCCTGAAGGAGAGCATCCGCGAGAAAAAGCGCCGCTCCCACGAGGCCAACGCCGACCGAATTGCCGGAGCCGCCCTGCTGGGCATGGCCGGTGCCAACCTGACGGCGGAGCTGGATAACGCCATTCTGGACCAGAATGCCGACCATGACATGACGCCCTGCGCGAACGGCTGCGCCGCAGCAAAATGACCATGGAGCTGTACTGCAAGGCAGGCCAGACCACACCGGACGAGGTGCGCGCCGCCTTCCGCCGGGATGCCGAGCGCAAGATGCGCAGCATCCTTGCGGTGCAGGCCATCGCCAAGGCCGAACAGATTACCGTGTCCAACGCAGAGGTGGATGCCGAGTACGTCCGCCTTTCCAAGCTGCACGATACCCCGGAAGCCGAGATCCGCAATGTGCTCAGCCGGGACGCTGTGGCCTCTGCCGTGACCACTCAGAAGGTGCAGCGTTTCCTGATCGACCACGCAAACATCACTTCGGTTGTGGAAAAGGAGTAAACTATGGGCTTTTTTACACGCACCGCGATGGATATGCTGATGAAAACTACCCATCCCGAGATCAACCGCCGCCAGTGCTGGAACCTGCATCCCCATCGCAAGCCCTGCACCGAGTGCAAGGATATCTGCCCCTATGGCGAACAGATCTTTACCCGCCCGAACCTTGTGAAGGACTGGGACCCCTGTACCGAGTGCGGCCTGTGTGTCTCTGCCTGCCGCAGCGGCTGCATCATCCCTTCGCCGGAGCAGGTGCAGCGGGACACCTCTGCCGCCGATACCGACAATGACACCATCTGGATCGGCTGCGAAAAGTCCACCCGCAAAAATTCCATGGTGCGCACCTGCATCTCTGCCCTCACATGGGAGACACTGGCCTACCTTGCCCTGAACAAAAGATCGTGCTGGACCTGACCCCCTGCGGTGAATGTGAGAACGACCTGTGCGCCGCCCAGCTGCGCAAGGAGCTGACAAGGCTTGTGGATTTCTTTGGCCAGCCCATGTTCGAGGCACGGTTCACTCTGGCCTACGAGCCGGACGAAGCGCTCTACCACGTAAAGGAGCTGAGCCGCCGCGAAATGTTTGAGCAGGTGAGCCACGGCTCCAAAAAGTGGCACCAAAAAAGCTGCTGCAGATGCTGCCCGGCCTGCACAGCGAGGACGACGGCGGTGTGGATTTCCGCCTTTTGCTGCACCAGCGCACAAAGCAGCTGAAGGCATCCATGGAAACGCCGCTGAAGTACGGCTACTACCTGCCCAACTTTACCGATAAATGCTTTGGCTGCGGCAAGTGCGAAAAGGCCTGCCGCGCCGGTGCGCTGAAGCTGGAGGACCTGCCCGACGGCCAGACCCGCATCGTCATCACGCCGTGGAAGTGCAGCGAGTGCGAGGTGTGCGTGCCTCCTGCTCCAACCATGGCATCAACGGCATGAAGCTGCGCCAGCTCACCACCCTTGGCCCGGTAAGTGTACACAAATGCACCAAGACCCTGTGCAAGGAATGCGGCAAGCCCATTGCGCCGGGCAGTGTGGATGGTGTGTGCACCGTGTGCCGCATCAGGCCCGCACCAAAAAGCGGCAGGAAGAAGCCGCTGCCAAGGCAAAGCAGCTGCGAGGAACGCGAAGCCAAAAAGGCTGCAGAGGAAGCCGCCAAGGCAGCAGCCGAAGCCGGTGCCGACGCTGCTGAGACAGCTGTACAGATGCTGCCGCCCCCGCAGAAACCGCTGCGGCCGCTGCCGTGCCTGCTGCGGCCGGTTCCGTGATCACAGCACTGACCCCCGGAAAAAGCAGCCCCCCGCCGCGCTGGACGAAAACCCCCTGCTGCCGCACCGGAAAACACCGCAGAAAAAGGATGTGCCCGACACACCGAAAAAACGATTGACGGCGCACAGATTCAATGCTATACTGACCATAAGACCACGCACCGTGGCCACCGACTGTTACAAAGGGGTAACGGAGCTATTTCCGTTACCCCTTTCTTATCCCAAAGCACGAAGCAAGCTTTTGCCAAGATCTTACGAAAGAAGGATTTTACTATGGCTCATTCCATCTCCCGCCGCCAGTTCCTGCAAGGCAGCGGCGCAGCCGCCCTTTCTGTGGCAGCGGCTGGTCTGCTGAGCAGCTGCGGCGGCTCCTCCGCTTCCAATGGCGGCAGCACCGGCGCTGCCGGCAGCAGCTCCACCTACACCGTGCTGTATTCCCGTCAGCCCGCCACCCTGAACTATCTGGTCTGCTCAGCTGACCCGGACCTTTACCACGGCACTCAGTGCATCGACACGCTGGTGGAGTACGACAACCGCGGCAAGATCCGGGAGGGCCTTGCCACTGCTTGGGAGTGGGATGCCGACAGCCTGACATGGACGTTCCACCTGCGGGATGAGAACTGGGTGGACTGCAGCGGCGAGGTGCTTGGCCCTGTGACCGCGCAGGACTTTGTGGATGCGCTGGCCTATGTGCTGAACCCGGACTACGCTTCCTCCACTGCAAGCCTTGTCACCCCCTATGTGGCCGGTGCGGACGACTACTATAACTACTGCGTTTACCGCAACAACGCCAATAACGGCACCGTGGCCGAGGACGGCACCACCTACGCCATTGATGCCAACGGCACCGTGACCGCTGCTGCCGCCGACGGCACCACCACCGAATACCCGGCTGTGGATTTTTCCACTGTGGGCGTGAAGGCTGTGGACGACCACACCCTGACCTACACGTTGAACTTCGACTTTCCCGGCTTCCTCAGCCTGGTGAGCTATGCTCCCTACGAGCCTGCCTACGGCCCGCTGCTGGAGGAGTTTGCCGACCAGTTCTGCACCAGTGCCGAGACCGCCTGCAGCTGCGGCGCGTTCTATCTGGCCGAGTACACCCCGCTGGAAAACTGGGTGATGAAGAAGAACCCCGAAAACTACGATGCCGACAGCGTTTACATCGACACGGTGCGCTACATCTACAATCAGGAAGAGCTGATCAGCGGCCCGGAGATGGTCAAGCGCGGCGAGATCGATCAGGCTACCATCAGCTCCGACATTCTGGACAGCTGGCTGCGCACGACACCACCAACGAGCATGGTTTCCATGGAGCGCCCGGAAACCGGCAAGAGCTACTTCTACATCTTCAACTTCCTGCCCTACCGCCACGAATTTTCCAACTGGACCGTGACCGGCGTGGATGCCCAGTACGAGCCGGACAATTGGGCCAAGGCCATCAACTCCACCACTTCCGCAGGCTTTCCTGTATGCCATCAATCCGTCTGTGACGCTGGCCGTCACGCGCCGGAAGGCTACGATAACTACAAGCTGCACACCATCACTCCGCCGTCCTTCTGTGCCAACAGCAAAGGCGTGGATTATACTGAGTGCGGCGGCCTTGCAAACCTCTCCGACTTCTTTGACGAAGCCAAGGCCAAAGAGTACCGTGATGCCGCCGTGGAAGAGCTGACTGCCGCCGGTGTCACCTTCCCCATCAAGATCCAGTATCCGTACAACCCCGCTGTGGTGGACTGGGACAAGCAGTGTCAGGTGTTCAAGCAGCAGGTGGAAGCCGTGCTGAACGACGGCTTCGACTTCATCAGCATCATCATCACGCAGGCCCCTCCGACAAACTTCCTGAACGCGGTGCGCCGGGTGGGTGCCTACCAGCTGATGTCCTACTACTGGGGTGCCGATTACTCCGACCCCGAGACCGAGGTGTACCCCTTCTATCAGGAAGCCGGCGACCGCGGCACCTGCTACAGCTTCCTGCGCACCGGCGTGGAGGACGGCATCGTGACCGGCGAGACCGCCGACCTCGTGATGCAGTACATGTCCATGGTGGAGAACGCCAAGACCATCACCGAGGATCTGGATGCCCGGTACGAAGCCTTTGCGGATGCCGAAGCCTTCCTCATTGAGAACGCACTGGTCATCCCGCTGGGGATGCCGGTGCCGCCCTACATTGCCACCCGCCTGAACCTGTGGGAGGGCCAGTACGCGCCCACAGGGCTTTCCACCAACCGACTGAAGGGCGTGCACATCCTCGACATTACGTTTCCATGGAGGAGTACAACGCCAACCGGGATGCGCGGTAAAAACTGAAATCGGAAACTCCCCCAGTCCTGCTGCGCAGACAGCCCCCTCTGGGATGGGGCCTCTGGCGAAACCGGAAACTTTCCCGTCATGCCAAGGGCTCCCTCCCCGAGGGAGCTGGCTTTGCGCAGCAAAGGCTGAGGGAGTTTTTGTTTGTCTCCTCCATTTTTCCC
>ENA-OQAR01000499-OQAR01000499.1-human-gut-metagenome-genome-assembly--contig:-NODE-499-length-11913-cov-2.812829_pt1 | contig 11913 bp, 17 predicted proteins | sample MGYA00242738_ERZ504533 | MGnify/ENA primary metagenome ERZ504533 (study PRJEB26092, sample SAMD00036276) | human gut metagenome | host: Homo sapiens | study: EMG produced TPA metagenomics assembly of... | reverse complement strand
CTGCCAGTGACCTCCAAACAGCTTCTGCCGATCTTTGACAAACCGATGATCTACTATCCTATGTCTGTTCTTATGAACGCAGGCATCCGTGATATCCCTGATCATCTCCACCCCGCAGGATACCCCGAGATTTGAGGAGCTTCTCGGTGACGGCCATCAGTTCGGTGTCAACCTTACCTATGCTGTACAGCCAAGCCCGGACGGACTTGCTCAGGCATTTATCATCGGCGAGGAATTCATCGGCAACGACACCGTATGTATGGTCCTTGGTGACAACATTTTCGCAGGACATGGCCTCAAAAAGCGCCTGAAAGCTGCTGTAGACAATGCAGAAACCGGCAAAGGTGCCACTGTTTTCGGATACTATGTAGATGATCCGGAGCGTTTCGGCATCGTGGAATTCGACCAGAACGGAAAAGCGGTTTCCATGAAGAGAAACCGGAAAAGCCAAAAAGCAACTACTGTGTAACCGGTCTCTACTTCTACGACAACAAGGTTGTAGAATACGCAAAAATCTGAAGCCAAGCGCAAGAGGCGAGCTTGAGATCACAGACCTGAACCGTATCTACCTTGAGAAGGGACAGCTGAACGTTGAGCTTCTGGGCCAGGGCTTCACATGGCTGGATACCGGTACACACGAAAGCCTTGTAGAGGCAACCAACTTCGTAAAGACCATGGAGCAGCATCAGCACCGCAAGATCGCATGCCTTGAGGAGATTGCTTACTTAAACGGCTGGATCACAAAGGAGGACGTGCTCAAGGTTTACGAAATCCTTAAGAAAAACCAGTACGGTCAGTATCTCAAGGATGTTCTGGACGGAAAATATCTGGACGCTCTTCACTGAGCCGACCTGTTTTTTAACACTGTATTTACCGGCGGGCTCCGTTCCGACGGAATCCGCATAAGATCAATCATTCATATTATAAAGGAGATTTTTTATGACAATCATTGTTACCGGCGGTGCGGATTTATCGGAAGCAACTTTATTTTTCATATGATGGAGGCTCATCCGGACTATCGTATCGTATGCCTGGACTGCCTGACTTACGCAGGAAACCTTTCCACTCTTGCACCGGTTATGGACAAACCGAACTTCCGCTTTGTAAAGGAGAGCATCACAGACCGTGACGCTGTTTACAAGCTTTTCGAGGAAGAGCATCCGGACATCGTGGTAAACTTCGCAGCTGAGAGCCACGTAGACCGTTCCATCGAAAACCCGGAGGTATTCCTTGACACCAACATCAAGGGTACTGCTGTTCTCATGGATGCCTGCCGTAAATACGGAATCCAGCGTTATCATCAGGTTTCCACAGATGAGGTTTACGGAGATCTTCCTCTTGACAGACCGGACCTCTTCTTCACAGAGGAAACTCCGATCCATACAAGCAGCCCATACAGCTCCTCCAAAGCAGGTGCTGACCTTCTTGTTCTCGCATACCACAGAACCTACGGCCTGCCTGTGACCATCAGCCGCTGCTCCAACAACTACGGCCCGTATCACTTCCCGGAAAAGCTGATTCCTCTGATGATCGCCAACGCTCTCAATGACAAACCGCTCCCGGTTTACGGAAAAGGCGAACGTCCGCGACTGGCTCTATGTTGAGGATCACTGCCGTGCCATTGACCTGATCATCCACAAAGGACGTGTAGGCGAGGTTTACAATGTAGGCGGACATAACGAGATGAAAAACATCGATATCGTAAAACTGATCTGCAAGGAACTTGGCAAACCGGAAAGCCTGATCACACACGTGGCAGACCGTAAAGGCCATGACATGCGCTACGCTATCGACCCGACCAAGATCCATAACGAACTTGGCTGGCTTCCGGAGACAAAATTTGCAGACGGAATCAAAAAGACCATCAAATGGTACCTTGACAACAAGGAATGGTGGGAAACCATCATCTCCGGTGAGTACCAGAATTACTACGAAAAAATGTATGGAAACCGCGAGGAGGTTAAAGCATGAAATTTTTTCGTAACAGGCGTTGGCGGCCAGCTTGGCCATGACGTGATGAATGAACTGTCCAGCCGTGGACATGAAGGCGTAGGAAGCGACATTGCACCTTCCTACAGCGGCATTGCAGATGGTACTCCGGTTACCACCATGCCTTATGTCCAGCTGGATATCACAGATAAAGAAGCAGTAGCAAAAGCCATTCGCGAAGTAAATCCGGATGCAGTGGTACACTGTGCTGCATGGACAGCCGTAGATGCTGCAGAGGATGAGGAAAACCGCGAAAAAGTACGTCTTGTCAATGTTGTGGGAACCCAGAACATTGCGGACATCTGTAAAGAGCTCGGCATCAAAATGATGTACATTTCCACAGACTATGTTTTTGACGGCCAGGGAACTACTCCATGGGATCCGGACTGCAAAGACTACGCTCCCCAGAATGTATACGGCCAGACCAAGCTTGACGGCGAGCTGGCAGTATCCGGCACTGTTGATAAATTCTTTATCGTACGTATTGCTGGGTATTCGGCAAAAACGGAAAGAACTTTATCCGTACTATGGTAAATCTTGGAAAAACTCACGACAAACTTACCGTTGTCAGTGATCAGATCGGAACTCCGACTTATACTTACGATCTTGCCCGCCTTCTGGTTGACATGATCGAGACCGATAAATATGGTTACTATCATGCAACCAACGAGGGCGGCTACATCAGCTGGTACGATTTTACAAAAGAAATCTTCCGTCAGGCCGCTGCCCTCGGACATAAAGAATACGAAAATGTGCAGGTTTCCCCTGTTACAACTGCGGAATATGGTGTTTCCAAAGCGGTCCGTCCTTTCAACAGCCGCCTGGATAAATCCAAACTTGTAAAGAACGGCTTCCAGCCTCTTCCAACATGGCAGGATGCTCTGGAGCGTTATCTGAAAGAAATTCTGTAAATTTCTGTAAATAGCACAAAAAACGCCTGCATTACATGCCGGTCCAGAATTCATAACTTCTGGCCGACGACTGTGGTGAGCGTTTTTTTTATTTATTATGAAAAAAAATTATTCTACGGTAACACTTTTGGCAAGATTTCTTGGTTTATCCACATCCAGGCCTTTGTTTACACTTACATAGTAACCCAGAAGCTGTAACGGGATCACCGCCAGGGATGTTGCAAAATGCGGATCTGTCTTTGGAATATATACCGTGAAATCTGCAGTATCTTCAGTATTATAATTTCCAAATGTTGTAAGTCCCATCAGATATGCACCACGGCTCTTGCACTCAACCATGTTACTGATGGTTTTTTTCGTAAAGTTTCGGCTGTGTCAGAACACCGATCACAAGAGTTCCATCCTCGATCAGTGAAATCGTTCCATGTTTCAGCTCACCGGCTGCATATGCCTCAGAATGAATATAACTGATCTCCTTCATCTTAAGACTTCCCTCAAGACTGATGGCATAATCAATTCCTCTTCCGATAAAGAAAATATCCTTGGCATTGGCCTGTTTGGAAGCAAACCACTGCAGTCTTTCCTTATCCTCAAGAATTCTCTTGATTTTCTCCGGGAGTGTCTTCAGTTCTTTTACATAGGCATCACACTGTTCTTCTGTGATCTCACTTCTGATCTTCGCAAACTGGAGTGCCAGCACATAGGCTGCGATCAGCTGTGTACTGTAAGCCTTCGTGGTCGCAACAGAAATCTCCGGACCTGCAAGTGTATAAAATACATTGTCTGCCTCTCTTGCAATAGAAGAACCGATAACATTCACAATAGCAAGTGTACGGATCCCTCTGGCTTTACATTCGCGGAGTGCCGCAAGGCTGTCTGCTGTCTCACCGGACTGACTGACAATGATCGCAAGGCCGTTTTTGTCCAGGATCGGATTACGATATCGAAATTCTGATGCCAGCTCTACACGTACCGGGATACGTGCCAGATCTTCAAACACATACTGTGCTGCCATACCGACATGATATGCGGAGCCGCAGGCAACGATATAGATCTGGCTGACATTCCTGATCGTATCCTCATCCAGTCCAACCTCGGAAAGATCAATTTTTCCATCTTTTACAACCGAATTGATTGTATCAGAAACTGCCTTCGGCTGCTCATGGATCTCTTTCATCATGAAATGTTCAAATCCGGCCTTCTCTGCTGCTTCCGCATCCCACTCGATCGTCTTGAGTTCCTTCTCGATCTCTTCTCCATCCAGATTGTAAAAGGTGATCTCTCCCTTTTTCACATGAGCCATCTCCTGATTTCCAATATAATAAACATTTCTTGTATATTTCAGGATTGCCGGAACATCTGACGCAATATAAGATTCCCCATCGCCTACTCCGAGGATCATCGGGCTGTCTTTTCTTGCCACAAAAAATCTCTCCTGGATAGTCACGGAACATCATTGCAAGTGCATAAGAACCACGGATACGTACCATTGCATGGCCGACTGCCTCAACCGGTGATTCTCCATATTTCTTATAATAATAATCCACAAGGTTTACCGCAACTTCTGTATCCGTAGCAGAATAAAAAGTATATCCTTTGCGGAGAAGTTTGGCCTTCAGCTCCTGGTAGTTCTCAATGATGCCGTTGTGTACGGCAACAACATTTCCATTTTCACTGACATGCGGGTGTGCATTCGTCTCGGATGGCTCTCCATGTGTTGCCCATCTCGTATGGCCAATGCCACAGTTCCCGGAACCGATTCTCCTCCATTAGTCTTCTCGATCAGAACTTTAAGGCGACCTTTTGCCTTAATGACTTCTGTTTCTTTATCACCGTCACGCACTGCGATACCGGCGGAATCATATCCTCTGTATTCAAGTTTCGAAAGGCCATCCAGCAAAATCGGTGCTGCCTGATGCTTACCTGTAAAACCTACTATTCCACACATATTCTAGTCTCCTTTATAATATGTATAACATTTTTTTCTGTGAAAGTATATCACATATTTCTTTTTTTTGCGATAAATACTTTTTCCCTAACGTTCTGTGATCTTTCCCGGATTATCGATCAGTATTTTTTTTACATATTCTTTTCCCATTATTTTTTCCATTTTTGCAGCGCATTTACCAATCTGGGGGATTCTTTCATTCTGCCGGTGCCCGTCTGAGCCTACAAAATCCAGGATTCCCTGTTTCATCAGTTTTTTTCGCGAATAATTTTCGCTCCAAATCCACTTTTCTCCGCTGATCGTATCCGCATTGATCTGGATATAAGCCCCTGCTTCTCTTAACTCTTCAAGAAACCTGATATCGCTTCTGGTCGCCTTATAACGTTCTGCATGGGCAATGATCGGAATAAATCCGTTCATCAGAAGACTTCGTACCCTTTCTTCTATATAACTCTTTTCATCACTGTTACTGAATTCTACAAGTACATATCTGGAACCGGCCAATGTAAGTCTCCGGCCTTTTTTCAGGCATTCTACCATATCCATACTGGAATGCAGTTCACAGCCCAGATAAAGCTGCAGGTCACCCTGTCCGATCTTGATGGCTTCTCTTCTCAGCTGCATAAACTGTCTTGTTACAATATTCATATGTGGCTCAAACATTTCATATCGAAAATGGGGTGTCAGTATTACATGTCGCACGCCTTCTTTATATTCTTTACTCAGCATCCACAGGGATTCTTCCATATTCCTTGCGCCATCATCTACCCCTGGCAGAATATGGCAATGAATATCATAAAGTCCTTTCATCAAAACAATCCTTTCATTTCTCTTAGCAGTATCTCTGTGTTTTCTCTCGTGGCTATTATACAATCCTGTCATTTATTACGCAAGGTCTTTATTATTCTTCTCTCCTATGTTAAAATAGACCCACGGCAATGAGTGCAGCAGTTACAGGAGGAGCCTTATTTTTTTGCCAACCGTGATTGGCTGCCATAAGGAGGATATAAACATATGACAAAACAGGAATTTCAGAAACTGACTGAGAACCATGTCCTGCTGCTGGATGGTGCTACCGGTTCCAACCTGATGAAAGCAGGAATGCCAAGAGGTGTCTGCACAGAGAGCTGGGTGCTTGAGCACAAAGATGTGATCCAGTCCCTTCAGAAAGCTTATATTGAAGCAGGAAGCCATATTATTTATGCACCTACATTCGGTGGAAACCGCATTAATCTCACCATGCACGGTCTGGAAGATCAGATTGAGCAGATCAACCATACCCTGGCCGGCTACACCAAAGAGATCACACCGGAGGGCGTTTATGTTGCGGGAGATATCACCACAACCGGTAAGATGATGGCCCCGGCCGGTGATATGACCTACGAAAAAGCCTTCGAAACCTATCAGGAACAGATCGGTTATCTCCGTGACGCAGGTGTGGATCTTATCGTAGCGGAAACCATGATCAATATTGAAGAGACACTGGCTGCTGTAGATGCCTGCCAGAGTGTCTGCGATCTCCCGATCATCTGTACTGTGACTGTAGAAGCAGACGGAAGTATCTTCAGCGGCGGCAATGCCGTAGAGGCTGCTATGTCCCTCGAAGCTGCCGGTGCCAGTGCAGTCGGCATCAACTGCTCTGTTGGTCCGGATCAGCTGGTATCTGTTGTCCGTAATATCAAAGAGAATGTTTCCATTCCGGTTATCGCCAAACCGAACGCGGGAATGCCGCAGATCGATGATCTTGGTAATGCCGTTTACAGCATGACACCTGCTGATTTTGCAGGCTATATGAAGGTGCTTGTTGAGAACGGAGCTTCTGTGATTGGCGGATGCTGCGGTACTACACCGGAATTTATTTCAGAAACCGCACGTGTTCTCGGACTTCGATAACTTAACAAAGCGGATTTGAAATATCCACCTGGAATTTCCAGCATGGTAATCATACAAAAAATCCTGAGAATCCTATGCGAAATATAACATAGAAATTCTCAGTATTTTTATTTGTTTCTGTTTTTCAGAAAAAGGATCTCCTATAATCTCAGATACTATTGCTCTTCCGGCCTGTTTGACGCATCTGCAAATGCTGCACGGATTGCTTTTCGTACCGGAAGTACACATGCCGGAACCACAGAAAGTCCATCCACTCCCATCTGGATAAATTTCTCTGTAAGATTGGAATCTGCTGCCAGCTCCCCACATATGTAAACATTACATCCGGATTTATGTCCTGCTTCTGTCACCATCCGGATCATCTTCACAAGCGCAGGATGATGGTCATTGTATTTGTTTTTCAGAAGAAGATTCTGCCTGTCCATAGCCAGGGTATACTGGGTCAGGTCATTGGTTCCAAGGCTTAAGAAATCCACACGTTTTCCCAGTTCCTCGCTGATCATAACTGCAGCCGGTGTTTCGATCATGATTCCGGTACGGATATTTTTGTAGGGAATATTCTTCTCATCCAGGCCTTTTTTTTTACCTCCTGGATCAGTTTTTCGATCTCATCCAGTTCTTCCTCCGATGTGATCATCGGATACATCAGACTGATGTTTCCATAGCACTTGCCCGGTAAATGGCACGAAGCTGGGCTTTGAACATTTTTTTTTTCCGGTCAAGGCAAAGTCGGATACCGCGGTTTCCCATCATAGGATTGACTTCATCCGGGATGGCCATATATTCTGCCTGCCGATCTGCACCCAGATCTACGGTACGGATCACAACCGGACGGCCTTCCATATCCTCCGCTACCTTCTTATAAGCACGGAACAGCTCGTTCTCTCTCGGGTAATTTTCTCTTCCAAGATACTGAAATTCACTTCGAAGGAGACCGATGCCTGTAGCTCCGTAATAAAGAACCGTATTCAGATCATCCAAATTTCCGATATTGGCCAGAAGTTTGATCTGTTTTCCATCGGCTGTGATATCCTCCTGATTACGAAGTCTTAAGAGTTCTTCCCGTTCTTCCATATCTGCCCTGTGGCGGATCTCATATTCTTTCAGAAGTTCCGGTTCCGGATCAATATACAGAGTTCCTGTATATCCATCACAATGGCCATATGGCCGTCCCACTCCTTCTGTATCTCCACTTCCACCAGTGTAGGCACTGCCATGGATTTCGCCATAATCGATACATGGGAAATGATTGATCCCTGATGCATGACTATTGCCAGAAGGCTGGATTTGTTCATCTCCAGAAGTTCATTTGGGGAAATCTGCTCTGCCGCAAGGATCACCGGCTCATCTCCCAGATTGATCCGCGCATGGGAACCACCCATGGCGCCGATCAGAAGTTCTGAGATCTCCCGGATATTTTCGATCTGTTCCTTGACAGCCTCGTCTTCCAGCTTGCGAAATACATTGGCAAGCTCATCTCTGGTTGTCTGGACCGCATAAGCCGCACTGACCTTTTCTGTTGTGATCATGCTCTCTACAGCCCGCTGGAAACTGCCTCCGCTTAAGAGCTTCAGCTGACGTTTCAATGTCAGCTCCTGCTCTTTTGGGAGGGGTGCTCCGTTTTTTATACATATGCTGGATCTGGGTCTTTACTGCTGTCCTTGCATGGTCCAAACGATCTAGCTCTTTTTTTACATTGTCTACCATAGACTGACGGATCTGGTATTCGCCCCTGTGGTAATACAGTATTTTTCCAATGGCTATCCCGGAAAAAGCGGATGTGCCTTTGTATATTTCCACCTGAAAAACCCCCTTACTGGTCTGTCTGCCTTAATCGCAGGCAGCTTTGAATTCTGTCCAGATCTTATTGTATTCCTGCTCTGCTTCCTGGCTTACGTTCTGCACGATCTCACCCTTGGTCACATCATCCGGTACAACCAGGTTCGCATCTACCAGATCATCTGCTGCCTTGTTTGTATTATAATAACCTACAGAATTGATGCACTTTGCAGTTACTTCCGGCTGCAGGATATAATTGATAAATTCATTGGCGGCCTCCGCATTCGGTGCTTCACTTGGGATAAAAGTTCCAAGAATACCAAATCCAAGGCCCTCTTCCGGATAAACCACCTTCAGATCCGGGTTATCCTTCAGTGCCTGTGTTACCTGGGATGTGTAAAGAAATGCCACACTTGCTTCTCCGTTGAGCAGGGCATTCTGTGTATTGTCATCCTGGATCATGCGGATATTCGGTGCAAGCTCTTTCAGTCTCTCACCGGTCTTGGCGATCACATCCACATCCTCTTCATTCATGCTTTCACCCATGGAAAGCTGTGTGATTCCTGCGATTACACGATAATTTCCGATGATGGCCACACTGTCTTTCAGAGATTCATCCCAGAGATCTTTGTATCCCTTGATATCAATATCTACCTGATCCGGATCGTAAACGATCAGCGGGATTCCTGCACCATACGGCACGGTGTACTCATCATCCGGATCATAGAACTGCCCCTGGAAAAGCGGATTGATGTTTCCGAAATTGGTAACAGTATCCTTGTCGATCTTCTGGACAAGTCCTTCTTTTACCGCACTGTCGATAATGTAATCATCTGCAATTACCACATCGTAATCACCACCTTTTGCCTGGGAAAGTTTCTCAAGCATGGTCTCATCGGTATCAAAGTTAGAATAGACAACCTTGGTTCCTGTTTCTTTTTCAAAATCATCCAGCACTTCCTGAGGAACCATTCCGTCCCATGTATAAAGTACCAGTTCATCTTTATCCTTTGCACTGACGCTGACACCTGTTACCATGCTGCTCCAAGTGCCGCACATAACATGATCGCTGCTGCTTTTTTTTGCTTTCATAGAACCTCCTTCATGTCTCTCTCTGACGTCTTGTTATTTTGCTTTTACCTTGGTCCAGAGCTCTGCAAATTTCTGCTTGATCTTTGGCTTCTGGTATCCGAAGATTTCATTCTTGGGATTATCGATCTGCGGAATATAAGAATCAATTCCCTCATAAGTTCCGTTTTTCATCTCCTCGAACGCACTCTTTACAGTAGAAGTATATCCTACTTCTTCGGTATTGGAAAGAGCATTTTTCATCATCCAGCATAAAAATTGATGAACTCATGAGCCAGATCTACCTCATTACAGTCCTTGGTGATGACCATCGCATCATACCAGGTATTGGTTCCCTGCTTTGGAGTGTAATAATCAAGATCCGGATTCTCACTGATGATATAAGAAGCGTCACCGGAATAAACCACTGCCATTGCTTTGTTTCCGGAGATCATATTATCGATCACATCATCTCCTGCATAGATCGGATCCATGGTATCACGCTGGTTGATCAGCCATTCATAAGCTTCCTGAATCTCACCCAGATCTGTGGTATTCATGGAGTATCCAAGTGCTTTCAGGGCGATCATAAAGGAATCTCGTTCGGAATCGTACATGTAAAGATTTCCTTTATATTTCTCATCGGTAAGAACATTCCAGCCCTCTCTATCCAGATCTTCCTGTGATACTACATTCTTATTGTAAAGGATTCCCACGGTTCCCCAGAAATACGGACAGGAATAGCGGTTTCCCGGATCATAGTCCTTGTTCTGTACTTCAGGGAGAAGATTCTTCTTATTTGGAATCTTTTTCCAGTCAATAGACTGAAGGTATTCTTCCTTGATCAGCCTCTCGATCATATAATCGGACGGTACCAGAACATCGTAGGTCTCACCGCTGGCAAGTTTTGTATACATCATCTCGTTGGACTCAAACGTCTCATAGACAATGGTACAGTTGTACTGTTTTTTCAAAATTTGTCGATCAGGTTCAGATCCATATATTCACCGGCATTATATACACGAAGTACATGGCTTCCCTGGCTTACAAGCGTCCATTTTCCAAAAACGGCCACCAGAATCACAGCCGTAACTGCTGCCACGATCTTTTCTTGTTCTCGGATTCATCTTCTTTACTGTAGAATCCTGAAGCTTCGGCAGTATCAGATTTGCAAACAGCAATACCAGTACGATCACCACGATCACGAGCGTTGACAGTGCGTTGATGGTCGGATTGATACGCTTCGTCATATTATATACAACGATGGAGATATTTTTTACTCCATTTCCGGAAACAAAATAGGAAATTACGAAATCGTCAAAGGACATGGTAAATGCCAGAAGCGCTCCCGCAAAAATTCCCTCTTTGATCATAGGCACGATAACTTTTGTAAGGGCCTGATATGGCGTTGCACCAAGATCCATCGCCGCATTGGCCAGGTTAGGGTCCAGGTTTCGCACCTTCGGATATACACTGGTAATTACATAAGGCGTACAGAACGCGATATGTGCCAGCAGCATGGTCAGATAACCTTTCGTCATTCCCAGAGAAGAAAACAGAAGCATCAGACCGATAGCTGTTACGATCTCCGGGTTCAGGATCGGAAAGTTATTGATGGTAAGTACCAGTTCCTTCAGTACTTTTCTGGATTTGGAAAGGCCGATGGCTGTAATAGTTCCCAGCACTGTGGAAATAATTGTTGCCAGGATTGCCACTGTGACAGAAACATAAACTGCCTTGCTGATCTCCATGTTGTTTATCAGCTCTCCGTACCAGCGCAGGGAAAATCCTGTGAATCTGGTCAGAGACTTGGATGAGTTAAAGGAAAAAATCATAGTCACAAGGATCGGCAGGTAAAAAAATGCCAGACACAGCACTACATATAATTTTGAAAATATGGTATTTTTTCTTTTCATCTCCTGCCTCCTTTAATCGTCCTGGGTGTCCATCTTCTTCATCAGGCTCATAAAGATCAGGATGATCACTGCCAGGATCAGAGAGATGGCACTTCCAAAGTTCCAGTCACCTACGGAAATAAACTGTGACTCGATCAGGTTACCGATCAGCATGTACTGACCGCCGCCAAGAAGCTTCGGAATAACGAAAGTTGAGATGGACAGAAGGAATACCATCATAACACCATTGACCACACCTGGCATGGAAAAGCTTCCAGGTGACTTTCCAGAAGGTCTGGAATGGATTGGCCCCAAGGTCATTGGCCGCCTCGATCAGTGATTTATCCATTTTACTTAAAGAAGTATGGATCGGAATGATCATAAACGCATGAAGTTACAGACAAGGCCCACAATAACCGAAAAATCTGTA
>ENA-OQAR01000498-OQAR01000498.1-human-gut-metagenome-genome-assembly--contig:-NODE-498-length-11925-cov-2.832090_pt1 | contig 11925 bp, 15 predicted proteins | sample MGYA00242738_ERZ504533 | MGnify/ENA primary metagenome ERZ504533 (study PRJEB26092, sample SAMD00036276) | human gut metagenome | host: Homo sapiens | study: EMG produced TPA metagenomics assembly of... | reverse complement strand
TGCAAGCGTCTTTTATTTATCAGAGTGATAAAGAGTGTGCGGTAAACAGATAATACAGAAAGGAAGAATGCTTTATGAAAGAATTGTTATTTTGTTTGTATTGTTTGTTTCTAATGTTATTCAGGCTATCACAGGTTTGCCGGTACGGTATTGGCGATGCGCCCTCCGTTTATTTGCTTGGGCTGGATCATGCAAAGGTGGTCCTGAATGTTATGGCCTGGCTGTCCGGACTGATGATCGCAGTGACTGGATATCGACATATAAACTGGAAAGAATTGCTTAAGATGTCTGCGGTCATGTTGGTTGGAATGTTTGCAGGGATACAGATCTGCCGGATCGTGAAATCTGAAAATATTCTTCTGACAATATATGGAATCATAATCGTCGTAGTTGCATTAAAGAATCTGTGCATCCATACAGAGAAAAAACTTCCGGATCTCATTTTGTGGATAGTTCTGATCCTGGCAGGGATAATTCATGGTATGTTTGTATCAGGAGGGGCGTTACTTGTGATCTATGCAACACAGGTACTGAAAGAAAAAGAAGAATTTCGTGCGACAGTGGCCCCTGTATGGGTGGTGCTGAATTTTTTTCTGATGGTTACCCAGTTCAGGAGCGGCCTGGTTGGAACGGCAGATATTCGACTGATCTGTATCAGTATCCTGCCATTACTTATAGCTACATGGTTAGGTAAAAAGCTGGTATGTAAAGTATCTCAGAAGGTATTTCTGAATCTGACTTATTATACTGCTTCTGATTATCTGGAGTATCTTTGATCGTTTGATGCAGTTGATCACAGGAAGCTGCGGTGGAGAAAGGTGTATAAATATGGCAGTAACATTGCGTGAGATCATAAAACAGGTACAGCATCTGGAGATGAAGTTGGTAGCAGGTGAGACAGGACTGGATCATGAAGTGTCATGGACGCATATGGTAGACAGCGACACGATTTCTGCATTTCTGCAGGGACAGGAACTTACCTTTACAACAGGGTTGGGACTGAATGAAAATCTGACTCTTCTTCGTCTGGTAAAGGAAGTATGGCGAAACAAAGCCAGTGGGATCGTGATTAATACAGGGCCTTATATCAGTGAGATCGGACAGGATGTTATTGATTTTGCAAATGAAAAGGGATTCCCGGTATTTGAAGTACGTGAAGGTTCGAATGGCTGAAATCATGCGGATCATATGTTTTGCAATAACAAAAGAGCAGCAGAACGCAATTGAGGTTGCGACGGCACTGAACAATGCCTTTTTATGTCCGTCCCAGGAAGAATTGTATGTTTCGGCACTGATGAGAAAAGGGTATTTTACAGACAGTGCATATACGGTTGTGAATGTGTGTGTTCTGGAAGACAATGATCGTGTAACAGGAACAAGGCTAGAGCAGATTTTATCTAAACTGAGCAGTCATATCCGCTGTAATTATAATGGGATTTTGTGTTGTGCCCAGGATAAGCAGATTCTTCTGGTTTTGTGTGATTATTCTGATGAAGCATGCAGAAAAACTACAGAGAGGATTTTTCAGATACTATGCAGGATGGTATGTCAGAAGGAACAGATTTTTGTAAGTGTAAGTAAGCAGATTTCCGGGATCAGGCAGATTTATAAGAGCTATCAGTTTGCGGAAAAAATGTCTGATCTATTATGTGTCTGTCAGGTTCCGGGCGAGCAAAGCACAGATGGCGGAAAGATTATTTTTTACAAAGATCTTGGGATTTACAGGGTACTGCTCACACTTACAGATAAGGAAGCAATAAAAGAATATCTGGCAGATACAGTAGCTCCATTGTATGAATATGATGAGATGAACCACTCAGATCTGGTCAGAGTACTTCAGTGCTACCTGGCTAACGACTGCAGTGTCAAAAGTGCGTCACAGGAATTGATCGTACATCGAAATACAATTAATTATAAGCTTGGAAAGGCCGCTGAGATACTTGGAAAAAATCTTTCTGATTTTGATGTGCGTTTTCAGCTGAGGCTGGGTTTCCTGTTATATCAGATGAATGAAATGTAAAAGGAAAATGCGGCAGCAGAATAATAACGATTGTGCTGCAGCACAAAAATAATTGTATAGATGTCTATTGCAGACAGCCAGTGTCGAGAGTAATATATGACTCAGATAAGACAAAGGCGTCTGGTTCACAAATGAATGGTGGGCCGGGCGCTTTTCTTATTCTACAACAAATAATAAGTTTGTTTACCGCAAAAATGAACAATATTTAAAACTGAATTACAGATAAAGAGGAGGAAGTTATTATGAGTTTAACAGGAAAAGAAGTAGCACAGATGCACAAAGATTATGTGATGCAGTCATGGGCAAGATCAGGAGCAGATACTTTACCGGTAGAAAGAGCTGAGGGAATTTATTTTTACGATTATGATGGAAAAAAATATGCAGATATGGCTTCACTTCTGGTGTGTTCCAACCTCGGACATGAGCTTCCGGAGATCGTTGAAGCGATCAAGGAACAGGCTGATAAGATGTGCTTCATGGCACCGGCATATGCATCCGAGCCTAAGAGCATGCTGGCAAAAAATGCTTGTAGAAGCAGCAGGAGCAGATACATACAAGAGAGTTTTTTCACAATGGTGGAGCAGAATCCAATGAGAATGCTATAAAAATGGCACGTATGGTAACCGGAAGAACCAAGATCTTTTCCTGCTACAGAAGCTATCATGGAGCTACACTTGGAGCATCCAATGCTTCCGGTGACTGGAGAAGATATGCAGCAGAGATCGGTGGTGCAAATGGATTCGTACACTTTATGAACCCTCAGATGTATCGTGACGGATATACAAAAGGAGTTGATGATGCAGAGGTAACGAAGAAATATCTGGATGCGCTGGATCTGCAGCTCAGATATGAAGGCCCCGGAAATGTGGCAGCGATCCTGATGGAGTCTATAGTAGGTGCAAACGGTGTCATTCTTCCTCCAGACGGATATATGGAAGGTGTTCGTGCACTTTGTGACAAATATGGAATCCTTCTGATCTGTGATGAGGTTATGGCAGGATTTTACCGTACAGGAAAAATGTTTGCATTTATGAATTTCGACATGAAACCGGATATCATTACATTTGCAAAAGGTGTTACCTGTGGTTATGTACAGCTGGGCGGATGTATTGTAAGTAAAAAGGTTGCGGAGTATTTTGAGGAAAATGTTCTTCAGTGCGGACTTACTTACAGTGGACATACACTTGCATGTGCGGCTGGTGTAGCAGCAATGAAATATTATAAAGAACACGACATCGAGGGCCATGTAGCTGAGATGCACGAGATCGTTGCTCCGTTTATGGATGAGATGGTAAAGAAGCATAAATGTATTGGTGAAGCAAGATGTATCGGTTTGTTCGGTGCACTTGAAGTAGTCAAGAATAAAGAAACCAGAGAACCGATGCAGGAATACGGCGTACCCGGACCGGTAATGCGTGGATATTTGCAGAATTAAAGAAAACGTGGCTTTGCAACCTTCGGACGTGAGAACTTTATTGAAATCTGTCCGCCACTGATCATCACGAAAGAGGAGCTGGAAGAGTATCTCCCGATCCTTGATGAAGTGCTTACAATGGTCGATGAAAAATTTTGTGACTGATAAAGCAGGAGGTAGCCTATGAACTGGGATTATCTACAGCCGGTAAAAATTCATTTCGGCAAAGGTAGAGTAAAAGAAATCAAAGAAATAGCCAGAGAGCTTGGCTGCGAAAGAGGCCTTCTGGTGGCAGGACCGTTTTCTTTAAAAGCGGTCTTGCCGAAAAGGTCATAAAAAGAGTCAGAAAGGAATGATCGTTGCTTCTTTTGGAGATGTTTCTCCAAACCCGGACGTTGCAGAGGTAGATGCCTGTGCAGAAGTGATCCGGCAGAAAAATATCGGATTTGTGGTAGCACTGGGTGGAGGCAGTCCCATGGATTGTGCCAAAGCAGCTGCCAGTGTAGCTCTGACTTCGGATTCATCCGTAAGTATCATGGAACCGGAGTAGCAATGCCGGAGAAACATCTTCCACTGATCGCAGTTCCTACGACTGCAGGAACAGGAAGTGAAGTGACCTGTGTATCAGTTCTTTCGGATCATGCAAATGGAAAAAAAGCGCCGATCGTATCAGAGGGATTTTATCCGGCAGCAGCTATCATTGATCCGGAACTTACTTATACAATGCCACCGCAGGTTACGGCAGGAACAGGAATTGATGTTCTTTCCCATGCGATCGAAGGCTATTGGAGCAAAGGTCATCAGCCGATCTGTGATGTACTTGCGATGCATGCAGCAGAACTGGTATTTAAATATGTTTACAGAGCATACAGGAAGCCCGATGATGAGGAAGCAAGGGAGAAAATGTGCGAAGCATCTTTGATCGCAGGATTGGCGTTTACTTTACCGAAAACCACTTCGTCCCATGCGTGTTCATTTCCATTGACCAATATTTATCACATTCCGCATGGCGAGGCGTGTGGCCTGACCCTGGATTATTTTATAAGAATCAATGCAAAAGGCGAAGGTGGTGAACGTGTAGAGGAATTTGCCAGAAGGATTGGATTCAAAGATGCAGAAGAGATGGCGGATGCAGTTCTTGAATTAAAGAAAAAAATGGGATTGCGGTGTGATCTGAAGGATCTGGAGCTTGATGATGATCAGATTGCAGAGCTGGTTCGCATCAGCAGACACCCGAACCTTTATAACAATCCGGTAGAGATCACAGACGAGATGCTGGATGAGATGTATCGATATCTGGCCGGAAAGTGAAAGATTTTGATTGAATATTGAAAAAAAATAATGATAATATAGAGAGACGATGGAGTCCGGATACTTTGGTATCTGGGCTCTTTTTTGTATTTATGGATGGGAGATGAAGGATTATGAAACTGATCACAGCAATTGTAAGACCTGAGAAAAGTGATGGACGTCATCAAAGCACTGGAGCAGGAAGGATATTTTGCTTTTTCAAAATGGGCAATTTCAGGAAGAGGTAAGGAAAAAGGAATTCAGGTAGGGGATGTCCTTTATCAGGAAATGGCAAAAAACATGCTGTATATTACTGTTGGGGACAAAGAAAAAGATGAGGTTGTAGATATTATCATTAACAGTGCAAAGAGTGGGCAGTATGGACATTATGGTGATGGAAAAATTTTTTGTTTCCGATATCAGTGAGGCATATACGATCAGTGAAGAAACCAGAGAAGATGATGATGAATGATATGATTGATGAAGCAGGAGGATATATATGGGTGAAAGAAATAAAAGAACAAAATTAAAAAAAATCCATGGGACCTGGTTCGATCTGGGCAGTTGCAGTCGGTTCCATCATTGGATGGGGATGTTTTATACAGGGTGGTCTCTGGACAGAACGTGCAGGTGGACCGCTCCCGCTGTTTCTGGGATTTCTGGCAGGCGGTCTTTTTAATGATCGTGGTAGGCTACAGCTATTCTTATATGATTGCAAAATTCCCGGTAGCGGGTGGTGAATTTGCCTATGCATATAAAGGCTTTGGAAGAACTGCTTCGTACATATGCGGATGGATGCTGTCGCTTGGATATCTGTCTATTGTAGCTTTGAATGCAACGGCACTTCCGGTATTGGCATCCTATATTTTTCCTGGAGTCTTTAACAGAGGTTACCTGTATACAATTGCAGGATATGATGTATATATGGGTGAAGTCGGATTATCCCTGTTCTTTATCATACTTTTCGGGATCATGAATTACAAAGGTGCGAAATCTGTAGGAAATCTTCAGCTTGCGATGGTCCTTATCATGTGTGCAGCGGTTGTTGTATCAGTCATTGGTGTGATCGCAACAGGACATTTTGATGCTTCAAACTTGCAGCCGGCATACGGAGCCGAAGGCAAGTCTCTTGGAAGCGGTTTTGTATCTATCCTGGCATTGGCTCCGTTCCTTTATGTAGGATTTGACTGTATTCCACAGGCGGCAGAAGAATATGATTTTCCACCACAGAAGTGCAAAATGCTGATCATTTCAGCATTGATCGTAGGTGCTTTGATCTATGGTGCAATGGCACTGGTGACAGATTGTGTTGTTCCCTGGCAGCAGGTTCTGACTATGACAGATGCGAATGGAACTCTTGTAAAATGGCATACAGGTGCAGTTCTTGATCTTGCAATGGGAAAATTGGTGTGTGCTTTGTGGCACTGGCAGTGTGCATGGGAATTTTTACCGGTATGAATGGATTTTTTATGACATCCAGCCGTCTTTTATTTGGTATGGCAAGAGCAAAAATGCTTCCGTCAGCTTTTGAAAAGGTTCATCCGGAGCATAAAACTCCGTCCATATGTGTTGGGTTTACCATGATCATCTGCTGTATCTGCCCATTTTTCGGCAGAGAAGTGATCGGCTAGGTTGTAGATATGTGTTCCGTAGGTACTGCGTTCGGATATTTTCTTTACCTGTGCAGGTGCTTATATTCTTCTGAAAAAATATGGCGATGATACAGATACAAATAAAATCCATCCGGCAGTAGCAATGGGCGGTTGCGTGATCTCTGTCGCAATATTGCTGCTTCTGATTGTGCCCGGTTCTCCTGCATTCATGGCTCCACAGTCCTTTTGCAGCACTGATCGTGTGGGGTGTTGATGGGGAGTTACCTTCTATTTTGTTTCAAAGAAAAAAATTTTTGCGAAAATCACTAAGAGAGAAATGGATTATCTGATTCTTGGAAATGTGCAGGTAGTTCGAGGGCTGAGAAAAGGAAAAGATCAGGGAAGAGTTGTACAGGGAAATATTGTGGCTGATCAGAGTAATAAATCTTAAAAGGTAATAAAACGGCTGCAGGCCTATAATACTTTCAGGGTAACAGAAAAACTTCCATTCAAAAATGGGAGTTTTTCTGTTACCGGAGTATCATATTTGCAAGGTGTGATTTATAAAGTATCTTGACAGAGGTACCGATCCTGTTATACTATTAAAACTGATAAAGGGGAGTAACCTACGTTTGGAAATCTGCGTTTGCAGTGTCGTCAGTACGGTGGAAACATCCGGCGCTGCAGGGAAATGGTGAGACTTTTTATTGCATTTTTTGTTGTGCAATAAGGGTTTCTTTTTTATATCCTTTTATCAAAAAAATCCTTTTATTGCATAAAAAAATTACAGTTGGTGAATATTTGCAAAAAAGGAGGCAAAGGGAATGAAAGAAATTTATCAGCAGACAGCAGAAGAAGTTCTCGAGCGTGTGGAAAGCAGGGAATCAGGGCTTACCGATGAACAGGTCAGACGGTCCAGAGAGAAGTGCGGATGGAATGAGCTTGCAGAAGGAAAGAAAAAAAGTATTTTGCAGATCTTCTTTGAACAGTATAAGGATTTTCTGGTGCTGATCCTGATCGCATCGGCAGTGATATCCGGTATGCTTGGAGATGTGGAAAGTGCAGCAGTTATCGTGATCGTTATTACGATCAATGCGATTTTGGGAACTGTGCAGACAGTAAAGGCTGAGCAGTCCCTGCAGAGCTTAAAGAAGCTTTCCGGACCGGAGGCAAAGGTATTACGTGATGGTGTGGCGGTACAGCTCCCGGCAAGAGAACTGGTTGTAGGAGATGTGATCCTTCTTGAAGCAGGTGATATGATCCCGGCCGATGGAAGATTGATTGAAAATGCAAGCCTTAAGGTCGATGAAAGTGCCCTTACCGGAGAAAGTCTTGCGGTTGAAAAGAATATGGACATTATTTTGGAGGAAGCACCGCTTGGTGATCGGACAAATATGCTGTTTTCCGGAAGCTTTGTCACATATGGGCGTGGCAGAGCGGTTGTAACGAATGTAGGAATGCAGACAGAGGTTGGAAAGATTGCGGGACTTCTGAAATCGACTTCGGAAAAACAGACGCCACTTCAGGCGAATCTGGATGATTTTGGAAAGAAGCTTTCCATTCTGATCCTGATATTTTGCGGAATTCTGTTTGCGATCAGTGTATTCCGCGGTGAGAAGATCAGCAGTGCATTTATGTTTGCAGTAGCACTTGCAGTCGCAGCGATTCCGGAAGCTTTAAGCTCCATCGTGACGATCGTCCTTTCTTTCGGAACACAGAAGATGGCAAAGGAGCACGCGATCATTCGTAAGCTCCAGGCTGTGGAAGGTCTTGGAAGCGTTTCTGTTATCTGTTCGGATAAGACCGGAACACTCACACAGAACAAAATGACAGTAGAAGATTATTATATTGATGGAAAAAGAATCACAGCAGATGCAATTGATGTAGCAGATCCGGCGCAGAGATGTCTTTTGGACTACAGCATTTTTATGTAATGATTCAACAAATGAAAATGGAGTGGAGATCGGAGATCCGACGGAAACGGCATTGATCAATCTGGGCAGCCGGTACGGAATCGAGGCTGCTGGTGTAAGAAAGCTTTATCCAAGGGAAGGAGAGCTTCCCTTTGACAGTGACCGTAAGATGATGTCAACACTTCACAGAATTGATGATGAAAACCGGATGATCGTAAAAAGGTGCGGTTGACCGGCTTCTGGAGCTGACAGACAGGATCTGGACAAAAGGACGGAGTTCGGGGAAATCACAGAAAGCAGATAAAAGAAAAAGATCCGGCGCAGAATCAGGAATTTTTCAATGGAAGGGTTACGGGTACTGGCATTTACCTATCGTGAAATTCCGGAGAAGCATGTATTGACGATAGAAGATGAGAACCATCTGGTATTTCTTGGCCTGATCGCTATGATGGATCCGCCGAGGGAAGAATCAAAGGCTGCAGTTGCAGAATGCATAAAAGCGGGGATTCGGCCGGTCATGATCACGGGAGATCATAAGATCACAGCAGCGGCAATCGCAAAAAGGATCGGGATCCTACATGATCTGTCAGAGGCCTGCGAAGGTGCTGATATTGAAAATATGAGTGATGAGCAGCTGAAGGAGTTTGTCCCGAATATTTCTGTGTATGCAAGAGTGTCACCGGAGCACAAGATCCGTATTGTCCGTGCATGGCAGGAGAAGGGGATGATCGTGGCAATGACCGGAGACGGTGTGAATGATGCTCCGGCATTGAAGCAGGCAGACATTGGTGTTGCAATGGGAGTGACCGGAACCGAGGTCGCAAAGGATGCCGCAGCAATGGTGCTTACAGATGATAATTTTGCAACAATTGTAAAAGCAGTGGAAAACGGACGAAATTTATATCAGAATATCAAGTATGCGATCCAGTTTCTTCTGTCAGGAAACTTTGGTGCGATCCTGGCAGTTCTTTGTGCATCCCTTGCAGGACTTCCGGTTCCTTTTGCACCGGTACATCTGCTGTTTATCAATCTTTTGACAGACAGTCTTCCGGCGATCGCGTTAGGCGTGGAGCCGCACAGCAGTGAGGTGATGAATGAGAAACCAAGATCAGCAGACGAGTCAATACTGACAAAGGATTTTCTTGGTAAAATCGGTCTGGAAGGCCTGGTGATCGGTATGATGACGATGATAGGATTTTTGACAGGATATCATCAGAATGGTGCATTGCTTGGCAGTACTTATGCCTTCGGAACACTTTGTCTGGCACGTCTGTTCCATGGATTCAACTGCAAATCGGATCATCCGGTTATCTTTACAAAACGTTTTTAATAATAAATGGCTTCAGGGAGCATTTGTACTTGGGGCAGTACTCATTACCGTTGTACTGACGGTTCCGGGATTTCATCTCCTGTTTAAAGTAGAGACGCTGGATCTGATGCAGCTTGGCTGTGTATATCTGTATGCGTTTGCAAGTCTTCCGATCATTCAGCTGCTTAAATGGATACGCATGAAATTAAGAAAAAGAGGAGAATGATAGTGGATATAAGTAAAATATCTGTAAAAAAAATCCGGGAGCTTATTGTGTTTACAGCATTTCTTGTGGTCGCTCTGTGGAAGTTTTGATGTGGTGCTCGATGTGCTGAAAGAAATATGGGGGGATCGCATTTCCTTTTGTACTTGGCGGAGCGATCGCATTTGTGACCAACGTGCCAATGAGCTTTTTGGAAAAGAAAATTTTTTGGAAGGGTAAAAAAAGAAAATAAGATAGGTGCAAAACTGGCAAGACCGATAAGTCTGTTCCTTACGATCGTATTTGCGGTTGGCGTGATCGTACTGGTGATGTTTGGTGTGATCCCGCAGCTTACGCGGACAATGGGAACTCTGATGATGAGTATCGCTGATTTTATTCCGCAGATGCAAAGCTGGATCCGGGAATTCTCCCATAATAACCAGGAAATCATGAAGCTGGTAGATCAGGTACAGTTTAATCCGGATCAGGCAATCAAGTGGGGGATAAGCCTTCTTGGAAACGGTGCAGGAAATATGATGAATACCACAATGTCAGCAGTGGGTTCCATAGTCAGTGGATTGGCAACCTTTTTTATTGCTTTTTCATTTGCCTGCTATGTTCTTTTTCAGAAGGAGAAGCTGCATGTGCAGATCCGAAAAGTATTTTTTGCCTTTCTCCCAAAGAAAAAGGCAGATGCTTTTCTTAAAGTCTGTTCTCTGACTTATCGGACATTTGCAAATTTTCTTGCAGGCCAGTGTCTTGAAGCTGTGATTCTCGGTTGCATGTTTGTTGTGATACTGAGTATTTTGAGGATGCCATATGCACTTTTGATCGGAGTTTTGATTGCGTTTACCGCATTGATTCCGATTTCGGGGCCTTCATCGGGTGTGCGGTGGGAAGCTTTTTGATCTTTATGGTAAATCCGAAACAGGCAATTTTATTTATTATAGTATTTCTGGTGCTGCAGCAGATCGAGGGAAATCTGATCTATCCTCATGTTGTGGGTGAATCCGTAGGACTTCCGTCGATCTGGGTTCTTGCAGCAGTTACGATCGGCGGAAACCTTATGGGAATTGTAGGTATGCTTGTTTTCATTCCGCTGCTTTCCGTGTTCTATACTATCTTTCGGGAATTCGTATATCTGCGCCTGAAGAAAAAGCATATCAAACAGGTGACAAAGACAGAAATAGAGGAATATACGGCGGAGAAAATTGTAAATAGTGACATATCAGAGGGGAAATGATATGATGGACTTGTATTGGGATAGTTAAAAAAATCTTATATTTAAGGGGGGAGTTACTATGTGGTTTGTGTTTGCCTTGCTGTCTGCTGTATTTGCGGCGCTGACCTCCATACTGGCCAAGATAGGTATTGCCGGTGTTAATTCGAATCTTGCAACAGCGATTCGAACGATGGTGGTGCTAGTTATGGCGTGGGGAATGGTTTTCCTCACAAATACCCAGGGCGGGATCGCAGCGATCAGCAAAAAAAAGCTGGCTGTTTCTGACCCTTTCAGGTCTGGCAACGGGTGCTTCGTGGTTATGCTATTATCGTGCCCTGCAGATAGGCGATGCATCGAAGGTTGTGCCGATAGACAAGCTGAGTGTTGTGATCACACTGGTACTGGCATTTGTTTTTTTGCATGAGAAATTCACAGCAAGATCGATGATGGGATGTATTTTGATCGGTGTGGGAACATTATTGATGGTTTTGTAAAAATGCATAAGAAAACTATATACAAAAGGAGAGTGTTATGAAAACACGAAAGAAAATTTCAGCAAAGCTGCTGGCGATCATGCTTATTGCTGCATTGCTGCTTCCTCTTGCATGGAATGTTCCGGTGGAAGCAGCCGAGGCAAAACAGATCGATGTTTTGTTCAGCCATGATACACATTCGCATTTGAACAGCTTTTCAACCATCGTAGATGGAGAGCAAAAAGAAGTTGGCGGATTTGCAAGGATCAAAACCCTGATCGATGAAAAGAAGCAGGAAGATCCGGACACCCTGGTGCTGGATGGCGGCGATTTTCCATGGGAACCCTGATTCAGACCGTATACGAAACGGAGGCGGCAGAGCTTCGGATGCTGGGATATCTGGGGTATGATGTGACGACTCTGGGGAATCATGAATATGATTATCGTTCAAAGGGACTGGCAAATATGCTGGAGGCTGCGAAGGCTTCCG
>ENA-OQAR01000497-OQAR01000497.1-human-gut-metagenome-genome-assembly--contig:-NODE-497-length-11926-cov-1.688109_pt1 | contig 11926 bp, 11 predicted proteins | sample MGYA00242738_ERZ504533 | MGnify/ENA primary metagenome ERZ504533 (study PRJEB26092, sample SAMD00036276) | human gut metagenome | host: Homo sapiens | study: EMG produced TPA metagenomics assembly of... | reverse complement strand
ATGATGATCCCTGCACCCAGACTTCTTTTGCGGTCATCAGGCATACGATACCTGATGACCTTTTCTCTTCTTCTGATCCCAACCAGATCCAGAAGCCTTTCATTCTTAAGCGGATCCTCAAAATGATTAATATTGATCCTGTATAATTTCTGCATCTGATCAACAGTTACTTCTTCTGAATATCGATCTTGCTGTCAAACCCTGTAAGGCTGAATACATCGTAAACCTCATCAGAAACATTGATGATCTTAAAATCCATCCTTTTTGAGCCATTTTTTTTTTGTAGGCTACGATCACCTGACGTAAGCCTGCAGATGAAATATACTCCAGATTTGTAAAATCAAATACCAGGCTTGTGATGCTGTCTTCAAGTCCGGACAGAGCCTCCCCTAACTGGGGAGCTGTCTGTGTATCAAGCCATCCGCTGATTTCCATAGTTGCTTTGTTACCTTCTGTTTTTGTGATAATTTCCATTGTAATTTTCCCTCCTGAATCAATCAAAAAATGTAAGTCTGTCAAGTGCTGCAATTGCATTTTCCAGATATCTGTCATCTGTAACCGGCCATTTATAATCCAGCCTGTACAGAACCTGTGCTGTAAAACGATTGCTGTAATCAATGGTATAGATTTCATTTTCATTATGTGAGGTATAGGCGATCAGTCCGGAAACCGCATCAGAATCCTGACCGGTCTTTGCAAATTCCTTCACTGCTGCCTCAAACTCCTCATCTCTTACAATATCAATCCTGAATCCATAGCTGCGCATTGCGTAGATCAGGTCTGCCATATAAATATGATGGCTGTTGCATGCATGGAATACAGTAAAATCTCCGGTCGGTCTGAGCCAGTCTCAGAACTGCCAGCGCAGTAGAATCAATCGGTGAGAATTCTGCCACCTCATGCATACCGCCCATAGGGAATTTACCTACAGCCGCATAACCTCTCAGGCTGCGAAGGAATCCATTGGTAATGAAATTAATCTGGAACTCGCCGTCAGAGTTTCGGCTCATCAGATTACCTACCCGGACTACCTTGCCGTCCAGTCCCTCGGAAACTGCTTCCAGAACCGCCCTCTCTGCCAGGAATTTGGTACGGATATATTCGTTGGTAATATTCTGTCCGATGTACAGATCATTTTCACAGAAAAACTCTGGACATTGGCGGAACACCGTCAGAACCCTCTCCCGCAACGGAAACCGTAGAAATCTGGATCAGTCTGCGGCCGTTATTCTTACAGAAATCGATCAGATTTTCCACACCCTGCACATTAATTCTTTCCAGTACATCATCAGCCGCAAAATGCTTTACGCAGGCAGCACAGTTAATGATGGTGCTGAATTTGTATTCTGAAAATCCTGTTACCTGTTCCTTTGAGGTAATATCCCCATCCACACAGATAATACGGCTTTCAAACAGCTCTTTGTATGGATCATCAAAATAGTACATCAGCATGTTCATCATTCGCTTTTCAGGCGATTCATATTTGCCCTTACGTACAAGACAGTAAACCTTACCGTCATAATTGTCAAGGAATGCTTTAAGGACATGGATCCCCAGGAAACCTGTGCACCTGTGACCATAATATCTCCCAGCTTTTCCTTTGTGATCCGGTCTGCATTTTCTTCTGTATTTGCGCTGATCACATTCTGGATCCTGTTATAGTTATAATCCGAAAATTCATTCTTGCTCTGTGCAGCCTCTGTAACTCCGTCATCATCAACCAGAGCTGCAAGTTCCCGTACAGTAGGATATTTTGAAAAATATCCGCATATACCAGTGAAATATTCTTTGACAGACACATAACAGCAACCTTGGATGCAGTAAGGGAAGATCCGCCCAGTTAAAAGAAGTTGTCCTCAATCCCTACTCTTTAATTCCCAGTGCTTTCTCAAAAAATCTCACAGAGTGCTCTCTGAGCTGCTGTAACTGGCTCTACATAGCTGGCAGTGTTCGTGGTTACCTCCGGCATTGGCAGTGCTTTTTTATCAAATCTTACCGCCCGGTGTCACAGGCATTTCCTCAATGCTGACAAAGAAAAGACGGCATCATATAATCCGGGATCAGCGGCTCCAGGAAGGTCTTCAGTTCATCCTCCGGGATGGCTTCTCCTGTATAATAAGCTGTGATATATTTATTTCCACCCTTTTCAATTACTGTAACGGCTGCATTTTTTCACCAGCTCATGTTTCAGAAGGGCACCTTCGATCTCACCAAGCTCCACACGATATCCTCTGATCTTCACCTGTGAATCGATCCGGCCTATGTACTCAATATTTCCGTCGCCTTTCATGCGGACCATATCACCGGTCCTGTAAAGACGGCTTTCCTGCTCACATACAGCAAATGGATTTTTCTACAAACACAGATGCTGTTTTTTTCCGGAAGATTATGATATCCTCTGGCAATCTGCTTCCTGCGTGACAAAGTTCGCCGGACGCACCCACCGGAAGCCGGTTCAGATTCTCATCCACAATGTAGCTGCGCACATTCCGCTGTGATTTTCCGATCGGGATGTTGTCATACTGTCTGTCTACCAAAAACTCTGTGGAAGAAACCGTATTCTCTGTAGGACCGTAGCCATTGATCATCTGATAGGTACGGTTACGGTAATGCTTGAATTTCTCGCCGCCAAGTGTAACAAATTTAAGAGCAGGTGCATCCTCCAGAAGTTCTGTAACCAGTTCTCCCATCTGGGTAGGGAAGGTTACGGTGGTGATCTCTTTTTCCTTTATATATCTGCTTATGGCAATGGCGTCCTTACGGATACTCTCCGGTAAAATATACAGGACTGCTCCTGCGGTAAGAGGTGCAAACAGATCGATCACTGACGCATCGAAACAGAAGCTCGCAAACTCTGCCACAATGTCATCCGGTGAAGTATTTCTGCTCAGTGTGATATATTCGATCAGGTTCAACAGATTTCTGTGCTCAATCATAACACCCTTTGGCTTTCCTGTGGAGCCTGAGGTATAGATCATATAGGCAAGGTTCTCCGGTTTCGGAGAAATAGCTCTGCAGAAAGTTCAAAATCCTCAGCCTCATCTGACACACTGTCCAGACTGATCACATTTCCGTCATAAAATTCCACAAGATTCTGATACTGATCGATCACAAGGAGATTTCTTGCTCCTGAATCCTTCAGCATATATTCAATTCTGCTCTGTGGATACTCCGGATCCAGAGGAACATAGGCTCCGCCGGCCTTCATAACACCCACATAGGCTACTGTATATTCCTTTGTCCTGCCGCACAGGATACCTGCTGCCTGTTCCGGGCCAAATCCGTTTTCCGTAAGCTTCTGAGCAATATAATCAGACATTCTGTCCAACTCTCTGTAAGTAAAAATCTCCGGAGTCATCCCGCACTGCCGGTCTGTCCGGATATCTGGCAGCCATCTCCTTAAACAGATCTATGAAGGTCTTTCCTGCATGTTCCGGAATATCCTCCATCTGAGTTTCTTCCTCAAACATCAGCCGGATATCAGCCGGATCGCATTCCCTTAAGATTCCCTCTGCAGTGGTTTCCAGATTGTCAGCCAGATACCGGATAGTTTCCTCATGGTACATATCCCCTCTGTACTCAATCTCAAAGACAAATCTGTTCTTTTCAATGGAAATGCTGACAGAAACCGGTGCCTTTGCCATGTTCAGGCTGACAGGCTCCTCCTGTGCATATTCCCCACCAATGGTGTCAAAAGCAAAATTGTCGCCCTGGTAAATAACCAATGCATCTGCCTTAATATCAAACTCATGGCTGATCTGTGAGAAAGGATAAATATCGTTGTTCATGGAATCGATCAGCTGTTTCTGTACACCGCTCAGGCAATCTTTGGCTGTTCCTGAGAAATCACAGAAAACAGGGAGTGTTTTTACCAGCATACCCACTGTTTCCGAAAGTCTGGAATCGTTTCTTCCATGGTAAATAGTGGTAAATACAGCATCCTTTTTGAAATTATATTTTCCAAGTGTGATACCAAAAGCGGAAATGAAGAATACATTCTCCGTAATTCCATGCTTTTTACAGAATTCCTTCACATCCTGCACGGAAATGGATCTGGTCTCTCTGTGGTAAAGTTCTGCTGTTGGAGCCGCACCGTTTTTGTCCGGATAGAAGCTGATGCTTCCACCTGCATGTTCAAATACTGACTTATAATAATTCTCTGCATTTTTTATAGATATCACCTGCCAGGGCATCTCTGTTATCCAGTGCCAGATCATAGGAAGTATAACCTTCCGGTTCCAGCTTCTCACCGCTGTAAGCTCTGTTAATATCATTAATTATAATAGCCAGAGATGTACCATCGGCAACAATGTGGTGAAGGTCCAGGAACAGATAATTGCCATCACAGGTTCTGTAGATTTCAAACCGGAAAAGCTGTTCATTAAACAACATATATGGACGTACCAGAGTGTCTCTGTTCATTCCGTTTAAAATCGGTGTTTTATAACTGAGCCCATCGTTTCGTTTCTGAAGTACATTTCCGTTGTCATCCATAAACAGACGGGTTTTCAGATAAGGATGCGCCTCAACAGTACTGTCAATGGCTTCTGCCAGTCTGTCCAGATCCACCTTGTTATCAAGCTTTAACAGATACGGGATATTGTAAATGGTAGAACCCATATTTGCAGTACACTCAATGAAAATCCCCTCCTGAGTGTTGGTAAGAGGATAACTTTCCTGTACTTCTCTTTTGCTTTCTTTTCCCGCAGTTTTTACAAATTCCTCCATCATTCGGATAGTGGGATGATTCTTAATATCTGAAGTTTTGATCACAATGTCAAAGGCTTTGGAGATCAGGATATTCAGCTTAATGGCAGTGATGGATGTCAGACCTGCCTCATAAATATCTGTGGTAATCCCAAAATCCGTATACCCCAGAACCTCTGCGATACAGTCAAATAATATCTGCTGAACCTCATTCTCAGGCTTAATGATTCTCCGCTGCTTTTTTCTCAGGCAGAAGAAGAGCCTTTTTTATTTACCTTCTGGTTCTGGTTCAGAGGAATTTTGTCAATCTGCATGGTAACTGCAGGTACCATATAGGCAGGCTTTGTCTCTTTAATAAAATCATTCAGGGCATTGATATCAACAGTGCTGTCCGATACCACATAGGCAGCAATATATTTTCCACCCTTTGGATCATCAAAGGCAACTACAGTGGCATCCCTGATGCCCTCATATCTGCGGATCACTTCCTCAACCTCAGAAAGCTCAATCCTGAAACCTCTGATCTTAACCTGGGAATCCTTTCTGCCAATGATCTGGATATTTCCATCCGGAAGAAATCTTGCCACATCACCTGAATGATACATCACTTCGTATCCCGGTGTATCATCATAAAGATTCTTTGTATAGACCTCGGCAGTTTTTTTTCCGGCTTGTTAAGATATCCTCTGGAAACCTGCCAGCCGGTGATCATCAGCTCTCCGCATGCACCGGGAGGAAGCATATGCCCCAGCTTGTCTGTAATATAAAGCTTCACATTGTCAAGTGCTTTTCCGATCGGGACATTTGGATAATATTTGTCCACTTCAAATACAGTCGTAAAAATAGTCGCCTCTGTAGGTCCATAAGCATTAATAAACTTATAATCTTTTGGCGGCTCACATGGAACCAGCTTCTCTCCTCCTACAGAAAGATATCTCAGGCTCTTACAATCCATCTCCAGCGCAAACTGCCTTCCCACCTGAGTAGTCATAAAGGAATGCGTGATGCCATTTTCCTCAAAATAGCGCTGCAGTCCAATGAAATCCAGACGGATCTCCTCCGGAATAATGTGAAGCTGTGCACCGTTTGTGATGGCACCGTAAATATCCATCATGCAGGCATCAAAACCAAAGGAAGCATATGCAGCTACCCTGGAATCCGAATCTATGCCATAATACCTCTTGAACCAGTGACAGAAAGCAGTAATATTTCCATATTCCAGCATACAGCCCTTTGGCACACCTGTGGAACCGGAAGTATACAAAAGGATAAACAGATCATGCAGCTGCGGCTTCTTAAGCACAACATCCCTATCCTCCAGCTGCCAGATCTGATCTGTAAACAGCACCGGTCCTTTATATCCGTCTACCAGAGGAAGAAGCTCTCTGTCAGCAATGAGAAGCTTTGCAGAGGAATCCTCCATCATGTACATCAGGCGGTCCCTGGGATAGGTTGGATCCAGAGGCTGGTAAGCTGCACCTGCCTTTATCACGCCCATCGGTGCGATCGCCATATATTCACAGCGGGGGATCAGAATGGAAACAACATCTTCACTGCCAATTCCCTGGGATGCGATATATTTTCCAAGTCTGTCACTGATCTCATCCAGTTCTCTGTAAGTATATTTTTTATCCTTAAATACCACAGCCGTATGGTCAGGAATGGTCTGTACCAGCTCCTCAAACATATCAGCGATGGTCTTACTTCTGTCATATTCGCAGGCAGTATTATTAAATTCCGCAATTTTTGTCCGCTCCATTTTTGGGAAAGAACAGAAACTTCCGAAATATATTTTTGCTTTCAGCAGGGAATCCATAGCTGCCTCATAGGATTCCAGCATTCCACGTACAAAGGCTTCACTGTACATGTCACTGCGGTATTCTGCAGTAAGCACATATTTATGATCGTATTCTCTTACCTGGATCAACAGAGGCATCTTTGACATATCCGGAGAAAGGTCATGACCCCTGGCAACGGTATCCCCGATCGGGAAATCATCCCCAAGCTCTGCCTGATATGCAAATACCAGATCAGAATTAATCCCGTACTTTGCACAGATATCAGAGAACGGAAAAATATCATTTGCCATGGAAGACAGAATCTGCTCAGAGAGCTCTGTCATATAGGCCTGTATGGTGACTTTCGGATCACAGGAACAGTAAACCGGCAGAGTCTTTACAAGCATGCAGACTGTATTCTCCAGTCTGGAATCATTTCTTCCATTATAAATAGTTGCAAAAAGACTCTCCTCGGAATTGGAATATCTGCTCATGAGAATGCCGAATACACCTGTAAACAGAATGTTTGGAGTAACCCCCAGCTTCTCGCAGGCAGAAAGTACCAGAGACTCTCCGGTGTCCACAGGCATCGACAGATATCCTCTCTCAGGAGTCTTTCCTGAGCAGTCAGGAAGAGGCAGGGATTCTGTCTCAATTCCCTCGAAAATACTGTCATAATATTTCTCGGCCTTCTTATATTTTCCCTCTTTCATCTGCTGTTCTTCATCAAGGGCAGCATCAAAGCCTGTGTAGGATTCTTTCTCCAATTTCTCACCCAGATAGGCCCGATCAATATCCTCAAAAATAATATCATAGGAATTACCATCTGCCAGGATATGGTGGAAATCTGTAAAAAGATATTTCCTGTCTTCTGTCACATAAATCCCCGCCCGGAACAGCCGTCCCTTTTCCAGCTTAAAGGGACGCACCAGCTCATCTTTCATCTTTTCAAACTGCTCATTTGTGGTCTGTACCACCTCTGGTACAAAGGCTTCCTCACAAGGCTTCTGCACCATCTCTCCGCTGTCACTTAAATAAACCTTTGTCAGCAGATACGGATGTGCAGCGATCATCTGAGAAATGGCATCTGACAGCTTCTGAACGTCAACAGAGCTTTCCAGTTCAAACAGGAACGGAATATTGTATACCGTACTCTCAGGATTCTTCATGCACTCTGCAAAAATACCCTTCTGGGAGCCGGTAAGAGGGTAAACTTCTCTCTTTTCATAGGTTCTGATCTTCGGTGCAAGCATCACATATTTTTCCAGTTTCTCCACCGTATTGTTTTCGTGGATATCACTGGTTTTCACAGTCACTCCGAATTCCTCTGAAATCAGAATACAAAGCTTCATGGCACTGATAGAAGACAGCCCCGCCCTGTAAAAACTTGTGTCAGTTCCAAAAAAATCATTCTCCACAACGTCTGCAACGATTTCAAAAATCTTCTTCTGCATAGGAGTCTGGGGTTCTTTTCAGATTCTTTGGCTGTGCAGCCGGCTTTGGCAGTGCTTTCTTATCAATTTTTACCATTCTGTGTCACAGGCATCTTTTCCAGTTGGACAAAAACCTCAGGAACCATATAATGAGCCAGGGACTCTGATGCATAGGCAGAAAGCTCCTCTGTATTGATCTGGCGGTCAGCCATAAAATAGCAGCAGAGGAATTTGTTATCTACAGGCAGAGTAATGCTGGTAATGATTCCCTCATAGGAATTGATCACTTCCTCGATCTCACCAAGCTCAATCCTCAGACCGCGAAGCTTGATCTGATTGTCTATTCTTCCGAAAATTCAATCTCACCCTCAGGCTGATCCTTGCAAGGTCACCGGTCTTATAAGCTCTCTCGCCGTTAAGATCAATGAATACAGCCTCTGTTTTATCCGGCAGATTCATATAACCTCTGCCAACGCCCAGTCCTGCGATCACAAGCTCTCCGGTCTCTCCGTCCGGAAGGATCTTATTCTCTTTATCTACAATATATACCTTCACATTACCGTTAGGCGTACCAATGGTAATGTTTCTGCTGTCCGTAATTACCTTCATGGTACAGCTGATGGTAGTCTCGGTTGGTCCATAGCCGTTCATAATATAAGCATCCGGGTTTACTGCGTGAATCTTGTCAAAAAAGTGCAGGCGGGAATGCTTCTGCTCCTACGTCAAATACCTTGATCTGGGCAGCTGCTTCCTGAAGCTGGGGCAGATCGATCATATTGGAAAGATAGGTAGGAGTTGTGGTCATAATATCCACTTTATTTCTGACGATCAGCTCACCCAGCATAAGAGGATTCAGAATCTCCTCATCAGAGGCGATCACCGCAGTCATCCCGTTGGTAAGTGGCAGAAATTCCTCCAGAACAGACACATCAAAGGTCATGGCTGCCATGGAAAGAGAAACCGATCCCCTGCTGACATAACCATAAGTTCCGCATTTTTCGGATCCGGATTTACAAAATTGGCAAGGTTGATATGTTCGATCAGCACACCCTTGGGCTTGCCTGTGGAACCAGAAGTATAGATACAATAACAAAGATCATGCTCCCCGATCTTTACCTGAGGATTCTCTGTATTCTCATTCTCCAGAAGTTCCTCGATCAGAAGTACTGTACAGGGAAGCTTAGCAAACAGTTCCCTTCGTTCCTCTGCGATCTCCTTTGTTGTGATAATAAAAGGAGCTCCTGAATCCTCAAAAAATATACCGGATCCTGTCATCAGGATAATCCGGTGTGGCAACTGCAAATGCGCCTCCTGCCTTCAGGATACCCTGTCGCACTGCATAGAAATCACAGCATCTCTCAAGAACCACACCTACGATGGTCTCCCGTCTGACACCTTTTTCCACAAGTGCATTGGCATCCTGTTAGCCCGTTCGGTTGAGCTGTGCATAGGTGAAGCTCTCTTTGCCGGAGACAACTGCACATTTCTCTGGATGAAGCTTCACCTGTTCCTCGAACAATTCTGTTACCGGCCGAAACTCAAAAACAAAATTGTTCCTTTCATTAATATTTTTCATTTTCATGTACCTCCTAAAAAGATATTATGGTATTATTCATATCAATCGCACGAATATAATCCATGGATTTTGATACCTTCTTGACAAGTTCAATCCCATGTATATCAAAGTCTTCACTGTCATACTGATATTCCAGAGGGTTGAAATTTACACCGTTATCTCTGATCCTCAGTCTGCAGAGATCATCCTCCAGACAGAGGTTAATGTCGATCCAGTTGGAGGTTTTTCCCCCGAATCGTATAATATTTACAGTCATTTCCTCCGCACACACTGCGGCAAGATTTGCCTTGCTTTTAGAAGCTCCCTGTTCCTGGCAGAACTCTATGATCCTCTTATGAACCGTTTGTGCTTCCTCCATGGTACTCTTAATGGAAAAATCCAGATTAATCCCCGGATTTTTGTCAGGAACAATATAAAAGCTTGTATTCTTATGCCTGATTTTTCTGAAAATACAGGCTGCAACTGCAGTTATGATCTCAGTGGCAACAAATCCTGCTGCAATTCCGTCGATACCGATCCCGTCAATCTGTTTCCATACAAGGATTCCCACCAGGGTTGCAGGCAGAACTACCACCGCATTCTCCAGAAATGTGGCAAAACTTGCAATGACTGTCTCCTCAATGGACTCGTAATAGCTGATAATAAACTTATTCCACAGATAAGGTGCCACACACAAAGCAAAGATGCGCAGCGCCTGGACCATATGGCTGCCCAGCTCGCCACCGCCGCTTCCGAACATGACAGTGATTTCCTCGGTAAACAGCATAATAAGGACAAAGATCACAGCCAGCAGGATGTAACTGTATTTCAGCATCTTTTTACAGAGAACCCGGATTCCCACGTAGTCCTTCTCTCCAAAAAGGATTCCTGCCACATTGGGGATCACACCGATGATTCCGCCTGTAAGCATCTCGACGATCAGCAGCACATTGTCACAGACAGTAAATACTGCCATACCTTCCTCGCCCAGCTGGTTCATGATAATGGTATTCAGTCCAAGCGCCTTTACAAAATTAGCTGCCATAAAGATCAGCATTGGCACGCCTGTGATGATTGCTTCCTTTGTGATTCCAAGTTCGCCCGGCTTTAGCAGGATCAGATGAAGGTTTCGCTTATCAGAGCGGATATAAAGCACAAAAAATTCCCATTGCAAACAGGAAACCAAGAACAGTTGATAAGGATGCACCTGTAACTCCAAGTGGTGTAAATCTAAGAAAATATGTAATCCAGCACAAGATTTATCACATTGGCTGCGATCAGATAAACAGAAGCAAGCTCCGGATGGTTTTCACCCCAAGGTAGTTTACCATCATCAGACCGATTCCGATTACCGGTGCACCTAACATGCTAATGCGGATATAGTCTCTTGTATAAGTTGTCAAAAACTCCGTCTCCGGATACCAGAAATCTGGCAATAGGTCCTGCAGCAGGAAATGCAATAAGAGAAAACAGCAGTCCCACCACGAGTGTGACAATAAAAGTGGCCGAAACAATCTCGAAGCCCCTTCTTTGTCACGTTACCAAGCATATTTCCTGCGGCTATGGAACCTCCCACACCCAGACAGTAACCGGTAAGCTGAACTATCGTTTCAACCGGAAGACTCATTGTGACTGCGGACATTGCTTCTACACCAATTAAATTACTTACAAAGATAGTGTCCACAAATGTTTCCAAGCTGAAGTGCCAGCGACATCATAATACCTGGAACGATATACTTGTTTAATTTCGCATTCAGCAACCTGTTATTTCTGTTTTCCACCATTCCATCCCCTTTCGAAATTTTGGAGTATTTCTAAACAAAATCAGAATACTCCATATTTATATATAATTTAGCAAAAAATGAAATATTTTTCAATAAAGCAACGAAAACAACGTCAAAATTAAACAAAAATAGCTTAAAAAACAATACCGGTTTCCCGAAGATATCCCTTTAATGGAATTCTTTGGAAACCGGTAGTATCCTTCCTGATATGTAATTATTCAGCAGACTCCAGAACATGTTTAAAAAAGCTTTCTACAAAATGTACGTCACAATTTGCGGAGCCTGCAGATTGCAGGAAATAAATTTTCAGGCAAGCTCCAAAGCCCTGTGGCAGGCTGCTTTATGCCCCTTTTCCACCTCCTGAAGCACAGGAGCTTCCTGCCTGCAGCGGTCTGTTGCATAGGGACAGCGGGTATGGAATTTGCATCCTGACGGTGGATTGTAGGCACTTGGCACGTCACCCTCCAGAATGATACGCTGGCGTTCTTCTTCACATCTGGAAGCGGGATTGCAGAAAGAAGAGCTTTTGTATAGGGGTGCATCGGATTGGAATAAAGCTGGGCTTTTTCTGCAACCTCAACCACACTTCCAAGATACATAACTGCAATTCTGTCACTGATATGGCGGACTACACTCAGGTCATGGGAGATAAACAGGTAGGTCAGATTT
>ENA-OQAR01000496-OQAR01000496.1-human-gut-metagenome-genome-assembly--contig:-NODE-496-length-11927-cov-2.036864_pt1 | contig 11927 bp, 12 predicted proteins | sample MGYA00242738_ERZ504533 | MGnify/ENA primary metagenome ERZ504533 (study PRJEB26092, sample SAMD00036276) | human gut metagenome | host: Homo sapiens | study: EMG produced TPA metagenomics assembly of... | reverse complement strand
TGTATATTTATGAACATACTTGTGATTAATTAAAAAGCGGAACTGAAATCTCCGCATCAATTTTACAAATCTAATTCTATAAAAAATGATTAAAAAATTATTAGTCTTCTTTCTGACTATTTTTACGATGACTGCTTATGCGCAGAACGTAACAATGACCGGAACCGTAGTAGACACAGACAACTTGCCTTTAATTGGTGTGAATGTGGTTATTAAGGGTACTTCTACCGGTACTACTACTGATTTGGATGGTAAGTTACTCTTACTGGAGAAAATGGACAAACATTGGTTTTCTCATATATAGGGATGACCCTCCAAGAGATTGTTTACAAGGGAAAACCTTTGCACGTGATAATGAAGGATGATTCCAAGGCTTTGGAAGAGGTGGTTATAATTGGTTATCAGACTGTGAAGAAATCTGATCTGACGGGTGCAGTAGCAGTAGTTGATACCAAAGAGATGAAAAAAAGCTCAGCTGGAACACTTGTCAGTCAGATGCAGGGGCTTGCTACAGGTGTAAACGTTCGTAGTAGTGGTAGAGCAGGTGAGGATGCTTCTATTCAAATTCGTGGTGTGGGTTCATTAAGTAATATGCTCCGTTGTGGGTGGTCGATGGGATGATAACTGATCCGGGAGTTGACTTTAATCCGGCTGACGTTGAATCTATTCAGTCTTGAAAGATGCTTCCGCTGCCGCTATATATGGTTCTCGTGCTGCTAATGGGGTGATTATTGTTACTACTAAGAAAGGGGTGAGTGGTCCTATGAAGGTGAATGTAAGTGTGAAAGAAACATTGGAGTGGAGTCCGAAGTTTGATTTGATGAATGCGGCAGAGTACATTAAATATAATGATATAGCTTATAAAGAAGCGATAAAAGATGGTATAGCCTCCATAACAACAACTCAGAAGCATTCCGAATATGATACCAATTGGCAGGATGAGGTATTGAAGACAGCTTTGGTACAGGATTATAATGTATCTTTATCCGGTGGTGGAGATTCGGGTAGTTATTTTGTTTCAGCTGGTTACTATAATAATGATGGTGTATCTTATGGAAATACGTTTGATCGTTATAGTTTCCGTGTTAACACACAGGGAAAAAAAGGTTGGTTTTCATTCGGTGAGAACTTGGCCTACTCATTAACTAATACAGATCCGAACCAGACAAATACTTATAATGACTTTTTACGTATGATGCCTACTATTCCGGTTTATGATGAGAATAATCCAGGTGGTTATGGATATGGAGATGCGGCTAAATATAATACTTTCGGTGTAAATCCCATTGCACGTGAAAATTTGGAAAAAACGCCATATGAGACAAAATCGTCTGAATGGTTCATTGTGGTTGGAGTTCAAACCTTTCGAGTTTCTTTTCTTATAAGTTCAATGGGGGCGTTGACTTGTATTTCTATGAAAATTCATGGTTTCGTGGTGAAGGTAATTGGCAACAAAATCAGGAACATCGTGATCCGGAGAGCCAGAAAGCACGTGATAATACTTATAATATGCTGATTGAGCACACGTTGAATTTTAACAAGGATTTTGGAAAACATCATGTCGATGCAGTATTAGGTACTACTTACCAACATCATGAGTGGGAGGGGTTATGGGCTTCCCGTCTTAATTTTCCTATGTTAGGTAATGGTGATTATCTGACAGTGTTAAATGCTGGACAAAGTAACCAACAGAATACTAATAGTATTAGTGAGAATGCCATGATCTCTTATTTGGGACGTGTTAATTATATTTATGATGACAAATATTATCTGACAGCTACTTTCCGTCGGGATGGTACTTCTCGTTTTAGCTAAGGAAAATCGCTGGGGTAATTTTCCTTCTGTTTCTGCTGCCTGGAGAATTTCTAAGGAAAGTTTCTTTAAGGTACCTTGGATTGATGATTTGAAGATCAGGGGAAATTGGGGGCGTTTGGGTAATGCTTCTATGGTGATTGGGATTATGTTGGTACTATTAATCAAAGCATTGTGACGGTATTTGGTGGAGCTATTGTACCTGGAGCCACTCAAGTAAAATTAGTGAATACCAATCTTGTTTGGGAAACCAAAGAAACCGTAAATATTGGTTTTGACGCTAGTTTTCTCAATTCACGTTTGACTTTCAGTGCCGAGTATTATCATTCAAAGACTAAGGATGTTTTGACGGAAATGCCTATTGCCATCTCTACCGGTAATCAAGAAGGGGCACCTAAAGCAAATGCGGCTAGTTTGCGCAATCGTGGATTTGAATTGAGCTTGGGGTGGAAAGATCAAGTTTCAGATTTCAAATATGGTGCATTGTTGAATATTACAACTTTGAGTAATAAAGTATTAAGTTTAGGATATGAAAAACCTTTTTATTGATTCAGGTCAGGCAAGAACGAGGTTGAATGGTCCGTTGGCAGAATTTTTTTTTGTATAAAACCGATGGGATTTTTAAAACACAAGAACAAATAGATAATTATGTAACTCCTGATGGCGAACCTATTATGATTTCCGGGAAACGTCCGCAATTAGGTGATGTGAAATATATTGATACGGATAATAATGGACAGATTACGGCGGATGACCGTCAATTTTGCGGAAGTCCGTGGGCAAAGATGCAAATGTCATTGGTCTTGAATGCTGAATGGAAAGACTTTGATTTCAGTATGATGTGGAATGGGCAATTTGGTAATAAAATTTATAATGTATCCAAATGGCAAGGACGTTTGTTCTCGGACAATTCCAATTATCTTCGCTTCAAGAAGGGAGAAGAACCTTATCAGGTAAATCAGAATTCTGATACGCCACGTATAATTTATGGTGACCAACGTAATTCATGGGATGCGGATCGTTTCCTTGAAAACGGTTCTTATTTCAGACTGAAAAATATTTCTATCGGATACAATCTTAAAAAGGAATGGTTGAAGAATTTGGGTATTGACAAACTTCGTTTATATGCTACCGGTAGTAATCTGCTCACTTTTACAGGCTATTCCGGGCTTGATCCTGATTTTATAAACACTAATATTTGGAATAGTGGAACGATAGTTTTTCATATCCTAATACTCGTTCTGTTATGTTTGGCTTGGATTTGACCTTTTAACTTATAAATTAGTATACTGATATGAAGAAAATATATAGATTTTTTATTTGCTGGTGTCTTGGCTTTGTGTGCTACCGGATGCAGCTCAAGTTTATTGGATATAGAAAATCCGAATGAAGTAACCAATACTACTTTTTGGAAATCGGCGGATGATGCAAAAGCTGGAGTAAATGCTTGTTACAGTTTCTTATATAAAGAAGGGACTTGGATGCGTTGGTTGTCTTTTCGTTACGATCTGTCATCAGATGAAGGATGGAGTTCGTCTCCTTGGATAGAATTAGGTGACTGGACGCGTTTTCTTTATAATAATTATGATTTCTATGAGGGTAATAAGGTACATTGGGAGCATTTTTATGTAGGGATCTTTCGTTGTAATCAGGTTTTGGCTAATGTGCCTGCGATTGAATGGATGAGGTTCAAAAGAACCACTTTTAGCACAGGCTCCTTTTTGCGTGCTCTGTGGTATTTTCAGATAAATCTTTTGTGGGAGAAAGGGACATTAGTTCTTGAACCTCAAAATGCTGATTACATACCTAAGGACGCTTCAGAACAGGAAATTTGGGATCAGATAGAAAAAGACCTTAACGTTTGCAATGGAGAATTTGCCGGAGGCATGGGATGCGGCAGATTTAGGCAGAGCGACAAAAGGTGCTGCTAAAGCTTTGTTGGGCAAGGCTTATATGCAACAACATAAATATGATAGGGCCAAAGAACAGTTGCAATGGCTGATTGATAGGGAAGGCTCTTTGTATGGTTTGCTTGATAACCGTGAAGACAATTTTACCGATTTGAATGAAAATAATCAGGAGGGAATATTTGAAATTCAGTTTGATGATCAAAATAAGGGGGGCACAGGCAATGATGCCAGTATGGCCTTTGGTTTCCAGCGTACTCAGTTTTATGCACCCGGTGGCACTCATGGTACGGGTTGGGGCGATGGTAAAGCGCGTCGTTGGCTAGTAGATGAGTTCTTGAAAGAGAGAAGGGTTGATGGCAGAAATGACTTGCGTTTATACAATAGTATTCTTTATAAACATTTTGGAGATGATTTTCCTGATCAGTCAAAAAAATACTATGCCAATGAAGATGCGTCACAATGGTTTGATGAGTGGGGACAGGACACAGAGGATTGTTATATTCGCAAATACAATACTTCTTACTATCGTGAACGTGAAGACTATTTCGCACGTAATAATTATCGTATTATGCGGTATGCTGATGTTTTATTGAGTTATGCGGAGTGTTTGGTTGAAACTGGAACTTCGGCTTCTGATGCGGCTGTTTATGTTGATAAGGTAAGAGAACGTGCAGGGTTATCCAAACTGAAAGATAGTCGGTGGAAGGATTGTTTAAGTTCAAAGGAGGTCTTTATCAAACGTCTTCAGATGGAACGTGCTTTGGAACTTTGTTTCGAAGGCTGGCGTTGGGCGGATTTGAAGCGCTGGGGATTGCTTGATTCACAGGCTGGTATTGACGAGCTGAAAGCTCGTGACAAGGACTTCAACAATTTTGTGATTGGCAAACACAAACGTATGCCTATCCCTACATCGGAAGTTGAAATCAGTAAGATTGATGATGTTCCTCAACTAACTCAGAATCCTAATTATTAATAAAAAAGAAAGACTGTGTCGGAGTGTTTTTTTCTTTTTATAATACTTCCGGCATAGTCTTTATTTAACTAGTATATTTATGCTTGTCTGCAAAAAAAATACTGATCTTCTGTGCTTTTGCTTGTTGCGGTACTTTTATTCGCGCAAAACATACAGAATCCGGTGCTTCCCGGAGTAGCGGATGCCGGTGTGATGAAATATAATGGTAAGTATTATATAGGTGGAGTATTTACCAATGGGGATTTTTATGTTTCCGACGACTTGGTTCATTGGGGTAAACCTGTTCATGTCGTGACTATGGATAATGGCTGGAGTAAAGGAAGTGGTGCCGGTAATGAGCAGATTCACGCCAATGATATGTTTTGTTTGAATGGTGATTTTCACTTATATTGGTCTGTCAATTATTGGGGTAAGGATAAGCATGCTGTTCACATTGTACATGCTCAAAGTAAAAAATGTGTTGGGGCCCTATATAGAGCCTGATAAAAAAACTTGGATGGATAATCGCATTGATCCTAAGGTTTTTAAAGATGATGACGGACAATTATATATGTATATGGTGCGTTTTACTGATGGAAATACTATTTGGGGACGTAAAATGAAGAATCCGGCGGAATTTGCCGGAGAACCAGTGTGCTTGTTTGCATCATTGCCGGATACATGGGAGACCATGGATAACAGAGTGGCAGAGGGACCTTGGGTGATGAAATACAGAGACCGATACTATTTGATGTATAATGCCAATCATACCTCTACTGAGTGGGGGAATTATCAATTGGGGGTTGCGGAGGCAGACTCACCTTTAAGTTTTCAAAATGGGAATAAATATAGCTATCCGGTAGTAAATTCTAATCAAATTCTACTGGAAGAGAATTATGTGGATCTTTTACGATATGGCATCACTTATGAGCCATTGTTTGATTATACAGAAAATAATCCTGGAGTCGGTTGGATGCTTCCGGTATATCAGGCTTCCGATTGGAAGAAAGGAGAATGTGGATTCTCATCTAAAGAGATAAAAGGATCTACCACTCGTCATTTAGGTACTTGGTGGACATCTCCTTCATTGTGGTTACGTAAATCTTTTTTTTGTTGGCAAACAGGTGGGAAATTTAGCACTCAGGGTTGCTCATGACGGAGATACAAAAATATATTTGAATGGAACATTGATTTACGAAAAACAGGGACGGGATTATTGTATGGTAAACCTTGATGAAAAGCAACGAGAGCTTCTGAAAAAAGGAGAGAACTTGCTTGCTGTAGAAACAAATAAAAGGGCGTGCCCAATTTTTTTGATGTTTCTTTGTTTGATATGAGGAGTGAAACAGCGGATGATATTTTGATGACCCCGGGACAACCTAATATTTTAAGGGGGCCCAATGGATTTGAATGGTGGCTTATATATATGGCTAATAAAAATAATGAGTGTAGGGGGCAGTATATTAACCGTGTTCATTTCTTTAATAAAACATTATTTGTTGAAGGAATAACCGGTCCTTGTACAGATGGCTATCATCCGGAACCTTCTTTGCCCACTTTTTCAATGAAAGGGGAAACACCTTCTTTTGGAGTGCTGCAACAAGTGAAACCTTCTACAACTTATATGTTTGAAACAGCAGTCAAAACAGATGGAGATGCTGGTATCATTGCGTGGTGGAAAGATGTGGATAATAATGCTTATATCGGTTTCGATACAAAGAACCACAATTTGGTATTTGCGTACCATTATTAATGGTAAAGAAAGGAGGAATATTTCACTTTGCCTAAAGATTTTTCGTTGGGGTGTTTATCATCATTTACGTATTGAACGTAATCAGGATTGTTTAAAAGTATGGTTGGATGAAATACCATCTCCTCAAAAACATCTGTTTACAAAGATTATTCCTGTGACGGAACCCGGTGTTCCCGGAGTGTTTGATCGGACTAAAAAAAGCTTTGTTCGAAGGGGTGACTTATACTATCGGATTTGATGATGACCGGATACAGTTAAAAGAACATTCAGAAAATATTGAAAGGTGATTTTCTTGATCATTATGAATTTAGTTTTCAACTTTCAGGTTTGTCCGATTGTAAGATGTCAGGAAGCTATCCGGTTTATGTGGATAAAGATAACTATGTAAAAGCTCAATTTAATGGTATCACGCGTATGCTGGAAGTGGTAGTTGTAAAACAAGGACAACAGATACTTGATAAAAAATATCCGTTGGAACATTTTACAAATGGTTTATCCTGATGTGAAGTATACTGATTTTGTCGAAAAATGTTATCGTTTTATATCGCCTTCATGGATAAATGCCCTTTACCTGAACCGTCATGAAGTAGGGAATAAGGCGGAGTTTGTAGACGATATGTTTAGTAAATTTACAATAGAATATTTGAATGAGGGAAAATGGTATCCATTGAATAACAGCGGGGCGACGGTGGCAGAGCATCTGGCTTATAATCGTTTGTCTTTTACTCCGATAAAAACGGAAGGTATTCGTTTTATTAATAAAGACGCTCAGGATTTGGAACGGCATATTTATAAGTTGGGAATTCAAGAACAATTAAAGGAATCTTATAATTTCCGTGCGGTGAGAAGGGGAAATAAGCTCTATCTTTTTGTTGACGGAAGAGAATTAGGGAGATTGGATATTCATTATCCTGCTTCTTGTGTAGGATTTTGTTCTGGAAATTATTCTCCGGTATATAAAGGAATATTGTATTATCATATAGGAAACTGACTAGTATTATGAAAAAAAAATGATTTTTATTTGGTTATTGATGTTGGGGACATTGACTTCTTGTCAGTCATGTTCCTCAGAATATAAGAATGTGAATGAAATAATTGTGGAAGAGCTGGAAATACCTGTTCCACTGGGTGACCCGTTTATATTGTTGCACAATGGGACTTATTATGCTTATGGTACTCACTCGGATGAAGGAATAGAGGTTTATATCTCGGATAATTTAAAAACGTGGAAATATAAAGGGCTGGCTTTGAATAAGAAGGATTCATGGGCAGACCGTTGGTTTTGGGCACCGGAAGTATATGAAGTGAATGGTAAATTTTATATGTATTATTCGGCAGATGAGCATATTTGTGTAGCAGTGGCAGATTCCCCTGTAGGACCATTTATACAAAATAAGCAAGAACCTATGATTGTTGAGGAGAAATGTATTGATAATTCTTTTTTCATGGATGATGACGGTACTCCTTATTTGTCATTTGTCCGTTTTAATGATGGGAATAATGTATGGATAGCCGAGTTGGAAAAAGATTTGATAACCCTTAAGAAAGAAACGATGCGCCCTTGTATTCATGTTTCACAGGCTTGGGAGGAAGTGTGGCCTCGAGTCAATGAAGGTTCTTATATTCTCAAACACAATGGAATTTATTATATGACTTATCTGCGAATAGTTATGAAAGTCCATTCTATGGTGTAGGTTGTGCTACAGCTACCGATATAATGGGGGAATGGGCTAAATACGACGAAAAATCCATTATTGCAAAATCTGGTGGGTTGGTAGGTGTAGGGCATAGCGCCATGTTCACTGATAAAGAGGGAAAACTTCGTATTGTATTCCATGCCCACAAAGATAAAAGTAATATTCATCCGCGTGCTATGTATATTGGTACGGTAAATTTTGAGAATGTGAATGGAACAGACCGTATGAGAATCAGTAAAGAATATATAACTCCTAAATTACTGCAATGAGAAAAAATTTGATCCTGTCTATCTGCTTTTGTTTGGTGTCTTGCTCATCATCGTCTGCGCAAGAAGAAATACCTGATGGTGATAAAACCAGCTATTACTGGAATCCGGTGATAGATTATAGTCTGCCCGATCCTACTATTATAGAAGGTGGTGATGGTTATTATTATTTGTATGCAACCGAAGATATTCGTAATTTGCCGATCCATCGTTCCAAGGATTTGATTAATTGGGAATGGGTAGGTACAGCATTCACGGATCGAACGCGTCCTGATTTTGAACCGGGTGGAGGCTTATGGGCTCCGGATATCAATAAGATAGGTGATACGTATGTACTTTATTATTCTATGTCTAAATGGGGAGGTGAGTGGACCTGTGGTATCGGTTGCGCTACGGCAGACAAACTTTCGGGGCCATTTAAAGACCATGGTCTGATGTTTCGGAGTAACGAGATTAATGTACAGAATTCTATTGACCCTTTCTATATAGAAGATGCCGGAAAGAAATTTTTGTTTTGGGGCAGCTTTCGGGGCATTTATGGCATTGAATTAAGTGAGGACGGTCTTTCAATAAAACAAGGGAAGAAGCCTCGGCAGGTGGCTGGTACAGCTTATGAAGGAACTTATATTCATAAAAAAAGAAGGTTTTTACTATTTTTTTGCTTCCATAGGGACTTGCTGTGAAGGATTGAATAGCACTTACACTACTGTAGTTGCTCGTTCAGAAAATTTGTTTGGACCTTATGTTGATAAGAACGGGAGGACAATGATGGATAACCAACATGAAGTGTTGATTCATAAGAATAGTTCGTTTGTGGGAACAGGACACAATTCGGAGATTGTGACTGATAAAGTGGGTAATGATTGGGTATTTTATCATGCAGTGGCCACAAAGCATCCTGAAGGGCGTGTTTTGATGATGGATAAAATAAGTTGGAAAGACGGATGGCCTGTGGTAGCTACGGATTCTCCCTCATTGAAATCGGAAAAACCTGTATTGTAATTAATAAATACATAAAAATATGAATTGGAAAAACTTTGTATGTAGTGTGGTGTGTCTGGCAGGAATGACCTGTGCGGAAGCTGTGAACTATACACCGGAAAATGTTTCTGCTTCCATTGCTCTGAAGGTGCCCGGTAATGATGCGAAGCGGTATCCGCTGACTTTGCAGCAATTGGATAATAGTAATTTTGAATATCAGTGGGTGGCGGCCGATAAATTACCTGTGGTGATTTATCAGAATGTTGAAGAAAAAAGACGGCAACAACGTATTGTCATTTTTATGACTGCATTGGATGATGTTTATTTCAATTTTGGTGAGCAGGTAATGACTGGTTGTCATCATGATGATTGTTTGTTTTATATGCCTGGATTTTGGTATCGTCGTAACTTGCGTTCTCCTCAAGAAGCGCCGTCTTTTTCATACCTCGGATAGCTGGTTGGTTCGTGAAGACCGTTTAAGTACTCCCTTGACTGCTATTTTTGATGAAAAGAATAGGAAAACATATTCTGTTATCCGGCTGGATAATATGGCTTCGGATGCTTTGACTACCCATAAGGAAGGGGAAGTGATATTGTCTGGTAAAACCTCTATAGGTTATACAGGATTTGAAAACCTCTCGGGTATCGCTTCTTTGTCTTTTGGGTTTCCTTACAAGGAAGCTCCTTAAAACTTATATTCGTAAATTGACATTGGCTCCTTCGGTTGAGGCCTATCAATTATTACGTAAAGGTGAGAGTCTTTCTCTGACTTGGGAATTACATGAGTCGGAAATTGCTGATTTTTCAGAATGTGTGCAGCATATTTGGGAATATTCTTATGATACAAACTGTCCTCAAATTGTAAATACACCTTATTCTCCTGAGAAAATGAAGGAAGTGATGAGTAATTTCTTCGTGGAAAGTTTTGTCGGAAATACTCCTACTCATTATTATTCGGGGGTGGAATTGCGTACAGCTACTTGTGACCAAACGGATGTTGCCGAAGTGGGTTTTGTGGGACGTACTTTGTTGAATGCTTTTAATGCATTGGAATATGGAGAACAGCAGCGTCGTACGGATTTGGTGACGAATGCTTATAAAAATTTTTGATTCTTATTTGCAGAATGGATTTTCGGAAACGGGTTTCTTTAATGAAGTAGTACATTATAGGCGTAATTTTTGTAGAGTCTGTTCATAGTATCCGCCGTCAGTCTGAAGGGGTATATGCCCTGCTTCATTTTTTGAATTACGAAAGACTGCAAGGTCGTAAACATCCTGAGTGGGAAAAGCGTATAAAAAGTATGTTGGATATGTTTCTGCGTTTACAAAATAAGGACGGTAGTTTTCCTCGTAAGTTTAAAGATGACTTTTCTATTGTAGACAAGAGTGGGGGAAGTACCCCTTCGGCAACTTTGCCATTGGTTATGGGATATAAATATTTTAAGGATAAACGGTATTTGGCAAGTGCAAAACATACGGTGGAGTATTTGGAAAAGGAATTGATTTCGAAGTCCGATTATTTTTCTTCTACTTTGGATGCTAATTGCGAGGATAAAGAGGCATCTTTGTATGCGTCAACTGCCGCTTACTATTTGGCTTTAGCTACAAAAGGAGCTGAACGAGCCCATTATGCTGGGTTGGCGAGGAAGGCAGCTTATTTTGCATTGTCATGGTACTATACATGGGATGTCCCTTTTGCCCCCGGTCAGATGTTGGGTGATTTAGGGTTGAAAACTAGAGGCTGGGGAAATGTTTCTGTAGAAAATAACCATATTGATGTCTTTATCTTTGATTTCGCTGACGTATTGAACTGGTTGGCAAAAGAATATAATGAAAAGCGTTTTTCGGATTTTTCTCAGGTAATCAGTACATCAATGCGTCAGTTGTTACCCTATGAAGGGCATCGATGTGGTATTGCCAAAACAGGATATTATCCGGAGGTTGTCCAGCATACTAACTGGGACTACGGTAAGAATGGTAAAGGCTATTATAATGATATTTTTTGCTCCGGGATGGACAGTGGCTTCATTGTGGGGAATTATTTTTCTCCGGGACGTGCCGAGAAGTTCTTGAAAAAATAGTTTGAAAATTGATAATTTATTATGATGTTAAGTGATTAGCATTTCATTTAAAACTTGATTTTCTTTTCTTTTGTAGGGAAAGGTATGTCCTTTTTCAGAAAATCAGCTTTCTCTTTAAGGAAGGATACCTGAAGTATATTAAAAAAGCCGGGGATTGTCTTTACAGATGTTCCCGGCATAATTTTTTACCGTCACTGGCATTATTGTTCTGACTTTACATCTCTTATTGAATAAAACAAGTAAAAGAAAGAATTTCTCTATGTTAAGATAACAGTTTACTTTAAATTCTTAACTTTGTTCCCCTTGAAAAATGATTGTTACAAGATAATTTAACAGCTAAAAATGCAACAATATAAAAAGACCGGAAGCTATAAAACGTATGAATGAGCTGGCGGGTAGCCGGAAGCCTTTCCTTTTTTATTATAGATTATAAACAGCAGTGTTCCTTGATAGAGGAAATAAGTCGGATTGATTC
>ENA-OQAR01000495-OQAR01000495.1-human-gut-metagenome-genome-assembly--contig:-NODE-495-length-11928-cov-3.732396_pt1 | contig 11928 bp, 12 predicted proteins | sample MGYA00242738_ERZ504533 | MGnify/ENA primary metagenome ERZ504533 (study PRJEB26092, sample SAMD00036276) | human gut metagenome | host: Homo sapiens | study: EMG produced TPA metagenomics assembly of... | reverse complement strand
TATGAGTACTTATTGTGTTTGGAGAGAGAATGGTCGGTTCTTTCACTTGCTCTAGTTTTGGGCTGTTCCTGCTATTTTGCCGACTACATTTCCAAAGTCGTATTGTCAATAGTTGTGCGGCCTCGACGTTTTGGGACATACCTAATTACAGAGCATTATTATGTTCGAGGGATATTATGGCAGCAGTGGTTCAATCTTTCGATTGGTATGACACATACTCTGCGCCGGTCATCCTTCTGATCGTTTTTGTTATTGGGATAGCTGTATTTGTTGTAACGTTGATTTTAGACAAGGTGCGTGCACTGCTTTTCAAGTTGACTATTGATAGGAACAAAGGTCATTGGTTTGATGTCCTTTGGGATGTAGCTGAACGGCGTTTCCCGATTTTGAAGGACAAGAACTAGGTGTTATCTTTTGTTTGACATCCGCAGAAGTGCGCCAGCTCCTGCGAAAGCGAGGTCTGCGAATGTATGGTATGCGACTTACTAACACAACTGCCAGTATGCCTCCAGATGAAAGCGAGCCTGCGAATAGGAGACCTAGAACTCCTTCTCTGACACCTGTTCCTGCAGGCACGAATACTACAAGGAATCCCGCTACCCAGGCCAATGCGTATGCTCCGATGGAAAGTGCCATATTGGAAATGGAAAGATCCATGCCGAAGCCATAAGCTAGCAGCCATACTTGTACGCCGGCAATGCACCATGCAATGACCGCTAATAATGTGGACAGTCCCAAACCTTTAAATGATATCTGGCGTTCCGGTGTCGGCCTCTTAAGCAACTTAAATCCAAATGCGATAAGTCGATTCAAGACAGGGGGCATAAGTAACGCGATTAGCGCGATTAGCAATAGTACGATTGCCCAAGTTGGTACCTGAATGGCTACAGAGGTACCAAGTATAGTGATGACACCGATTCCAGTTCCGGTAAGTAACGAGATAAGCACGGCTACGGTCATGGCCGTTACTGAACGGCGGGCTGGAATGTCATGATCTCGGCCGATTTCTGCTGCGGCTACAATATTCCATACGCCGCCAGGAATGTATTTACCTATTTGGCTGATGCCAAATAACTGGGTGGCTGTGCTCCAATCGAGTGGAGATCCCAAATCGGCAAGAATGACGCGCCAAGACCACAGGGTGAAAAAGACGTATACAACGGCCAGGAGAAATCCAGCCGTAGCGATTTGCCACGATAGTGTGGTAAGTGCAGCTACAAGAGGATTCCAATTTTTGATGATAACCCATATGAGTGCTGCTAAAGCGATGGCGAGGAAAAACCAACGGATTAGTGGCGAGTTCATAACTTTTTTTTAGCTTGTTCATTGCCGTCCTTGCAGCGTGATTAATGTTCTTTAATCCATTGGGAGAGTTCGCGTGTGATGATGTCACTAGTGAATCGTTGTGCGTTTTTAGCGGCGTCGCTCTGTTTGCGCGCAAGAATATTGGGAGAGGAAATAAGAGACGCTATGGCGTCTGCCAATGCTTGTGGATTGTTCGGAGCCACATATACTACGCCATTGCCTAGTGCTCGGCGTTGCGGAGGTGTATCACTGGTGATAACCGCACATCCGGCAGCATGGACTGATACACCTTGTTGGGAACCACGTGCAGTCCCTTCGGGGTGTTGGAGAAAATACCCAAAGCGATGTCATGTGATGCCACTATTTGAGGTAGTTCTTCCGGCTCGACCCATTCGCGGAATTCGACGTTATTCAACCCTTCGCAAAGTGAACGGACCTCATCATAATCTTGGCCTTTGCCGATGAGCGTGAATTGTGGGGTCATTCCTCGATCAGCAAGTATTCGTGCTGCTTTGGCTATGACCGGAACGCCTTGCAATGGGGTATATAGTCCATAAAACACGATACTAGCGTTGCGCGTATTGTCATATTTGTTTGTTTGGTACCATTCGTCTGGGGCTCCTACTGGAATCACCATGCTTTGATCTTCAGGCTCGAGCATGGCCTGATGCTCTTTTGTATCCAGTACCACGAGCGATGCTGCGTTGATGGCCATGCGGTCGAGTCTTTTCAGCAGTTTGACTTTTAGTCCCTGAGCGCCACGATCTTTCGCGGTATCTCCTGCAAAAATGAGATGATCGAGAATAATCGGCACGCCTTTAAATACATGGTGGGCGAGTAGTACGTCGAAATGCCCCATATAACCGACCAGCACGGCATCCGGCTTGCCATTCTTCTTCGTCCATGCATGTGCTTGTTTGCTGAGTAATCTCCAAAGACGAAGCAAATTCCAGCCGAATCCGAATACTTTCCATGGTTTTTTCAGGATTTCAACGCGCTGTGCTGTGGAAAGCAAAAGAGGCTGGTTGATTTCTTCGACGTTGCAGCCATTCTTACGTAGCCCGTCGATGAGAATGCCGACTCGTGGATGCTTCCTCACGCTATAGGTGCCAAATGCAAGAACTGTAGACATGAATGTTGGGTTTCCTTATAGGGTGTATGGAACCTTGCAATAAATCAGCTAAGTTGCTGGGCTGGAGGGAATTCTCCGTACTCGTTTTGCTGAGCCCAGATTTTCTGGTATTCAGCGGAATAAAGGATTTCTTTGGTTCTTTCAAGCTGATCCTCGACGAGTTTGCGTTGAATTCGCTGGACTTCGGAGATGATTTGCAGGGCAATGCAGAACGCTGCAAGCATCAGCAGAATGACGCCTAGTAGTAAGGATTGCACATGACCGGCAGTGTGTCCCATGTAGGCAAGCACTAGAAAACGTACTACTGGAATCAATCCAAGTACGCCAAAGATGATGGCAGCCCATTTGAAGATGACGTTCGATTTGAACATCAGGAAGCTGCGAATAATAGCGCCGCCGGATTTGGCCATGTGTTCGAAAATGTTGCTGAACAGGCGGGATTCGCGCGTCTTCGGGTTGGTGGTGATTGCATATGAGGTAATGGCGATGCGCTTGTTGCCGGCTTGGATGATGGTTTCCATGCAATAGCTGAATTCGGTGACGATATTGAGCTTGAGTAAGGAATTCTTGGAGTAGGCACGGAAGCCGCTTGCCGCATCCGGAATATTGGTTCCAGCGGCCTTATTGACCACCCAAGAGCCGAAATGCTGCATCTTGCGTTTGAACCAGCTGAATTCCTTGATGGTGGCGGTCTGGCGATCGCCCACTACGATATCGGCTTCATGTCGAATGATAGGCTGAACAAGTTCTCCGATGGTTTCGCTCGGATATTGGTTATCGCCATCGGTGTTGACCACGATATCGGCACCATGCTTGAGCGCATAGTCAACGCCGTCACGGAACGCGCGAGCCAGACCCATTGGCTTGGCATGATGCACAAAATGCTTAACGCCAAGCTTTCTGGCTACTTCAACGGTTTTATCTGAGCAGCCATCGTCGATGATGAGCAGTTGAATGTCATCAATTCCTGGGATCTGGGTCGGCATATGCTCCAGTACCAGTGGAAGTGTCTTTTCCTCATTGAGACATGGAATCTGAATAAAAAAGTCGCATACTATCTTTCGCACCCTATGTTTGCTAATCGTCCTCTTCTACTTTAAGGAAAAGCTACGACTGCTTTTCATTGTGTGCTGGCTATACACAATTCCTTCCATATGCTGTGGTATCTGCAGTATCGAAGGTTATGCCGGTCAGAGTATAGCCAACGGCGACCATAGTTTGATAAGCTATTTTCGACTTGTACTGGGATGTCGCCGGAGGCTTGAGGGATGGCCGTGATTCAAAAGAGTACGGAGCAGTGTGCGTTACTAATCGTTTTTGCGATAGTCTGTGGTTTTCTGGCGTCGCTTGTGGATTCCGTCCGACAGTATAACCAGTTGGTGTGCACTCCTCGTATGCTTTGGTGCACGCTCGTAATCGCAACCCTCTTCTTCCTTTTCGTGTTGCTTTTAGAGCGCGTGTTGGCTTGGTTGAATCGGGAGCCTGAAACGTATCGAAACATTTCGCGTAAGTTGCGGGAGATCTTCTCTTTTAGGACGTCGAAGAAACAGTTTGCGTTAATTGCGGTTGTGTTGGTGTTGTGCTGGCTTCCGTATCTGATTGTTACTTATCCGGGCGTATCTGGTATGACACTGAGCAGCAACTGCTCCAATGGAATGGCCAGCCGAATACTTTTACTGATGGTAGTTATCTCTCTGATCACCATCCTGTTTTCGACACTATGATATTTGGTACTTTTCTGCGATTAGGAGCGTTTTTCGGCTCGGCTGATCGAGGGTTGTATCTAGGGTGCATAGTTATCGAACTGGTCACCATTGCAGCTCTTGCGTCAATGATTCTTTACTGTCGTCATATTGGCGCTGGATGGCGATTCTGTTTTGCTGAAATGATTTTCTTTGCGGTATTCCCGTTTACTGCGCTGTTTTCCATGACGATGGTCAAAGATTCATTGTTCATGCCGTTTTTATCTGGTTTGCCATGATATTTGTTGAAGCGGTAAGAACTCAGGGAGTATTACTTAAACAGCCTCAGTTTTTTACGGCGTTTTTACTGACTGCGCTTTTGATGGGGCTTACGAAAAAAACTGGCGTCTACATCGTGCTTATATGCTGTATTATCTTATTTTTCGCAGTATCAGCGATTATTCGTAAGCGTGTTGTCGCTGTTTTTATTGTCGTTATATCAGTATTTATGGTACTGATGCCGAAAATTGTTTTCCCTGCACTCCGTATACAGGAAGGTGGAAAACAAGAGATGCTTGCCGTTCCGTTGCAGCAATCCGCGTTACTGGTGAAGCAGCATGAAAATGATATTTCGATACAGGATCTAGAAGCTATCTACAAAATCCTAGGTGATGATGTAGCCGACCGATACCAATGGTGGGCGTCGGACAATGTGAAAGGTTATTCTTGGGACTCTCAGAATGATCAATATTTAGGCCAATATGCGATTGCTTGGATCCATGGGCTGGCATCCCATCCGGAAACATATATTGAAGCATATGTCGCTTTGCAGGAGGCTTGGCTAGGCATTCCTTCACCTACTGATTCGAACGCTGGTGATTTGGTAATGCAGACGTACGCTTTAGGGAGTGATCATTATGCATTACCTGATTCGGTGGAATTAGGACTATGCTTTGGTGGCTTCAAAAATGCAGTGCAGAAACTTCAAGAGACGATTAATGATCACATAGCACGAGCTCCAATAGTGAATCTATTATGCTCGCGTGCGGTATGGTCGACATGGATGTTCGTGTTTGTTCTCTATGAGTGCATACGTCGTAAAAAGCGACATTGCGCGTGGCTGGCACCTTATGTTGCCACGTTCCTGTTCTTATGGATTTCACCGGCTACCGTGACCATAGAAGGTATGAGATATCTCATACCAATGGTCATGATTGTGCCGCTTATGTTTGGAATGCTCGGGGCTGGTGAGCAAACAAACAGCTGAGGATGAACAGTAAGCCGGTGAAAGGCAGTATCAATGCCCCTCACGGCTTACTGTTCAGTGTTAATTAGTGTCGGCTTCGTGCTATGCGTCCGACTGCCTTGAAAAGTTCACGTCGACGAGAACCGATCGGCATGATTGGGTCGATAATGCGTCGAATGGCATTGTCTTCGCCAATAGCACGAGGTGGCTTGACGGATTCAACAACAGGCTTCGAAGGAGCAGTGGCTTTCACCACGCGCTTCAACAAGCGTTCATAGAACGGTGTTTCGCGCGCATAACGCCAGTAAATGGATGCGAAATCGCAATCCGGATCAGTCCACGGCTTCTGAAAGCCGGCGTAGTGGATGATTTGCGGATTGTTGCGTGACTTCATGTAGGCGTCATAAATGTCGTTCGGAGCCTGCACAAACAGATTGCCGACACGTCCGCCGCAATCGTGAACCACATTCCACTCCCACGGTAAATACAGTACTTCTCCCTCACAGTGTGCGTTAAGCACATCTTGGTCGTTATAGATGAACGCAGGGTTAGACGCATACGTAAGCCACTGCTTGATGGTGTAGCGCTCGCGCATGGCCTTGGTGTTGAGCACGAGAACGCCAGCTTGGAAGTAATCGTAAGGATTCTTCATCTTCAGCACATTCTTGGCATACCCCATGCGCTTGCCATGCTTGACGTTGAGGTTGGCAAGGAAGTCGATATCTCGAATCGCACCGAGCAACTTGCCTTGCAAGTCGGTGTTGTACAACTTGGAAATATCGCCATTGATGACGATATCCGAATCCAAATACAGCACCTTGTCGTAGAACGGCAATAGCTTCTGGATCAGGAATCGATAGTAGGTTTCGATGCTGATATGAGCATTATTCGTGGAAAGATCGTATCCAGACAGCTCACGCTCCACATTGGTGAATCGCAATGACATGTTCGGGAACTGCTTGAAGAAGTCACGCAGTCGTTCCTGCTTATCCCAAGCGATGTTTCGTTGTAGAACCACAACATCATAGAAATATGTCGGATCAGCATTCTTCATGGCCGAATAAACCGTGGTGGTGAGCTGTGGAACATAATTATCATCCGCGGCAAACACGACTGGAACAATCGGCTTGTCAAACACATCAAGAGGCTTCAGCTCTTCGGCAGGTTCCGGATTGGTGAAATGTACGCACTGCAGTTCTTTGAACTTCCAATTAGAGCAGATGCGCTTATGGTGCATCAAATAGATGTTCAACAGGCGTTCGGAAAGGTGCCCCGGAGTACGCAACGCTTCCTTGCTGTAGGCACTATAGTTGGTGTTCTTATCGAACTCCTCAAGAATCGGGAACATCCAAGAGCAATAGTCGAAGAAGATCTCCTTCTTCATAATGAACATATTGCAGAAGCATGCCTTGTTGCCCTTGAAGAAAGCATCGGCATCCTCTTTGTAATCCGGATACATCTTGCATAGAATCCGATAACAGCGGAGCAGATCATCATCGTGCAGCAGGGGAGCGGCTTCCCACAATGCGCGAGGAGTACCATGCTTGTCGATGATCTTTGTGAGATCTCCAAACGGGGTGGTGATGACATCGTATTGGCGAACTATCTGCTCGATGTTTTTATCATCGAGCCCATATTCTTTCGCGGCTCTGGCGTCGATGTAGTCATCCATGATTTCGCCGTATGGATTCTCCTTGTGAGGAGTGTCGGAGAAATCAAAATAGCGGCGATAATGGCAGAAGCCGTAATAATCGGCATCTACATTCTTCCACGCCCAATATTGGGTGGTCAGTTCGCAATAGCGTGGATTGCGGTCAGAGATATTCTCGCCTTCGTCATCGTGGAACGCCCAGGGGAAACGATAGCTGCCTTCGTGCAGGCCAACCTGCACAGGCTGCATGATATCGCTCTCAAATCGATTCACATTCTTATGCGTGGTGACGAACAGGCGAACGCGCTGGTTATTGTAGTTGTCCACATTCTGTTCGGAAGCCAGATCGGAAAGTAGTTCTTCTGCCCTGTGCCGGACATTTTGATAACGATTGTCTTCAACCGAATTTGATTGCGTGAAGTCGAAAATATTTGAAATATCGTGCCATGCATTAACTCGGGACATGTATTCAGCGTTATCCTTACTTGTTAAGGCATTCCATGCATTATCTCGTATGAATCGCCATACTTCGCAAGCGGTGATGTTTTGACCAAATACAGCAATCATGGATTGAACTGCTGTCTTTTTTTTCGTCATCTGCAACACGGACATTGAGATCGTTGGCAAGTAGTTCGGTGGCTTTCCAACGATATCCATCCACACAATCTTGTAGATCGAGTTCAGAGTGGCTATAGGAATAGATTTGTGCTGCATCGAAACAGGCTTTGAACTGTTCGCAGAAAAGACCATATTTCTGTGCGGAAATCTGATTGGTGCCAGTAACTCCGCGTCCGTAATGATACTGATATCCGCGGCAGTCTTTTCGGGAGCGGTAAGAGCTGGCAAGGGAAGAGATCACGAGGCATTCGTAGCCATCTTCTGCCCGTTCAAGTCGGCTGCTGCTCATAGATGCGAAGGATTTCTTCAATAAATCGGTTCGGAAGAGTCGCTGCGTGACTCGCCAATCAACTCGTTGTCCGCGACTTTCATCGAAGATATCTCGAACTATATCTTTGCCCATTGAATCCGGAGTGGGTGCGTTATTGAATGACTCAAAGGCTTTGCGCTCATCATCATGAATACCGTTCTCGCCAATGACGGTTATGCCAAAATGAAGGATATCTACGGGATGCTGTTCCATTGCATTGACGAATTGCTCACAGGCATTAGGTGCGAGATCGTCATCTCCGTCCAAGAAGAATGCATATTCTCCCGAAGCCTTTTCGACGCCTGTCTTACGTGTGAGATGCAAGCCAAGATTCTGAGAGTGCTGAACAAGCGTGATACGAGAATCATTAGCTGCTGTCTGCTGGATAATATCAGCCGTATTATCAGTGCTTGCATCGTCTACTACAATGGCTTCAAAATCGGCGTATGTCTGTGTCAGAACACTGTCAAGACATTGCTCGAGGTAATCGCCTACGTTATAGGCCGCGATGATAATCGAAATTTTTCGGCATTGTATTCCTTGCTTGAATCCAAAACTTTCTAAAGTCTAACTAATAGGCATTCTCTAATGAGAAGAAAAAAGCTTCTTCAACATAATCTTCAAGCGGGAAGCTCTGGTTGATTGATCCTGATTTGTTTCGGCATTTATGATTCCCGAATCAAGAAGATGCTGTCTTGCGATAGTGCGTAAATCAAGATAGTGCTGGTTGGTCGAATGCTGAGGCAAGGAATGTGCGGATTCGATGAGCTCTACGTTTTGCAAATACTGATTGGCAAGTTTACGGTTGTTTATTGCAACGTCGGAAGATCGATTGTCTGCTACCAGATAGGCGTAGGCATAATCTCGAATATAACGGTAGAGCTCACCACAAACTGCATCGGCTTGCCAATGAGTGAGTATGTTCTGCAATCCTTCAGACTTGTCTGATGAGGGCAGATTATCTTGCCACTCGTTCATAGCGTGCTCAATGAGACGATTCCGAACATCGTCGAGACGATCATGCCAATCATTGCGAAGCGGAAGAATATTGTCACGCTTCGCGAAGTCGCTGACCATGGAGAACGCTTGTGCGTCACGCTGTGCCATGGTGCTGATGGACTGTACAGTAAGCTGCGTTCCCAACGTATCTCCGCGACCAAGATGATAGAGATACCAAGGTGAATCGGGAATACCAATATACGTTGAGGCAAGAGTGCCAAAAATGAAACTCATATATAGGTCGTCGGACAACACGAGACGTTGATCTGCCGCATATGAATATGCGGTGCGAGCAAAATCGCCTCGGTACATTTTGTGGTGAACATGCCAATCGAACCCGTTATCGGTGTTGAACTGTGCTTTCAAAATGTCAGCGTCATGCAAAGTGCGTGCGCAGGGGGTGAGGAAAGACGTCATTCCGGCAGCAGCGTCCTGTGCCGATTTATTTGCGGCCACAACCTGCACTCCGAAATGATAAATATCTGCGGGATTTGCATTGCCGAAGTCAATAAGCTTTTGGAGTGCCCCATCTGCCAATTCGTCATCCTGATCCATGAGCATGACGAATTGACCTTGTGAAGCCAACACTCCTGTTTTCCTTGATGCTAAGGTTCCCGAATTCTTGTCATGTTGGATGAGTCGTACTCGAGAATCTTCGTGCTCAAGTTGCGATGCGACTTCGTATGTGTCATCGGTGCTGCAGTCATCTACAATGATTACTTCAACGTCTCGGAAATGTTGATGGGTGACGCTGTGTACGCAATCCGGGAGATATCGCTGTTATTAAACGCCGGAATGACGATGGATAGTTGCGGCATACGTTCTCTTTGCTAGGGGAATAGTACTATCGTTTTAGCTTAATACTAGATGTGCTATGCATGGTAATCCGTAGGGAAGGGCAATATGAACGTTGAAACCATTTCGTTATGCCGAGGTGACGGTCAAGGGTACGTGAGGTTGTCATTTTCGGATTTGCAAGATGTTTCTTTTGCGGATTTGGTGGTAACAGCCCGTGCCGTGGTTTCAGGGCAAGTGATTCCGTGTGACTTATATTGGCTTGACGCTGTGGAAAACATGTGGTCTAGTGTCTCGAATCGAGATGCGGTTATAGTTTTTCCACTGCTTGACGGTACGAATCTGTTTATTGATATTGTGGATCGAAACGATGAGGGAAAGGTGTACTTCACTGTTGAAGTTGATCCATTGAAGTCGAAGATACGTTCCCGTCTGACATACAAAATGCATCCTGATCAAGCGGCTGTCATACGCGATATTAGTGAACGGCTCATTTCCGGGAACCCACATGTTGAAGTCACGGGAATTACCCGGACGGTAAAGGGAAGGTTATTGTTCGCTGTACCGCCACGATGCACGGAAACGAGAACGAGTCATACGTCGTGCAGGTGCTTGATGAGTGTGCGCAACCCCTTTCAGTGACTCCTGTGGTCTTGGAAGATTCTATGTGTTCGGAAGGTAAGGATACTGCCATAAAACATCGTAGGCTGACCTACGCGTTTGCTATGGATATGAATCCACGCATGTTCTGTGTAACAGTGCAGGCCGAGAATAATGTGCTTGATGCCGCATCGGATTGCATGCTGGCTCCCAAGTTTCAGCGTCTGCTTGACGGTTCTGTGGCGGAGCTGCGCCATGCTTCTCTGGATCCGAGCTATGATTTTTTTCTTCAGGAGCATCGACTGAACCCTGCTGATGCACGTGCTCAGAAGGAGATATGCGGAGCTTGGAAACAGAAGCCGTTGCTGAGTTTGATTTGTGTGGCATTCAATACTTCTGAAGAGTATTTTAAGGAATTGCTGTCGTCTGTGCTGAATCAGACCTATACGCATTTTTGAACTTTATTGTGGTTGATGTTAGTACTGCAGGTTCTACGACGGTGAAGAATGTGCTGGCTCGATATAACGATGATCGTATTCGAGTGGTCAAGGCGGAAAACAAGAGTATTGCTGAAAATACCAATGTTGGTATTGCTGTGGCGCAAGGCGACTACATCGCGTTTATCGATCATGATGATGTAATCGAACCTGATGCGTTGTATTGGTATGCACACGAGATCAGGCAACATCCACAGGTGGACCTGTTGTATTGCGATGAAGACAAGCTCCAGGACGGTCGTTACGTGTGGCCTGTCTTCAAACCTGCCTTTAACAAGGATCTGCTATATTCCTACAATTATGTGACGCATATGCTTATGGTTAGTCGGCATGCTTTAAAACGGGTCGACTTGTCTGAAGCGGATGTTTCTGGGGCGCAGGACTACGATCTGACACTGAAATGCGTGGAAGTCGCACGTGATATACGTAATGTGTCTCATATGCTGTACCACTGGAGAGAACATCCTGGTTCCACCAGTGCCAATGCACAGAGCAAACCGTATGCGGTGGAGGCGGGAAGCTTGCGCTCCAGCGGCATTTTGATCGGATGAATCTGCCTGCAAAGGTTGAGAGCTTGCCTGCGATGTTTCGATATCGCGTTCGGTATGAGCATACCGATGAGCCGAAAGTGAGCATCGTCATTCCAACCAAAGATCATATCGACTTGTTGAGAGCATGCCTTACTTCGGTGATTGAAAAAACCACGTACCGCAACTATGAAATCATTATTGCGGAAAATAATAGCGTGGAACCGCAAACTTTTACCTACTATGATGAGCTTGAACAGCGTCATGATAATGTGCGCGTAGTTAAGTGGCCGGGTAAAGGATTCAATTATTCCGCAATTTGCAATTACGGGGCTTCATTCGCTTCTGGTGAGATCTTTTTGTTCCTAAATAATGACACTGAGGTTATCGAGCCGGAATGGATGACTTCAATGGTGGGCTTTTTCGCTAGACCAGATGTTGGCATGGTCGGTGCGAAACTGCTGTATCACGATGGACTAGTACAGCACGGTGGTGTCTGGGTATCTCCTAACGGGTGCGATTACATCAACCAACGTTGTGGGCGACGGAGCTGGTAGTATGAATGA
>ENA-OQAR01000494-OQAR01000494.1-human-gut-metagenome-genome-assembly--contig:-NODE-494-length-11934-cov-2.160413_pt1 | contig 11934 bp, 15 predicted proteins | sample MGYA00242738_ERZ504533 | MGnify/ENA primary metagenome ERZ504533 (study PRJEB26092, sample SAMD00036276) | human gut metagenome | host: Homo sapiens | study: EMG produced TPA metagenomics assembly of... | reverse complement strand
TTGTTTGTTTTTCTGATTTCCTATGTATCTGAGCAATTTATTCTTTATTAACTTTTCCTGTAACAGTTAGTGGGATAATCTGTCTGAAGTGACACGAATATCAGATCTGCAGCAATGCATATCGCAGGAAAATTATACTCCTGCTCCTGTGTCGACAAGTTAATTCCTGTAGTAATCCTGTCTGCACACCGGTATCTTTATATTTATCTTAGCACATCTTCTTCATAATTGACAATACCATATTATTCCAAATCTTTATTATTGGCAAGCTGTTTTATACGTCATAAAACTGATATTATCGACATAAAAGCAGAAATCCGGAGACATAAAATATGTCCCCGGATTTCCGGTAAATCAGATATTAATAACACTTATTTAAGAAGACAATTAATGTACCAGATTTCCCACTAATCCATAAGAAACAATATACATAATGACAGTTGCCATAATAATGCCACAAAAAAATTGCCAGAGAGGACTTCTTAATATCAATTTCCAGAAGAGATGCAATCAGAGATCCTGTCCATGCCCCTGTTCCCGGAAGTGGAATTCCCACAAACAGCATCAGTCCCCAAAACTCATATTTCTTTACCTGATCACTTTTTCTCATTGCCCTGTCTTCCAATTTCATAACAAGTCCCCGAAAGAGTTTCGTCTTTTTTAAAACCTTGAAAATCTGTCTGATAAACAAAAGGATAAAAGGAATCGGAATAATATTACCAACAATACACAGTGGAATTGCCTTTGCAGCCGATATCTTAAGTAAGGATGCTGCAAGCAATCCTCCCCTGAGTTCCAAAAGCGGAATCATTGAAATAATAAAAACTGCCCCTTCAGGTGAAATATATTGTGACAGATTCTGTGAAAACCAATGTACCAGCGTTTCCATAAAGCCTCCTAACTCTTACTTCAGATAATCTTTCAAAAAGTCAATAAATTTCTGCATTTCTTCCTTTGTTCCAACAGTGATACGAAGAAAATTGTCAATTCTGTCCTTCTGGAAGTAACGAACATAAATATGCTGCCCTCTCAATGCCTCAAAAAGTTCTTTCGCAGGGCAGGTTTTATGCGTAGCAAAATAAAGTTAGACATAGAATCCTGAAAAGAGAATCCCAGTGCCTTCAATTCTTTCTTTGTCCATTCTCTTGTCTCTATGATTTTATTACATGTCTCATCAAAATATGCTTTATCTTCAACTGCCGCCACACCTGCAGCAATCGCTGTACGGTCCATAGTATAAGAATTAAAAGAATACTTCACATCATTCAGGAATCTGATCAGTTTCTCATTTCCACACGCAAAACCAATTCTCATCCCAGCCATAGAACGCGACTTGGAAAATGTCTGTACGACCAGAAGGTTGTCATATTTTTCAATCAATGGAAGCGCCGACTGACTACCAAAATCCACATAAGCCTCGTCCACGATCACAATCACATCAGGATTATGGCGGATAATATCCTCCACTTCCTCCAGCGGCATCTCCACACCTGTCGGCGCATTCGGATTCGGGAATACAATTCCTCCGTTTTCTCTGAAATAATCTTCCGTCCTTATATGAAAGTTCTCATCCAGTGCCGGTCTCTCATATGGAATGCGAAACAGGTCTGCCCATACATCATAAAAAGAATATGTGATATCCGGAAAAAAAAGAACCGGCTTCTGTGAATTAAAGAATGTAAGGAAACTCATGGCAAGCACATCATCGGAACCTACTCCCACAAAAACCTGTTCATCCTTCAGCCCGTAATTCTTTGCAATGGCATGTACCAGTTCTCCTGCTGTAGGATCCGGATAAAGTCTCATAGTATCTGTATCCATCTCCCTCAACGCCTTCTCCACTCCAGGTGCCGGCGGATACGGATTCTCGTTGGTATTCAGCTTGATCATATCCGGCTGATTGGGCTGCTCGCCTGGTGTATATGGTATTACTTTACGTATATTTTCTTCCCATCTGCTCATTTATCTGATTCCTTTCATGTTTTTATTGTTTTTCACTTTCGTTCAGTATAACATTAATCTCTATTTTCGTAAATCAACTTTTTGCATTTTACTGATTGACAAACCCACTTTGCAAGTTTATAATAGGCGGCAGAAAAGATAAGAAGAATCAAAACGTGAAGAGAAGAGTACGCTGAGGAACGTTACAGAGAGAAATGTATATCGGTGCAAGCATTTCATCGCGAACCAGCCGAAGACCACCTCTGAGTGACTTTAATACAGTCCGGTGATTCCGTTACCATCGAATGAAGCGGTTCTGATCAGATGATTTATCCATCAGTAATGTATCAGAACAACCGGGGTGGAACCGCGAGTAATGTTATCTCGTCCCTACAGTATTTAACCGTACTGTAGGGGATTTTTATTCTTTTCTTTTACCCCTTCGCAGTACAAAAACCTGTTACTGTTCACTCCGTTCTCAACAACACGCTCCGCGGGATATCAACAGTGAACAGCAACTATAACAAATCCATACTAACGTAAAGGAGATAATCATCATGATCGTAACATTAAAAGACGGCTCAAAAAAAGAATACGCTGAGGCAAAAATCCGTAATCGACATTGCTTACGACATCAGCGAGGGACTTGCACGTGCTGCCTGTGCAGGAGAAGTAAACGGAGAAGTTGTAGACCTGAGAACAGTTATTGACAGTGACTGCGAATTAAACATCCTGACAGCAAAAGATGAAAAAGGACTTGCAGTTCTCCGCCATACAGCATCCCACGTACTTGCCCAGGCAGTACAGACCTTATTCCCGGATGCAAAGGTTGCTATCGGACCTTCTATTGATACAGGATTCTACTATGATTTCGACTGCCCTCCATTCTCCCGTGATGACCTGGATGCAATCGAAAAAAGAAATGAAAAAGATCATCAAAAAAGGCGCTAAGATTGAACGCTTCACAAAATCAAGAGAAGATGCCATCGCATACTTCCAGGAGAAAAATGAACCATACAAGGTAGAACTTATCGAAGATCTTCCTGAAGGCTCCGAAATCTCTTTCTATTCCCAGGGAGACTGGACAGACCTCTGCGCAGGTCCTCACCTTATGAGCGTAAAAGGTGTAAAAGCATTCAAGCTTCTCTCCTCTTCCAGCGCTTACTGGAGAGGCAGCGAAAAGAATGCAATGCTCACACGTATCTACGGAACAGCCTATGCTCCAAGGACGAACTGAAAGAACATCTGGAACAGATGGAAGAAGCAAAAAAGACGTGACCACAACAAACTTGGCCGTGAGATGAAGATCTTCACAACTGTAGACGTGATCGGTCAGGGACTTCCACTTATCATGCCAAACGGTGTGATCATGATGCAGGAGCTTCAGCGCTGGATCGAAGACGAAGAAGCAAAAACGCGGATATATCAGAACAAAAACTCCGTTAATGGCAAAAGAGCGACCTTTTACAAGATTTCCGGACACTGGGATCATTACAAAGACGGTATGTTCGTTCTCGGTGATGAGGAGACTGACAAGGAAGTATTTGCACTTCGTCCTATGACATGTCCGTTCCAGTATTATGTATACAAAGCAGAACAGCACAGCTACCGTGATCTGCCTCTTCGTTACGGTGAAACATCCACTCTGTTCCGTAATGAGGATTCCGGGGGAAATGCATGGTCTGACACGTGTACGTCAGTTCACGATCTCCGAAGGTCATCTGATTGTAAGACCTGACCAGATGGTAAAAGAATTTAAAGACTGTATCGCACTTGCACAGTACTGTCTGCAGGTTCTTGGTGTAGAGGAGGACGTAACCTATCACCTTTCCAAATGGGATCCTAACAACAGAGAGAAATACATCGGTGATGCAGAAGTGTGGGATCAGACAGAAGCTCATATCCGTCAGATGCTTGAAGAACTGAACATTCCGTTTACAGAGGATGTTGGCGAAGCTGCATTCTACGGACCTAAGGTTGATATCAATGCCAAGAACGTATACGGAAAAGAAGATACTATGATCACGATTCAGTGGGATGCTCTTCTGGCTGAACAGTTCGACATGTATTATATCGATGAAAACGGTGAAAAACAGCGTCCATACATCATCCATCGTACATCCATGGGATGCTACGAGAGAACACTGGCATGGCTCATTGAGAAATATGCAGGTATGTTCCCGACATGGCTCTGCCCGGAACAGGTTCGTGTGATTCCAATTTCCGAGAAATTCCACGACTATGCTGCCAAAGTTGAAGCTCAGTTAAAAGAAAACGGAATCCGCTGCTCTGTTGACCAGCGTTCTGAAAAGATGGGCTACAAGATCCGCGAAGCACGCCTTGCAAGAGTTCCATACATGCTCATCGTCGGTGCCAAAGAGGAAGAAGAAGGCAAGGTTTCCGTAAGAAGCCGTTACCTCGGTGATGAAGGATGAAAGACCTTGGTGATTTCCTTGCAGCGATCAAAGAAGAAATCAAGAATAAAACGATCCGCAAAATCGAAGTACAGGAAGAAAATAAATAAAACAGGTATTTTACTTTAACCTGTTCAAATAAGTCCCCACCCACTGCTTTAATTGCATCAGGCAATAAGCAATGGGTGGGGATTTTTCCTGTATGGAATGGTATGTTCAACAGTATTTTCATTGCTACCTGCTCAGCTGTTTTATGTACCTATTTTTCAATAATTTAAGGAGATTGTAGCAGAATAAAAAAATGAAAAAACAGATACGGATGATTACCTACTTACAAAAATCCTGCTGTTATCCAAAAATTTTACAGATAACAGCAGGATTTCTGTCACAATCATTTATTTTATAGCAATTCCAGAGTTGCACTTCATAGGGTCAGACCACGGAATACAAAGGCATTTCGATTATTACTGCTCGAAATGCCTTTGCGTCTCAACAAACCTTCCCTATTGCTGTTTTGTTTGAATAATATTCCTCTTTAGCAGTCTCCACTGCTTTTTTTCTGCTAAAGACAATATTTTTTTTCTCCATAGTATTCTGGTATATTCTTTGCAAATAATCTTTTTTATCAAACTGATAATAGAATACCATCTCTCCTTCTCCTGGAATTACACACTGCATCTCAGCTACTAATCCCTCTTCATTCGTAAAATACTTTACATAACTGTAATTTTCCAGCTTTGCATTTTCCAATAAATTATACGGTGATATGATTGGCGAGTACAGCATATCATATATCTTCTTAATGTAAGCATCCATGTTTCTTCCTCCTATCAATATTCCTCTTCATCTAAACGCAAATACTCAATTAGTATCTTTTCGACAAATTCCTCTGCAACCGCAAGTTTTTCAAAATGCTATATCAAAATCTGATACTTTCCATTCTTCCCGTTTTTTTCCTATTTCACTTCGCAAATAAGTATTAAAATAACATAGCCAGCATTGCACCATTATTAGTTGCCTTACTTTTTATCCACGCATATTTCCCATTAAACAATCGGCAATCTGCCAAATTTTTTTTCTGATTGATTAATATGAAACTTGGTTATTAGCTGCGGAACCAAAAATTTCTCTTATCTGATCATCCAGATTTTTTCTTCCTATTAGCAAAAATACAGATCAGGTCTTTTTAAATGCAGCCGTATCTTTTTGTTCTTGTTTGATTATAAATAGCTAATGCCTGCTCATAGTCAATATGCAGCAGCTCCTGTAACTTATCAATACTCTCTTTTTGTTTCCGTTCTTCTTCCTTTTGCTTTTTTATCAGTTCAGTATTTAAATATGTATCTGTAGTTAAAGTCCCTGTTCCTTGTTCTTTTGCCAATCCAAGAGGGATAATATCTGCTCCTGCTCCTGAAGATGCTCCATTAGATGATTCCCCACTGTCATCCGGCAAGTTCTCATCCTGAAGATGCTTAATTACTTCACTCTCCTGCAGCTCTATCTTGTATTTTTCCCAAAGTTCTGCTAATTGCAAGTTGTGATGTGAAACTACATCTGCAATGTTATCATCCGTTTTCTCAACTTCATTCTCAGGGATAACCCTTAAAACTCTACCTATAAACTGCTCATATGGAAGCTCATTTCTAAATGGTCTGAATATAGCAGCCACACTAAGATAAGGATGATCATATCCTTCTCCCAACATTGCAACATGAATAATAACATCTAAACGATGATTTTCTATATCTTGTTTTATTTCATTCTGTACTTCTGGTGTTTGCCTGCTGTGGATAACTTCTGCTCTATATCCTTTTTCTACGTACAACTGCTTAATTTGCTCTGCATGGTCAATACTACATGCAACTGCGATAATTTTATGAGGTACTTTTGAGCCATCTCTTCGTTTATTTTCCAACAACTTCAAGCTTTCTGTAACTACACTTTCAGAGCATTCTCTGGAATATGCTACCGAACGCTTATCCAATCTTCATCACGCAGACCAAGTGCCAATAACTCTTCAACCGTATACTGCTTTGTTTCATCTTTGTCAATCGTCAGCAATAGTTGTTCCGGTACATACTCAATATTTCTAAGTGATTTCACATACCCTTTTGCCATAGCCTGACTCAGTTTATACTTATAAACTAATTCACCAGCCAATTCTACCCCCATCTGTACGTATCGGTGTTCCAGTTAACTTAACGACCTTAGCTTTTATCAAAAATGATTTATGGTTTCAACCCACGTATTAGCTGTCGAATGATGAGCCTCGTCAATAATTATCATATCAAAATAATCTTTTGGTAAATAGTTTAACGGGGAGCTGTTCAATCTTGCCTGCAATTTATGGATATTCAAAACCACTATGTTAGCTACATCTAATATCTCCCTTTTTTATACCACGTTCAAAATTCCACCAAAGTTCGGTGTTTCATGCACTCTGTTTGAATATTTTTTCTTTTGTACCAAAAAACTTTCTGGGTTCTCCGGATCTAAAGAATCCACAACAGCGTCCTTAATAGTTAACTGTGGTGTAATAATCAATGCTCTTCCTTCGCAAATATGAAACGGCAGTAATCCCATCAACCCCGTTTTTCCAACTCCTGTTGGAAGCACTACAATTGCATGTGTACGTTTTTTTATTACGCACAATAAAATGTTCATATACTTTGTAATATCCTTGTATTTGCGGCTCCCTTAATTGATTATTGTCATAAATACAAGGATTTGCCATTTCAAAATAGTGTTCATTATAATCTAATTTTCCCATAAAGTACCTCTTAATATTTCCTATTCCATTAATCCTGCAAAACTCAAAACATAAATACTCTGTTCTATACTTCTGTTAATCAAAGTATGCTTTATATAATTTTGCCAAAGATCACGCACAAATACAAGAGACATTTTACACAAATCTTATAAAATATTCTTGTATTTTTGTCCTTAGCAATGCTGCTTACTGCGAACTTCCTATATTCACATTGACATTCACCGGAAAACACGTACAGATCGATTTCTTCCCGGATCACTTCTGTCCTCTCCCTTGCACATATGATCGTTCCATCATCCTCATATATTTCAAGTTTAAAATACTTCTTATATCCATCCCCTACGGTCGCTTTTTCTCCCTTTAAACTGTTAAGATATTTCGTCATCCGGTCTATTTTTGCCTCTATTTGTTCATGTTCCACACACGCTTTCTGGTCTGAATAATAAATATGAAAATATCTTCTTTTTCATCTGATATATAGAGTTTTTTCTTTATTGTCTTTCCAAATGTCTTGTACTTTTGTATTTACGAATGTTCTCAAATTCTCCTTTGTTTTCCAGGATCATCCGCCTGATAGATTCACCCATCCCCTTTACCATGATCACAAAATCATACCCGCATTCATCCATATACTGGATGTTTTCCCTGCCAAAATATCCCCTGTCCAGGATAAATCCGACCTTCTTATATCCGTATCCTTCTGCTTTTTTAACATATACCGGAGCTGGGAAATATCTACGATACTTCCAGGATACTGCTCATAAAACAACGGTTCTTTATTATATGTATCATACGCAATGGAATAGTTAAAGACCGGCAGTCCACGGTCATCTTTCGGATGTCCAGACTCAACAAATCTCATATCCCCGGCTTGACAGTTCTTATTGGTCGAATCGTAAGATATATATATTTTCTCCCGGTGATCCCTGTTTTCGTTCCACGCCGCAACTGGCTGTTTGCCAAAAGCATACGAGGTGCAGATGCCAGTGCCCTTGTCTATAGTATTACAGAAACGGCACTTCTGAACCATCTGAAACCATACGCATATCTGACTTATATATTGGATGAACTCAGAAAAATGGGAGCTTTTCCTAAAGAGGAAGAATTAAAGAAACTGCTTCCATGGTCAAAGGATCTTCCGGAATACTGCCGTACTAAACTAAAAAAATAATACCAAGCCATCTGATAGAGAATCTGGCAGACAGCCAGGAACAGTATCAGATGCTTTTATAAAATGTCAATATACAGATGATTATCTACTTACTCTTCAACTATAGCTTCATTCCTCTCTCTTATCTTCGTAATATGCACAGGAGCATATTATTTACATAAATAGTCTGCATATTCCTTAATTTCCAGCCCGAAATAGCCCTAAAAGCATCTCAGGCTGGAAATTTACGTGTTATTGGCACCTTGAATCTGTGCTTCCGTCATACACATATCTTGTTCTTTCGCAAATTTAAGAGCTGCCTTTAACCCTTTGGTTTTTCTCCTTTCAAACCTTCGAATGCTACTTTTACATCTATCATGTAGCAGTATTCTAAAAATCTTTTCAATGTCTTTTCCTTCTGGCTGTTCTTAAATAATAATTCCCGTACAGACATCATATCTTCATGATAGAGAAGAATAATGATATCTCCATACCTGACTGCAAAATAGTATTCCGTTAACATTTGGTCACACCTCTTCAGATTTACTGTGCAGATTTTCTCTTTTCTCCTCTGCCGTATGTGCCTTTCCGAATGGCTTTAGCGCCACTGCCATTCCATGTTTGTATTGACAATAATCAAGATAATAATGCTTATGATACTGAATTAGCCTTTTCAGATAATCCTGCATGAAAAGGACTGACTTTTTATACCCTTCAAACACATCTTGATGTTCTCCCCACGCTTCTGCATCGTCAAGGTCAAAAAATGGAAGTTTAAACTGCTCCATAAAATATTCTATATCATCATATTTAAAATTCTATATGTAATTTTTAACTTCGGTAGCCCTGTAGTTCACCACATTCTTGGCAAAATACGCAATGTCTGTGGAATTCTTTAGTAACGAAAACAAGTCCTCAATTGCCTGCTCACTCTGTGCCATCGCCTCATACAGCCAACCATTACGAATTTTTGTTATTCACAACATCTTCGTCTTGGGTTATTTCTTCCGGTAAAATATCTGTGTAAAACTCATCAGCAGTTAAAATAATCTTCCTGATAGATTTTGCCGACACAATACGCCACATGAGATATTGATTGGACAAGAATGTTCCCATCTGTGATTTTCCAGCTTTATATCTTGCTTCATCTGTTAAAACATTTGACATATCCAAGTCACCTCATTCCACCAGTAAATCATTTATTGTATTTCCGTATGGCATCATTCTATATTTCCACACACTGTCAACCATCGGTCACCTATATAAAGCTGTCTATCATCCGCCACGCAGAGGTTGTTGACTTGGATGACTACCGCACATATCTTTAATCCCAACTACCTATCTAATGAAAAATTATATCCCATTACTTGAATAAGACCTTCTTGAATTTTTTCTTTCATCAATACCCCAATGCTTTTTAATCTCATTGCGTACAAAAGAGTTTCAATTATTGCAAATCCAAAATATGCCACTTATCAAACTGAATATCTAAATTTCCATGTGCCATGTCATTTCTAAGTGTATTCATCTTTGATGCAACATCTTCCAGCGGAGTAATTTCATCGACTGGAACATTATATCCTTTTCCTAATTCATAAATCAGAAACGGTTTCATTATTGTTTCGCAATCTTTTATCACAGACAATAATCTATCTGAAAGGCTATTTTCATCAGCTGCAACTCTTTTCCGGAAAGTAGACAGATACTTCTTCACCTTGCCTGTTTTTTGTTCAATCAGTCCATCCAATGCTTCCAACGCAGTTTTTTTCGCTTCCAAGTATTTATCAGAACGTACATCCAGTTCCGGATAAAGATTTGCATATTCTCTTTCAAAGCTACAAAATCAAATAACATCCTATCTGGTCCGAATTTGTTTACTTTATCAAGATTATCCGGCAAGTGATCAATTATATGATTATTCCTTCAAGAAAAGACTTCACCAATCCGGCAAATTGTTCTCCTATGCAATCATAAGTCAACACCCTCTGTTTCATTTTCTTATTTGTTTCTTTTTCCTTATGATGTCTCAGATCATAGTATCTTCCAAATTTATTTCGGAGATTTTTTTCATTTATATCAAATATTTCAATACTGTCAAATACAATATTATTTCTTCTAGTAATGTATCTAAATGTCTGAAACACCGAAGTATATATTTCTTTAACAAACTCCAACGATACCTCATTTCCAAATGTTACAACTATTTCACTTGAACTATGAAGTGGTGTCACGGAAAAAGACTGATTGACAGTATATTGAGCACTAAAAACAACTTCTGTTCCTTTCCACTCTATTTTTCCAAGTGGAACTTCAATGATTTTATTTACGCATACTGTCGATAAAATGTTGTCTTTTTTTTGTATAATCTATCGAATAGGCTCTTTCGGGTGGATAGAATAAATCAATGTCTACTCCTCTTATTTTTTATTCCTCTAATTGTTGTTTCTTTCATATGATACTTTTTGTTTACCATCTTCTGTGTAGAACTGGTAATACAGTGAATCATATTCATAGATTGAATATACATTGAACGAAAAGAAATCCTTCCTCATCCGAATATTGCTCGGATACTTCAAAAACAACCTTCTTACGATTTGCAGTGATTCCATTCAGTTCGATGTCTTTAATCGTATTTCCACGTTCAAAAGGAGCAAAAAATTCCTGTAAAGACTGTGAACTAAACTCATCTGGATATAACGCTAATCTTTCACCCGAAAAAGAAAAGGGGTATTTCTTGTCCTCAAATGTAACAAATCCCTTCATACTTTCCATAAGTTATCCCCCCATTCCTCTTAAAAAACATTGTACATTTATCGTTCAATTCTGTTTCTATCTTATCACATCCCCCTTAATTTGTACATTAACTTTATTCTAGTAAATCGTTACTATCTATATATCCGATTTCAAATGAAGCACAGGTGCTCCCTGCGCTCCATTTTCTACCTATAAAAAATTACACCCTCAAATAAACCTCGTCTCCCACACATCAACCCCGCTACTCCTGGAACACCTCGTGAAGTCTCCTGCTTAACATCTGGCGTGTGACACCCTTTTTCATAATCACCTGAAGGAAACCACCGCCGCCAGCTCCTGAGATGAAACGGCCATCAATCAGATCTTCAATGGAAACAAATATCTGGTCGATACAGGTGTTTGTGGAGCCTTTATCCAGCTGCTTTGACAACTCCCAATGTGTGTTCAGAAGCTCTGCAAACCCGTCAATATTTCCGCACTGCAGCTCAAACTTCATCAGGACTGCTGTCTTTTCCATTTCGGCAAGTGCCTCCAGGGATTCCCTGCGGCTGCCGATATAATTGCCGACCACATCCCGGAGCAGGTTTCGGGCCAGACGTCTCTGTCCTGTATAAATCAACGCAAAACGCTCCTCAAGCTCCTGCAGAGTTTCCGACTCCAGTTCCACATGCTCCACCTGGATTTTCTGATCGATTCCCGGCTTGATGGTGATGAACTTGATTCCCGGAGTGACACCGCCGACCTGATCCTGCCAGCCGCCTCCGGTACTCATGATCTGCTCCATGCAGAGCACGATATCATACAAGTCATCATCGGACACTTCCTGTCCGAAAAATTCAAAGATCGCTTTTACACAGGCTCCGGACAAAATACTGCTGGTTCCAAGACCTGATCCCTTTGGAACC
>ENA-OQAR01000493-OQAR01000493.1-human-gut-metagenome-genome-assembly--contig:-NODE-493-length-11950-cov-2.159012_pt1 | contig 11950 bp, 14 predicted proteins | sample MGYA00242738_ERZ504533 | MGnify/ENA primary metagenome ERZ504533 (study PRJEB26092, sample SAMD00036276) | human gut metagenome | host: Homo sapiens | study: EMG produced TPA metagenomics assembly of... | reverse complement strand
TAAAGGTTTCCGGTGTATGTTATTTCTTTCCCGGTAAGGAGTTGCCGGATATCGCTGTTCTCCACTCCCATTGACCGGAGTTCCTCGATGTTCTCCTTTGCGTTTTCCATACTCGGGAACATTTCGGGTTTTCTTTTGTTCTTGTGCCATAACCTTTTTGGGATTTCTGTTGTGGTGCCTCTGCTCTGTCATGCAGGGGCGGCGGGCTGGCAACCCGTATGCAGCGTTTCGGGCTTACAGCAGTCCGGCAGCGCGCATGCCCTCTTCAGCCTTGTCAAGCTGAGTGGCGTCGGGACCGATGTTCGGCAGACGCATGGTGGTGGAGGGGATAACGCCCTTGACCTTGAGCGCAGCCTTGGCCATGACGGCCTGATAGCCGTCGCCATTCAACGCGTGGACAAGGGGGGGCGAGCTGGTTGGCGAGGCGACGGGCGGTAGTGATATCGCCGCGATCGAATGCCTGGACAAGCTGCTGCATGGGGTTGGAGGCGACGTGGGCAATCACCGAAATGATGCCGACGGCACCGATGGAGAGGAACGGCAGGAACAGGCCGTCATCGCCGGAATACCAGGCGAGGCCGGTGCGCTGCTGCTTCTCCACTGCGGCTGCAAGATCGCCGGTGGCGTCCTTGACAGCCTTGACGTGTTCAAGTTCGGCCAGTCGGTCGTAGGTTCCGACCTTGACCTTCAAGCCGGTACGGCCGGGAACATCGTAGACGATGATCGGCTTTTCGGCGGATTCGTCGACGGCCTTGTAGTGGCCGACGATACCGTCCTGCGAGGGGCGGGAATAGTAAGGCATGACGACGAGCACCGCGTCGCGCCCGCTTCCTGAGTCTGTTCGACCATACGCACGGTGTGTGCGGTGTCGTTGGAGCCGGCGCCGGAAATCACCGGAACGTCGACGACCTCCTTGACGGCCCTGACCAGCTCGACCTTCTCATCCATATGGGTGACGGGCGATTCGCCGGTGGTGCCATTGACCACCAGACCATCCGCGCCATCGCGACGAGGTATTTGGCGAGCTTCTGCGCGGCGGCGAAATCGACGCTGCGTCGGATTTCATCGGGGTGACCATAGCCGGCAGAATGCGGCCGAAAGGTGCTGAATCAAGAAGGTGCATGTCATGCTCGCTCATAGTGTTTACCGTACTTCCCATTGTGGACTCTTATACTACGTACCTTGATTGTTGCTGAATGCGTGGCATTATGGCCGGAGCCGGTGGCAATGCCGTGATGCGCGTCCCGGCGCGCTTCCCTGCCTGAAATGCGGGGGCAACTACTGGTCGACTGCGGGTCGATTACAGGTCGAGGAAGTGGTCGAGGCCGATGGTCAGGCCAGCCGGAGCGTCGCCGGCGAGCTTGCGCACGGCAAGCAGGACGCCGGGCATGAAGCTGGTGCGGTCGAAGCTGTCGGCCCGAATGGTCAGCTGCTCGCCGGCGTTGCCGAAGAGCACTTCCTCGTGGGCGTTGAGGCCGCGCAGACGCACGGCGTGCACGTGGATGCCGTCGACCACCTGGCCGCGTGAGCCGCCATCGGTTTCGGTGCGTCCGGCACGGGGGCGAGTCCTGCGGCCTTGCGCGCTTCGGCGATGCCGTGGGCGGTGTGAATGGCGGTGCCGGAGGGGGCGTCCACCTTGGTGGGGTGGTGCAGTTCGATGACTTCGGCGGATTCGAAGTATTTCGCGGCCTTGGTGGCAAAGTAGTCGGCCAGTACGGCGGAGATCGCGAAGTTAGGTGCGATGAAGACCTTCTGGGTTTCGGGCTTCGGACCGTTGGCGATGGCGGATTTGACCTGGGCGAGTTTCTCGTCGGTCCAGCCGGTGGTGCCGACCACCACGTCCACGCTTGGCCGATCAGGGTCAGCACGTTGTTCAGGCTGACGGACGGCACGGTGAATTCGACGACCACATCGGTGTTGTCGGTGGTGATCTGGGTCAGGTCGTCGCCGGCATCCAATGCGAGCGCCAGCTGCGTATCCTCGGCGTTGTTCACCGCTTCGACCACGTGCGAGCCCATGCGGCCCTTTGCTCCGACCACCGAAACCTTGATCATGTCTTCTTCCCTGTCTACCCGTACCTGCCCGGCAATGTACCCGGGACGTTTTTCCAATCGGCAATCAGCCTATCACCGCCAAGCCCTCACGCCAATACCCCGTCCACAGAATCAAGCTCCCTCTGACGAGCCGAACCGTGAAGTCGAGCTCCCTCTGATGAGCCGAACCGTGAAGAAAACGCCGGAGGCGTTTTTTTAGGTGAGGGCGAACGACAGTGAGCAATAATTCAGTTGGCTGAAAGCCATCATTAATTGCGTTCGAGCTGGACGCGAAGCGGACTGAGGGAGAGACCCCGCGAAGCCGCCAACCATCCATCGGGCGTAGCCCGATCCCGTTTCACCCACGCCGCTTGGCCAAGGCCCATCCGGCCAACGCCAATGGCACGGACGCCAGCGTGAAGATGAATGGCAGCATCATGCCCACATGAGGGTTGGAGGCGTCAAGCACAATGCCGGCCACGGACGAGCCGATCGACGTGCCGACCGTGCCTGCGGTGGTTACCCAGCTCAGTCCTTCGGTCAGGGATTCCGCCGGCACCAGATCCTTGACGATGAGGTTGCCGGTGGCGAACGTCGGCGAGACGGTCAGGCCGGCGAGGATTTCGAAGCGCCCAGCAGGATGAGATTGTCCATTGACAGCCGGAAGAACACGTAGCCAACGGTCAGCAGCGACAGGAACATCACCATATGCGCCCAATGGGAGCCTTTGAGTTGGCAAGAGCCGAACACCAGCGCGCCGATGCACGAGCCGACCGCGAACATCGCCAATTGCAGACCGAGGAAGGGCTCAAGTCCCATGGATTTCATGGTGGCGGTAATGGACACGTCGAAGGACGTGAAGCTCATATTGAACACGATGAACACGGCGAGCAACGGCAGTACGCCGGCATAGAGCAATACACTCTTGGGCTTGGCACCGCTGCGTTTGAGTTGGCGCAGGGTCAGCTGGTCGGCATCTTCGCTTGCAGCGGGGCTGCCGTCATCGTGCGCGGCCACGCTGACCTGTTCCACGATGACCGGCGGCTGGGTGGATTTCAGCGAGAAGAATATGGTGCCGCCGATGCCGCATGCCACGGTGGGCACGAACAGTTGGGATACCGGATGCACGGAGGTGGCCAGCCAAGCCGCCAGAATCGGCCCCAGAATAAAGACGATCTCGTCAATGGCGGCTTCCATGGCGTAGGCCGTGTTGAGCAGCTGTTCGCCATCTTCCACACCGCGCAACGCATAGGACCAACGGGTTCGGACCAATGCGCCGAATGAGAACTGCGTCAGACCCATGATGATGGCCAGGGCGAACAGCAGCGGAATCGGCACGCGCACCAACGCCGCGAAGGCGAAGGCGAGCATGGCCACGATCTGCACGGCGAGCGCAAGCCGGCCCACGCGGGCTTGGCCGAAACGGTCGAAGGCGCGGGCGTAGAACGGGGTGACGCAGCTCATGGCCAGCACATAGGCGGCGCTCATGGTGCCGGCGATGGTCCAATTGTCGTAGAGATGGTTGAGCGCCAGAACGATGCCGAGACTCATCATGGAGATCGGCAATCGTGCCACCGCACCGGACAGGCAGAACGCCTTGGCTCCGGGCAGCATGAACAGGCGCTGATAGGGCGAGTGGGCAGCGGACGACTTCGAAACCGCGCGAGTCGTGGACACAATAACTCCTTACTGGTGCGTTGTCCGGCACGTGCGCCCGCCCACACGTGCCATCCGAGGGTAGCGGTTCCCCAGCAACGTCACGCGGTGCGTTTCAACCGCGGACCGGTACGTGGCCAGTCGTCCTCATCGTCGGAGATGCCTTGCGATGCATAAGTCTCTCCACCGGTGAAGGCCGTCCGATGCTGTACAGGTCATGAGCCTTTGGGCTCAGTCGTTGTCAGATTGTTCGGGAATGCCGGAGCTCAACTCGGTAAGGATTTCCTGTTTGGTTTTCGCACGGGCGTGAAGCTCGCGCAAGCCTCGTCGGGCTCACTGACATAGTAGAGAGTGGCGTCGATACTGTCCAATTCCACACCTTCGACCGCTGCCAGCAGCAGTCGGTACATGTCGAGCTGGGCAAGTTTGCGGGTGATGTCGTCTGGCTTGGTGGGCCGACGACCGGTTTTCCAGTCGACCACGGTAAAGCGTGCGGTGGTGCTGGACGGGTCAAGTCCACCGATGAATACCGCATCGAGTTTGCCATTGACTAGGCCCACGCCCGGCACGTCCACGACAATGGCACGCTCCGTCCACGCCGGGATGCGCTTGGCCCACGATGATTCGGCCAGTCTGCGCTGCCACGCCACCAGCTTGGACTCGGTGGCATTGTCGCTACTTATGGAAGTGGCGGAGGCGGCGGATACGGCGGATGCGGATTGTTGAGCCGTGGGCTGTGGGACAGCGGGCTGCCGTGTGGATGGCTTGCGGCATTGCCGCTCCCGTTCGGCCAAATCGGCCAACATGGCTTCCCGGGAAACGAATCCCGCATCCTGACCTGTATGCGGCATACTTGATTCGGCTTCATATGCCAGTACCGCTTCATCCGGCTTACCGGCATTGATGAATTGCTCAGCCCACGCATGGAACTGCGTGCCGGCTTCGGCCGCCGGAGACGATATTCGTGGAATCGGACGGATAATGCTACGCCAGTAGAGGCGCTCCTCCCGTTCGCTCCATGCCACCTACGCGGGCTTGCAGGCTTGTCACGTTCTGACGTCCGACGGCCAGAATGCGTTGCGCCTTGGCTTTGACTGCCTCATCAAGCGACTGGCCGCTGGCGGCATCGGCCATCAAATCGGCGTCGTCCACCAGCAATTGCGCCCGTTGCAGCAGTGGACCGGCGTCTTGGTGCTGCTCAAGTGACGAGGAATCTGCGGCGATAACATCGATGCCACGTGACAGCTGTTCATGCACTGCGTCGCTGAGGGTAGCCGGCCACGGCAATCCGACAGCGGCATCCGTCTGCGTAATCGGCGTCTGCCATGCCTCCCCCACCACGGCGTCACCGTATGCCGCGGCATGCTCTCCGATAAAGAACCCTTCGGGAGTGGCAATCGCTTCGCCTTGCGCCGAGATCAGCATGGGCTTCCCGGCATTGGCGGCTTGCAGCCGTTCCACACAGTCCTGAGCCGATATCGCATGTTCACGGGCTTGGAGCGCGTCATGCACTTCAAGCCAGAAATTGGATGGCTGAGCGGCGCGAGAGCCTTTGGGCACCACTGACGGGTCCCGCCCGGATTCGCCCGTATAGGCGCAATAGGTCATCAGGGCATCTTCTCGCGCACGGGTAAGCGCCACATACATCAATCGACGTTCGTCGGCATGCAGCCGGCGCCCATATTCCTCCGCCTGCGTCAAATACCAGCCGATGCATCCACTTCTTCCACGCCATCGCCGAATTCGCGCATGGAGCCGAACACTTCATCATCAATAAGCTCCACATCATCCAAAGCCGCCAACGATGCGATGGGGTCGGCTTCCACATCGGCATCATGGGGGAATCGCGGCAGAATGCCGGCATCGGCACGCATAGGCACGGGTACGGCGGTGGGGTTGGTGAGCCAGGAGTCGGCGGTCTCATGATATTCGGGTGCGGTCCAGTGACCTTGCTCGGTGCCTCCCGTATGGTGCTCGTCCAGCACGATCTTGAGATGGTCGCCCTGATTGCTGGGGAATCCGACGGCGGTAAGCCCCACTACCGCAACGGCATCCCATTCCAACCCTTTGGACTGGTGTACGGTCATCAGTTCCACATCCACCGGAGCGTCAGGGAGACTGGCGGCTTCATCCTCCACCGAAGCCAGATGATCCACCCATGTGATGAACCCATGCAACGAGGGAGTTTGCTCAGCGGCAATCTCTTGCGTGTACGTATCCACCAAATCCACAATCGCATCCATAGGCATATGCGCCAAAGCGGGATTGGCGCGGTGCTGCGGATTATGCAGCACACCGGCCAATACGGTGTCGATGTCAAGATCCAACGCTTCTATGCCGGCGCGAATCACGTCGCCCAGTGGCCGCCCGACGGCATCATGCACCTGACGGAGCATCACCGCGGCCCGGGTTATGGCGTTGCGCCCGTGTGCGCTCAACCGTTCAAGCAGTTTTACCAGGTCGCCGCGTAGCATACGTCTGGCAGGAATACCGCATTGGCCACCTGATCGCGGTACTCACGCACCACAGCCGCCCATTCATTCGCTGGTGTATCCGGTTGGGCAAGGCCGGCCTGCACCAATGCTTGGAAGCGTTGTTCCGTGTTCTGTTCTTCAGCAAAACGGGCCAACATGGTCAAATCCGCTGCGGACATGGTGAATCGTGGCGTGGCCAGCAAGCGCATCAGCGATCCCGTATCGGTGTGGTCGGCGGCCACGTGCAGCAACGCCATCAGATCGCGGATTTCCGGACGTTCCAACAGCGCGGAATAGCCGACCACGAATGTGGTCAATCCGGCCTGTTCCAATGCCGCCTGATATTCGGGCATATGTGATTTGGACCGAAACAGCACGGCGACCGGCGCTTTCTGTTCGCCCGGCATCTGTTCCTGTTGTTCGGCTGCGGAACGGTGCCGTGCGATGGCCGTCTTGCAGAAACGCACTACGGCGTCGATCTCCTGCCCGGCCGTGGCGAAGCCCAGTACTCCCAATGTTCCTTCGGGGGCATCAGGCATGGGGTCGAGCGATGAGACATCGACCTCACGCATCAATGAGCTGGAAGGACGCGACGGATTGGAGCGCAACGGCAGCGTGAGATTATTGGCGGCTTCGAGCACTATACGGCTGTTTCGCCTGGTGACGGACAGCGGGAATGGCTTGTATCCGGCAGACAGGTGGAAATCTTGCTGGAACATACGGAATGCACCAGGGCTGGCACCACGCCATGCGTAAATCGACTGGAACGGATCACCCACCGCGTTGACGGCGGACCTCTGTGACGCATCCACGTGGAACAGTGCTGCCAGCAGAGCGGCCTGCGTGGTGGAGGTGTCCTGATATTCGTCGAGCAGCACGTGGCTGTACCTGCGGCGCGTACGCTCTCCGATGGAGGGGAAGCGCTCGATAAGCTGATACGCGGCAATGGTGAAGTCGGAGAATTCGGCCATATTGCGTTCCCGCTTGGCTTGGGCATAGGCCTCCACCAGCTGGAGCAGAATATCGCGTTTTGCGTGTGGTCTCCAGCAGCGCACCGCAATGATAGGTGCAGCGGGCGTGCAAATGTTCGGCACGGTCATCGAGCTTGGCTTGCCAGCTGGCGTCGGTATCTTTCTTCAGTCGTTTGATCTTGGGGATTTTCGGCTCGTCCTCGGGCATGGGTTCGTCTGCAACGGCTTGTTGCAATCGATTGATGAATGCCGAATCCCCATTGCCGTACTCGATTGATCGCATCATCGAAGCTGGTGCAGCCGGCACCGATCATGGCACTGCCAATGCATCCGACAACGCCAGAACACGGTTCGCCAAACTGGAGAAGGCGCCAAAATCCTCACTGAACGCCAGATCCATGTGACTGTCGATGACTTCGGTGGCCAGTTGAAGCGCTCCGGCTGCGCTCAATGGTTGCGTGTTCTGATCGAATCCGACAAGCAGTCCATATTGGCGCACGATGGTCTGGAAGAAGGCGTCATAACGTGAAAAATGGCCGGCTTGAGGAATGCCCGATCAGACACCGTGGCGGTCGTAGAGCCCGCCATATCACCGGCCACTGCGGCGGAGACGCGTTCCAGCAGTTCGCCTGCGGCCTTGCGTGTGAAGGTCAGGCCAAGGATGCGTTTCAGGTGCCACACCTCGATTGATAAGCGCGATGATGCGTTGGGTCATCGTAAAGGTTTTGCCGGAACCGGCACCGGCAACCACCAATACGTCAGCATCGACTGGCGCATCGATGATGGCGGCCTGTTCCGCACTGGGAGTGAACGTGCTCATGCTTGCCTCGTTTCGAAAATCGTGTCGATCTGGCCTGCACAGGCAGGGCAGACGTTCTTCATACGGCAGAATCCGATATGGGTGTCTTGCGGATGGGCCTCGATGATGGCTGATCTGCTGGCCGCCGCGGCATAGAATACGCGGGCGATCATGGTCAGCGACCATAACGTCTGCGTACCGGCGAGCGCGGCGAATTGCGCCCACGCTTCGGCACTCACACCTTCGGGAGGAGTAGCCGGATCTATGGCGGGTATGTCGAAGAAACGGTTGGGGTCTTTATACCAGTATCGGGGCGTGAACGGTTCGGCATTCAACGAGCCATCAGTGAACAGCGGCGGCTGGAAGGCACCTTCCGGAGCGTAGCTTCTGGCTGGTGCCGCATTCTGCCCGACATGGAATAGCGCGCTTTGGCTGATATGCGGCATTGCGGCAAGTGCCTTGGCACCGCGCGGCCCGTCTTCGGGGAACACGAGGCCAAGCTGATAGCACACGAGCTGCAAATCATTGAAAATCTGTTTGACCGTGGGCGTTCTGCCTGTTTTGTAGTCAATGAGGCGAATGCATTCGCGCCGTCTGCGAGTACGCGGGTTTCCATACGGTCGATGCGCCCGGACAGTCTCACGGTCAGATGCTCGTCCATGCCTTCCGGCCACCCTCCGACCAGTGCTCCCATCAGACGGACCAGCGTGTTCCGACCGATTGGGTGCAGGCCGGGCACGGCATTGTATGCGTCGAGTATGTCACGCACATCGAATCGTGCGGCAAACTCCCGTTCGCATTCGGCACCGGCCAATGCGCCAATGCTGAAGTTGCTGGAGTTCTTGCCAAGATACGTTTCCGGATCGGCGTCGCTGCGCACAAAGTAATCGGCGATGTTGCGCAGGGTATCCGCCGCGGACTCGTCCTTACGGGTGGCCTCATAGCGGTTCCGGGTGTCGGCTATGGCATTCGGATCAGGACGTTTGCTCTGATAGATGGCATTAAGCCGTGCCGAGACAGCCTCGATGCGACGTTCCGCGCCGGCCGTGGAGTCCAAGCCCAGTGCGGCCAACGCCTGGGCATTGTGGGAAAGATGGTCCAGCCCTTCCTCGCTGCCTTGCTGCGCAACCGCATGGATGAGGGTTCCGAAACTGGTGGCCACGGAGCTGGGGCGAGGACCGGCGAACCGGTTCTCCAGCATCCAGCACACCGGGCACGCCCATAGCTGTCGACCGCCGATGGAGATAAGGTGACCATGGGCGCGGCCTGCGCATCCGTCTTGCCTTTCCCTGTTTGGATACCGTCAGGCTGTACACCACCAGATGACGCGCTGTCGGATGAGGCACTGTCAGATGAGGTATCGCCAGATGACGCACCGCCAGATGACGCACCGCCAGATGACGCGCTATCCGATTGGGCCGGCGATTCCACAACGCCCAGCTCTGCGGATTTGCGGCGCGCACACCATGCTCTAACAGGAGTGTCAACGCAATCGCGGCGTCCTTTGCGGCAGCCTGCTGCGGTTGAGCAGTGGCCAGAACCGCGCGGGCGGCGCTGACCAACCCACGTGGGTCGGCGTCCAATCCGGCCAGATCATATTCGGCGAATCCCGCATGTGCCCCCACTGTGGTGAAAGGCGCCTGTTGCCGGTTGCGCGGATAGTATTCCGGCAGATACCCGAAGAGAAAGTCCGAGGGGCTCATGCTGTCGTTCCATACCGCGCTGATCATGATTCGCCGTGCACGGGTCAGCGCGACCAGGAAACTCTTCTTCTCGCCCGACAATACAGCCGCGAACCGCGGATCATGCCCGGTTTTGTCGCTTTCTTCAAGCGCTCCCCTCAGCACGAGCTCGGCAAGGTCTTCACCACCGAACATGGTGTTGCGCCCGGCGAGGTTCGGCCACACGTCTTGCTGGACCACCGGTATCCACGCATATTCCCAGTGGCGTCCGGCCGCGCCTGCCGGCGTAGTCAATGTCACCGCGTCTTCCACCGGTCCTATGTGGGCCAAGGAATCGGCCTGCACTTCCATGCCCCGAACCTGTGCCATGAATGACGTGATGTCTCGACTGGCGGTGGAATCATCGGCGAACTGGAACAGGCGCATTGCCGCGTCCAGCCGGTCATTGGCCGTACGCCCCTCTGCCGTGTTGAATAATGCCGCACGCTGCCAGACCGGTGCCAGACCGGTGGCGTTCCACGCAACAGACAGCGCATAGCGCGGCTGTACGCGCTGGCTTGCCGGCAGCCGCTCCAAGCCGGAAGCAACGCTGCCCACCAGATGCCACAGGTTCGCAAAAGCGCGGGCCTGAGGGTCGTTGCCGAGCACCGCGTGGATGGATGCGAGCGCAGCCTGCGCCGGCGCGGCGGCATCATCAATGGCAAGCATCACGTACAGCGCGTCAACGCCAAAAGGCCAAGTCATCGCCGGACGGTTCACCGAGTATTTCGACAGACACTGGCAACGAAGTCACTGACGACGAAACCGCTGACGTCGAAACCACTGACGAGGATGTTTCACGACCTGTTTCACGCCGTGTTTCATGGTATGTTTCACGCAATGTTTCCCATGCCGTCGTCAGAGAGGTCAGCATGGCATCATCCGTGGCGAGATGCGCCAGCGACTCCAACGACCCCATGGCCGATTCGATCGCGCAAGCCTTGCGGGCGCCCCTGACCGGGTTTTGGCCCCGGCACTCACCAACGGGCCGTTCATCAACGTGGCCACTCTAGTCCTTATATATGCCGCGCAGGAAGCCAACGTCATCTGGCATTCCGCCATCCCCTCGGCACGCAATCGGGCAAGCTCCACAAGCGCGAACAATCCCTGCACGAAAGTCTCGTCCTTCAAAGGACGGGTGACCGACGAATACCGCACCGGTACACCATCTCGGCGCAGTCGTTCGCCGAACAGCCGCACGGCGGCATTGTCGTGGGTGATGACCGCCATGTCGTTCCACCGAATATGCCGGTCAAGATGCGCCCGCTTGATGCGCCAGACCACATCATCCAGCTCCTCACGTGAGGATCGGTACAGGCCGGCGGTCACCGTGCCGTCCGCCTGATAATTCGCTGCATCGACTCCGCCCAGTATGGCGGTCAGCTTGCCGGGACGCTCGGCCGGAGGCAGCGGCTCGTCTTCCGGCGAGGGAATCGACGAGCGAAATACGAGACGCGATCACATCAGCCATCGTCATGTGCGACTGATCAGCGACGGCACTGCCGCCAACCAGCTGTTCTTCCTTGGCCTTCAGCCGCCCTTCCACGGCACGGCGCATCAGATATTCCGGATACGATCCGCGGAAGGTCTGCACCGATTCATCCGGGTTGCCGACCAGCACCAACTTGACGCCGGCATTCCCCAACTCCTCCAAGAAGCGCATGCCGGCCAGCGTGGTGTCTTGAACATCATCCACAACCAGCAGCCGGGGCAAGCCCAACGCCTCCACACACATAGGCCGGTCGGAATCATCCGCGTGATCGGCGGCGAATGCCTCACGCACACACGAGCGCCTGCCACCAGCAAATACGAGGCATCCAAACGGTATTGCCCCGGATATACCGCGCTTTGGGCTGCAATATATTCACGGCGCAACGCGAAAGCCAAACGCCATTGCACCGACAATCGCGCGTCCTCCGTCACGGCGTCCAAGAGACGTGGCTCTTCGTGAACGCCTACACCGAGCTCATCCAATCGGGCCAGCATATCGCGCAACTGGCTGATAAACGCATCTGAAATACCTCGCGTGAACCTATCCGCGCTGGTCGAGCCGCCTGCCGACGTCGGAGACGGCGAATCCGACCCTTGTTGCGAGAGGCTTGATTGTGCGGAAGCGGCCGAGCCGGGCATCTCGCCGGCACCGGCATCGCGTATGAGTCTCCGCCAGTCATCCTGGCAAAGTAGACGCGCAGCAAATCACAGGTGCCGCAATCATCTCCCGCTACGGCATGGCGCAGATGCACGGCCATGACTTGACGCAGCAAAGCATCCTGTTCCGCACCGTTCAGCAATCGAG
>ENA-OQAR01000492-OQAR01000492.1-human-gut-metagenome-genome-assembly--contig:-NODE-492-length-11951-cov-4.667118_pt1 | contig 11951 bp, 12 predicted proteins | sample MGYA00242738_ERZ504533 | MGnify/ENA primary metagenome ERZ504533 (study PRJEB26092, sample SAMD00036276) | human gut metagenome | host: Homo sapiens | study: EMG produced TPA metagenomics assembly of... | reverse complement strand
CTTCGGTTCGCTGCATCCGCCACTGGCGGCGCTCACCTTTGCAGCATCCAGTATTATCTGCGCTTTTGGCTTGGCATCTGCCGCACCTCGCTCGCCGTATCGGCACTTAGAATTATGCGGTATTGCCCAAGCATCGTCCCCTACAAATGGTTTGCATCGTTTGTTGCAATCAGCAAGGTTTCTCCGCGGCAGGATGAGGGCATCCCGCCCTACAGCACATTTATTGGAAGGCAGCACATAATAAAATGCTCTGTAGGGAACGGTCAAGACCGTCTTCTGCGAATGTTGTATCCTGTGCCACAATCAATTACACGGATTCTGCAATTTTGCCGCGGAACCGCCGCGGGTCTGGCCGGAGCCGTGGATGATATATTTGTAGCTGCACAGCTCGGCCAGGCCCATGGGGCCGCGGGCATGCAGCTTTTGGGTGCTGATGCCCATTTCGCACCCCAGGCCAAACTCTCCGCCATCGGTAAAGCGGGTGGAGGCGTTGACATACACGGCGGCGCTGTCCACACAGGTGATAAAGCGGTCTGCGGCGGTATCGTCCGCCGTGATGATGGCCTCACTGTGGTGGGTGGAATGGCGGGCAATGTGGGCAATGGCAGCATCCACATCATCCACCACGGCAATGGCCAGGATGTAGTTCAAAAATTCAGTGTCAAAATCCTGCTCGCCGGCGGGTGTTCCGGGAATGATGGCGGCGGCGCGCTCATCCAGCCGCAGATCCACCGGAACCAGCCCGGCAGCTGCGCGGGCATCCACCAGGCGGGCTTTCAGCAACGGCAGAAACCCTGCGGCAACATCCTTGTGTACCAGGCACACTTCCTCGGCATTGCACACGCTGGGGCGGCTGGTTTTGGCGTTCTCAATGATATCCACCGCCATGTTCAGGTCGGCGGCTTTGTCCACATATACATGGCAGATGCCGGTCCCGGTCTGGATACAGGGCACCGTGGCGTTTTCCACACAGGCGCGGATCAGCCCGGCACCGCCGCGGGGAATCAGCAGATCCACCAGACCGTTTGCCGTCATCAGCTCGTTGGCGGAAGCGTGGGTAGTGTCCTCAATCAGGCTGACGGCACTTTCCGGCAGGCCGGCACGGGCCAGACCGCAGCGCAGAGCGTTGACAATGGCATGGCAGCTGGCCCAGGCATCGCGCCCGCAGCGCAGCACACAGGCGCTGCCGGCTTTCAGGGCCAGCGCGGCGGCGTCGGAAGTCACGTTGGGGCGGCTTTCATAAATAATGGCGATCACGCCCATGGGCACCGAGGTTTTTCAATCAGCAGCCCGTTCGGCCGCACAATTTTGCGTAGCACGGCACCCACCGGGTCCGGCAGGGCGGCAACCTCACGCATGCCCTTGGCCATGGCGGCCAGCCGGGCAGGGGTCAGGGCAAGACGGTCCAGCATTACATCGCTGATGCGCCCGCGTGCGGCGGCCAGATCCTGCTTGTTGGCGGCCAGAATTGCATCGCTGTTTTCCACCAGGGCAACTGCCATGGCTTCCAGCGCAGCGTTTTTGGTATCGGTATCCGCCAGCGCCAGCGGCAGCTTTGCCGCCTGTGCCGCTAACAGAATTTCATGCGTAGTCATAGCAGAACTCCTTTGGTTGTAATTAAGAATGAATAAAGAATAGAGAATAATGGTTGAGTGACGCCCGCGGCGCACATTTCAATTAGGCTATTTCTCCGGTAAACCAATATCCTAACCGGAGCTGTCCGCCTATTTTATTCCGCGCCGCCGCGGGCGTGCACCAACATTATTCTTTATTCATTATTTATTTGTTATTTTTTCCTAACTAAATCTTCGTCCCCCAACATCCCTTCGCCCGTCCACAATGTCGTACAGCACATTGGCGTTGGCACCGTTGGCGATGACCATGTCAACACCGGCACCAGTGGCAATTTTGGCGGCGGTCAGCTTGGCGGACATGCCGCCGGTGCCAAGGCCGCTGTTGGAGCCGCCGCCCAGTTGCTCAATTTCGGGGGTAACGCTCTCTACCCGGTGGATCAGCGTGGCTTCCGGGTGGGTATGCGGGTCGGCGGTGTACAGGCCGTCAATGTCGCTCAGCAGCACCAGCAGGTCGGCGTGGGTGTATTTGGCAATCAGGGCACCCAGGCGGTCGTTATCGCCCAGGGAGTATTCCTCGGTGGAAATCGGGTCGTTTTCGTTGATGACCGGCACAGCACCCAGCTGGATCAGGCGCTCCAGTGTGTTTTGCAGGTTGTTCAGCCGGTGGGGATGGTCAAAGTCCTCCCAGGTCACCAGCAGCTGGGCAACGGTGTGGCTGTATTCGGCAAACAGCTTGTCGTAAGTATACATCAGCTCGCACTGGCCCACGGCTGCGGCGGCCTGCTTTGTCACCATATCTTTGGGGCGGGAAATCTGCAGCTTGCCCACGCCAAGGCCGGTTGCGCCGGACGATACAATAATCAGCTCGTGCCCGGCGTTTTTGATGTCGCTCCACACTTTTACCAGTGCTTCGGTGTGGCGGATGTTCAGCCGCCCGCCCGGATGGGCCAGCGTGCTGGTGCCGATCTTGACAACAATGCGCATCAGTTTTTCCCCCATTTCCTTTGTTTTGTCATAGGCGGCCAGGACGGCATCGGTCACTGCGCCGCGGAACGCGTGCTCTTCCAGCACGCGCACACCCTGAATGGTGGAACCGCCGGGGCTGCACACAGCATCTTTCAGTACGCCGGGGTGGCTGCCGCTTTCCAGCACCATGCGGGCGCTGCCCAAAAGGGTCTGGGCGGCATATTCCTGGGCCTTGGCGCGGGGCAATCCGGCAGCAACGCCGCCGTCGGCCAATGCTTCAATAAACTGGTATACCCACGCGGGGCCGCAGCCGGAAACACAGCAAGCGGCGTCGATCAAATTTTCCGGGATGGCATCCAGCCGCCCGGCCGGGGCCATGGCACCCAAAAAAGGCGAACATCTGGTCATCGCTCACGCCGTCAGCGCAGTACTGGATCATACCGGCCCCCAGCGAAACCGGGGTGTTGGGCATGATGCGGATGATTGGATATGCACCGCCGGCCATCTCGCGCACGCGGGCCATGCTCAGCCCGGCAGCCATAGTAACTAGGACAAAAACGCCCGCTGCGCTTTGCCAGGATGGGGGCGATGCCGGCCAGCATATCGGCCATCATCTGCGGCTTTACGCCAAGGAAAATTACATCGCAGTCCTGCGCGACCACATCGTTGGTGGCGGCACGGCAGCCAAGTGCTTCGGCCAGGGCTTCAGCCTTGGCCGGGGTGCGGTTGGCCAGCACAACATTTTCCGGCCCAACGCCGCGGCACACTGCGCGGGCAACCGCACCGCCCATGTTGCCGCAGCCGATAAAACCATAACGCATAGGAATTTCCTCCCTCTACTATAACGTGTGTATCCTTTATAATGTACCAACAAATACCCAATGAATAGTCTAATCCTAACGCACAGCAGGCGAAAGTCAATAAAAAAACGGCCAAAAAAACGTGACAAGTAAAGCCTTGCCTGCTATAATAGTGATACTTTGCATAACCGTCCAGGCGGGGCAGGGCACCCCCGCCGCAAAAAGGGAGAATGAAATATGCAGTATGTTGATTTTGGCCGCACCGGGCTGCGGGTTTCGCGCCTGGGCTTTGGCGGCATTCCGGTGCAGCGCATTGATGAACCTGGCACCCGCGCCATGCTGAAAGCCGCGCATGAGGCGGGCATCAATTACATTGATACCGCCCGCGCTTACACCGTCAGCGAGGAGTGGATCGGCCAGGCGCTGGAGGAACTGGGCCTGCGGGATGAATTTATCCTTGCCACCAAGTGCCGTGCGCTGACCAAGGCAGAGATGGAAGCCGAGCTTGCCGCCAGCCTGAAAAACCTGCGCACCGATCACATTGACCTGTACCAGTTCCACAACCCCAGCCCGGAAAACCTGGATAAAATCCTGGCCCCCGGCGGCGCCATGGAAGCCCTGCTGGAAGCCAAGGCCAAGGGCGTTGTGGGGCACATTGGCATTACCGCCCACCTGAGCCAGACGTTTGAAAAGGCGCTGAAGGTGGACGAAATCGAAACCATTATGTTCCCCTATAATATTGTGGAGCAGCAGGGCAAAGAGCTGATCGACCGCTGTGCGGAAAAGGGCAAGGCCTTTATTGATATGAAGCCGCTGGCCGGTGGTGCCATTGAGGATGGACGGCTGGCGCTGCGGTATGTGCTTTCCAACCCGGCAGTCACAGTATCCATCCCCGGCATGGCCGCGCCGGAAGAATTGGAACAGAATGTGGCGGGCAGCGCCAACACCGCCCCGCTGACCCCGGAGGAGAAAGCTGCCTGCCAGAAAGTGCGGGATACCCTTGGCACCCAGTTCTGCCGCCGCTGCAATTACTGTGCCCCCTGCACGGTGGGCATCCAGATTCCCAGCTGTTTCTTGTTCCATGGCTACCTGGAGCGTTATGGCCTTGCGGGCTGGGCGCACGAACGGTACGATACCCTGACGGTGAAAGCCGGTGCCTGCATTGGCTGTGGCAAGTGCGAGACCCGCTGCCCGTATAACTTGCCCATCCGGGATATGCTCAAAAAAGTGGCACAGGATTTCGGCGAATAAACATTATATTTTGGAATTAAGGAGTACCCCTGCATGAAACAACAGCCCCCCGAACGCACCAAGCGCCTGGCCGTTATTGCGGCAGCAGCCGTAATTCTGGTTATGGTGCTGCTGATTATTGAAACATTCCGCCTGCTGTTGCCGGGGTTATGGACTGCATTTTCCAGCGGGGACGAACAGGCTCTGAGCGATTATTTGACAAGCGAGGGGCGGCTGCGCAGCTTTTTGACGCTGTGGTTCCTGGCGTTCGTGCAGGTAGTATCGCTGGTAATCCCGGCCATGCCGGTCCAACTGGCGGCGGGGATCGCCTATGGGCCGTGGAAAGGCTTTGTGACCAGCTTTTCGGCATCGGTGGCGGCAAACTTTCTGGTGTTTCTGTTGGCGCGCCGCCTGGCAAAAGTCATTGAACTGCTCACAGCGAACAGCCCCAAGGCGAATAAGTTGCTGAACAGCGTGCGCAACAGCAAGAACCCCTGGTTTTATACCATTCTGGCGTTTATCACACCGGGCTGCCCAACGGCATCATTCCCTATGCCGCCGCTCACGCCAACATGAAGCCGAAACAGTTCTTTGCGGCTATCTGCATCAGCATGCCGATCCCCACCCTGCTGACCTGCCTGGCAGGCAGCTACCTGGTAACGGGGGACTGGCTGTTTACTGTATTGATCGAGGGCGGTATGTTTGCCGTGGTGGGCCTGTTGTTCCATAAGCGCAGCGCCGTAATCGGCCACGCCCACGAAGTAAAGGACCGGCACACAAGATAACACAAAAGAAGCCTCTCCGGCGTGCGGCCAACCCCGCACGCCTTTTTTTTTTGTATGGCGCTACTTGTGTTTTGCGGGTGTGGTGTGTATAATTTACTATGTATTACTATGGAAAAGAGCGAAGAAAAAATAATAAAAGAAAAAAAGAATAATGAATAATGGCTGTGTGATGCCCACGGCATCACATTGAAAACAGGTTCGGCGCTCTGGCAGGGCTGTTGCATGCCAGAGTTTGCTGCCTGTTTTATCTGCGCCGCCGCGGGCGGCGCACCAACATTATTCTTTTTTAATTTGATTTAATTTTACGCGTAGCGAAACGAGGCTTTCTCATGCTGTTGGACCCTGAACTGCATTATCTGGATAATGCCGCAACCACCATGGTGGACCCGGAGATTGCGGGTGCCATCCATGAAGCACTATTAAAGGATTGGGCGAACCCCTCCAGCCTGTACGAACCGGCGGTAGAAACCCATGAAGCCCTGACCACGGCCCGCGGGCAGATTGCCCGCACCCTGGGCTGCCAGGCCAAGGATCTGTATTTTACCTCCTGCGGCAGCGAGAGCAACAACCTTGCCGTGCAGGGCCTTGCCATGGCACGCAAAAACTGGGGCAGCAAAATTGTGGTTTCCGGTTTTGAGCACCCCAGCGTGCAGCGGCCCATCCGTGCACTGAAAGACCGCGGCTTTGAGGTGGTGGAAATCCTGCCCGAAGCAGACGGTCACCTGGATGTTGCCAAACTGGCTGCCGAGGTGGATAAAAATACCGTTCTGGTCAGTTGCATGGCGGTCAATAATGAAACCGGCACTTTGCAGGATATTGCCGCTCTTTCCACAGCCGTCAAGGCCAAAAACAGCCGCTGTGCGGTGCATGTGGACGCCGTGCAGGCATGGCTGCGCATCCCCATTGACCTGAAAAAGTGGAAGAACGTGGATACTCTCTCGGTATCCGGCCATAAAGTGCATGCCCCCAAGGGAATCGGCGCTTTGTTCATCCGGGACAGCGTGCGCCAGACGCTTTGCCCGCCCTACCTGGGCGGCCATCAGGAGCGCGGCCTGCGCCCCGGCACCGAGAATACCCCTTATATCGTTGGCCTTGGCCTTGCTGCGGCAAAGGGGGCCAAAAACCTGAGCGACCGCAATGCGCATATCCGCGCCCTGAACGCCCAGCTGCGCACCGGGCTGGAAGAGCTGGCCCAGCAGGCACCCATCACCCTGAACTCCCCGGCGGATGCCGTGTCGGAGGTGCTGAACTTTTCCACCAACTGTGTCAACAGCCAGACCTTTATTGAATATTTGAGCGGGCGGCACATTTATATTTCCGGCGGCTCCGCCTGCGATAAGGGCGAGCCGAGCCACACCCTGATGGCGATGGGCGCGCCGGACCTTGCCGTGCGCACGCGCTGCGCGTCAGCTTTTGCGGGGACAACACCCCCGAAGATGTGCAGGCCCTGCTGGACGGCCTGAAAGACGGCCTGAAAGAGTTGCAGCACATCTGAAAAGGTAACGCTATTGAATGAAACCATAACACCAGACACGAAAGGTTTGCCATAAACATGAAAGAAATCATCCTTGCCTATCAGGGCGAAATGACCCTGAAAGGCTGAACCGCAGCAAATTTGAAGCCCGCCTGGCCAAAAGCATCCGCTACCGGCTGGAAGACCTGGGCAAATTCAAGGTGACCCAGGCGCAGTCCACCGTGTTCATTGAGCCACTGGAAGATGACCTGGACATGGACGAAGCGTTCCGCCGTATTTCCAAAAATTTTTGGCATTGTCAAAATGAGCCGCGCTGCCTGCTGCAGCAAGGATTTTGACGAGATCTGTGCCACGGCGGAAGCTTATCTTGGCGAAACGCTGCGCGGCATCCGCACCTTTAAGGTGGAAGCCAAGCGCGCGGATAAAACGTTCCCGATGAAAAGCCCGGAGCTGTGCCGCGAACTGGGCGCTTACCTGCTGGGCAAGCACCCCCACCTGCGGGTGAACGTGCATGAGCCGCAGCTGGAAATCATGGTGGAAATCCGCGATAAAGGCGCATATATCCATGGCCCCAAGGTGGAAGCCGCGGGCGGCCTGCCCGTTGGCACCAGCGGCCGTGCGCTGAACCTGCTTTCCGGCGGCATCGACAGCCCGGTAGCAGCTTATTGCATGGCGCGCCGCGGGCTTGCACTGCACCACATCCACTTTGCCAGCCCGCCGTACACCAGCCTGCGCGCCAAACTGAAGGTGCGCGCCCTGGCCCGCGAACTGGCAGAATATACCGGCAACTGCCAGCTGTTTGTGGTGCCCTATACCAAGCCGCAGGAGTATATCCGCGATAATGCGCCTGATGTGTTGTTTACCGTGCTCATGCGCCGCAGCATGCTGCGCATTGCCAAACTGGTGGCCGACCAGAGCGAGATGGAAGCTTTGATTACCGGCGAAAGTCTAGCACAGGTTGCCAGCCAGACCATGCAGGCCATTGCCTGCACCGACGCCGCGCAGAACCTGCCGATTCTGCGCCCACTGATCGGCATGGATAAGACCGAGATCATTGCTATTTCCCGCAAGATCGGCACCTTTGATACCTCCATTGAGCCGTATGAGGATTGCTGTACCATCTTTACCCCGCCGCACCCCAAAACCAAGCCCAGCCTGGCGGAGATCGAAGCGCCGAAGCCGGAATGCCCGGCTGGCAGAGCTGGAACGGATTGCGGCGGAAACTGTGGAGAAAATCCCCATCCGCATCGGGGATGACCCGGAGTTTTAACAGCGCCAGATAAAAATTACCCTTGGATAAAGGACGGAACAAACCATGACTGCGGAGATCATTTGTGTAGGAACCGAGCTGCTGCTTGGCGATATTGTCAATACCAACGCCCAGTTTTTGAGCCGCGAACTGGCGGAACTGGGCATCAGCGTGCTGCACCAGCATGTGATTGGGGATAACCCTGGCCGCCTGTGTGATTTGGTAAAGGAAGCCAAAAGCCGCAGCGATCTGCTGGTGTTTTCCGGCGGGCTTGGCCCCACGGAGGACGACCTGACCAAGGAGACCGTGGCCGAAGCCTTTGGCGATACCCTGCACTTTGATGAAGCAGAATGGCAGAAGATCGTGGACTTTTTTGCCCGTACCGGCCGCGGCGGGCGCACCCCCACGGCCAACAACCGCAAGCAGGCCATGGTGCCCACCAAGGGGCACAAGCTGCCCAACGCCCATGGCACCGCACCCGGTGCCTGGTTCGAGGATGACGGCTGCATTGCCGTGCTGATGCCCGGCGTTCCACGTGAGATGAAGGCCATGTGGGCGGAGGATATCCGCCCGGTGCTGCTGCAGCGCCAGAACTGTACCATCCACTCCAAAACGCTGCGGGTGCTGGGGGGCGAAAGCAGCATTGCCAGCAAGGTTTCCCCGCTGTTCGCCAGCGAAAACCCCACGGCAGCCATTTATTGCAAAACCGGCGAGAGCGAGATCCGTGTGACCGCCCGCGCCGCAACCGAGGCGGAAGCCGAAACGGCCTGCGATGCCCGCATTGCGGAGTTCCGCAAGATTTTGGGCCCCAATGCGTATGATGTGGATGTGCCGGGGCTGGAATACACTGTGGTGCACCTGCTGCAGCAAAAAGGGCTGCATGCTGCCACCGCGGAAAGCTGCACTGGCGGCCTTGTGGCAGAAAAAATCACCAATGTGCCCGGCTCCAGCGAGGTGTTCGGCTATGGCTTTGTGACCTATGCCGAAGCCGCCAAGGCAAAGCTGCTGGGTGTTGACCCGACTTTGATTGAACAGTATAACGTGGTTTCCGGCCCGGTGGCCGTGGCGATGGCTTACGGCGCTTTGCAGGCATCGGGGGCAGATCTGGCCGTGGGCATTACCGGCATTGCCGGGCCCGGCGGCGCACTGCCGGGCAAACCGGTAGGTACCGTCTACCTGGCCGGTGCGGATGCCCGCAGCGGCAAAGCCTGGCTGATGCGCCTGGAACTCGGCGGCTATGCCGAGCGCAGCATCATCCGCACCCGCGCCGCCCTGTCGCCCTGGACCTTCTGCGCCGCATGGCCCTTGATATCCCTCCCGAAAACGCCCACCCCGTCCCCTCCAAAGATGTCAAACCCGAAACCCTTGATATTTAACAATAACTTTAATAGGCAATGAGAAAGCAAAAACCACCCACCAACTTACTAATTTCTCATTCCTAATTTCTAATTTGTTTTCTGCCAACTTTGTGGCACGGCAAAACTCCTAACTCCTCCCTCCTGACTCCTAACTTCAACTTTCCACCAAAGGGGTGTTTTAATGCTGCAAATCCAAATGCGAATCCTGCGTGTGTTTGGGCTTTCCAAAGCGGAGATGAACTCCATCATTGAGAACGCCCAGGCCGAGGGCAGCCCCAGCCTGCGCCTGCAGGAGCGCGATGGTGAATACCTTGTCTGCGTGCAGGCATCAGCCCCCACCCAGGCAATGGCGGATGAATACTGCGAAAAGTGGGTGCAGAAACTGCGCACCCGCTTTGGCGATGCCTGCTATGGCTTTGAGGATACCACCCTGGCCCAGGCCGCGCTGGATGCCCTGCTGAAAAAGCGCCGCCTGCTTGTTGCGGCGGACGAAGCCACCGGCCGCCTGTTGGGCAACGCCCTGCGCGCCTGCAGCACAGCGAAGCAGCGTTCGATTTTGGCAACCAGACCTACCTGAACCCGGCGAACGCCCGCCGCATTGCCGCGCCGGAAGCTCTGCTCAAAAAGTTCCCCGGCGATATGGTTCAGGCCGCTGCAGGCCGCGCTCAAAGCGCTTTGCTGCTGGCCAATGCGGATTATGCCGCCGTGTATATGCCCGCAACAGTGGGGCAGGCGCCTTTTGTGCTGCTGTGCAGCCGCATCGGCGCGGCAGCCTGTGCCCTGAGCCCCGAAATCTCCGATATGGCAATCGCCAACCATATTCTGGACTTGGCCCGCCGCCGTGCATTGGGGATGCACCTGGGACCTTCCGCTATTACCTTCAAGCCGGGGCGGGAGCGCCCGCTGCTGCTGGTCAGCGGCGAAGGCCAGCCGAGGCCAGGTTTGCGCTTTACGCTGCGCCGCAAGGCTGCCCGGCCAAACCGGCGGTTAAGCCCAACGCCCCGGACAGCTACGATGCAGAACCGGTCCCCGATTACGATGCGCAGCCCACTGAACCCAAACCGCAGGCTACCCCTCACCGGACCATTACCTTTGACGCCCCATCGCCCAGCCTGCCGCGCCGCAGCCAACACCGGATCCGCTGGACCTGCGCACCGCAGCCCGCAGGCCGCCGCCGAAGCGCGCGCCGCCGCGCCGCAGAAAGCGAGCTGGACCCGGACCTGGAACTGTGTGCCACCCGCACCATCAAAATTTCCCGTGCAGATTTGGAGCAGGCCATGGCGGCTCAGCAGGCAGCAAAGCAGCAGGAGCAGCCCAACCCGGAACCGCCCGCTGCACCGCAGCCGGAACCCCTGCCGGAGCCGGAACCGCCCGCCAACCTGCCGAACCAAAGCTTCTATCCTGGATGATGATATCCCAGATTTTTCGGCAGGGTTGGACCCCGCCGCGCTGGAAGCAGCCCGCAAGGCGGACGAAAAAGCCCCGCCGCGCAGCACCGATGAATTCCAGCGCGCCGCCAGCCAGTTGTTTGAAGACGATGAGGATGACGGGGAGGACGAAGAGCCCACCATTACCTTCCCTGACCGCCGCAAAGCCAAACCGGCAGTGCCGCGCCCCCTGGCAGCAAAGCAGGAACCCAAACAGGATGCCATCCACAACCGCAGCCTTGCCATGATCGAGCGTGCCGAGCGCCGCCACCGCCGCAAAGCGATTGCCGCAGTGGCTGTTATTGCCCTGCTGGTTCTGGTGGGTGCTGCGGTGCTGCTGGGGCTGACCCGTGGATGCACCGTGAAAGCCCCTGCCTATAAAAATTACGGCACAGAGCAGTTTGATACCCAGGCGCAGGCATATTTGAAATCCGCTGCGGCAGAAAACGAAAAAAATTATCGGTTATCTTGCGTTCCCCGGTCAGAACGGCCAGCTGGTGTACAGCGGCTCCCAGCCGGGCGATGGCGCTGCCATCAGCGGCACCAACTACCTGAACGCTTCCATGCCGTCCAACACGGTGCTTTCCTGCGCGGATGCCTCGCTGGCAAGCCTGACAGACCAGACAAACTTCAGCCAGAATGCCGAGTTCACCCTGTACCTGAGTGATGTGACCTACCATTTCCGTGCTGTGGCAGTGTATAATACCGATGCCGCAGGCACCGAGAATGCCTTTACCCCCGCCAGCTATGGGGAACTTTCGGATTATTACAGCTATGCGGAGTTCAGCCAGAGCATTAAGGAACGCAGCCTGTTTGATACCGGCAATACCCCCGGTGATAAGGAAACCTTCCTGACCCTGATGAGCACCGGCGGCACAAACGGCACGTTTGTCTGTGTGACCGCTGTTCTGTTGCCGGATCAGGCCCAGTAAGCTTGGATATACCCAGGAATGATTAAGCCCCCGTTCCCGTACATATACTAGGGTGTGGCGGAATAAACCGCTGCACGCTGGATGGGGAAGGGGGTTTTGGATTGAAAGAAGAAGCGGCACTGGCCCGTACGGTCATCAAAAAGCGGCTGCCGGGCA
>ENA-OQAR01000491-OQAR01000491.1-human-gut-metagenome-genome-assembly--contig:-NODE-491-length-11975-cov-2.530891_pt1 | contig 11975 bp, 17 predicted proteins | sample MGYA00242738_ERZ504533 | MGnify/ENA primary metagenome ERZ504533 (study PRJEB26092, sample SAMD00036276) | human gut metagenome | host: Homo sapiens | study: EMG produced TPA metagenomics assembly of... | reverse complement strand
TGTTTTGGCATGAATATGCCAAAATCCCGAGACATACAAGCAAAATTCCATTGCCGCAGGCAATCTGGAATGAATTTGGCTACGTTACTGTGAACAGTAACGTGTGTTTTATATTTCAGAGCAGTAAATAATTGTAGACATGAAAGTATATGAAATGTATAATCTGTATCAGAAGTTTTTGTTGATAGATTTATAGGAAGATCAGTCAAAAAACTGAGATGATTATGAAAAAAGTTCCTGTAAAAGTTTTTTTACGTGGGACTTTTTTTTTGCACCGTTTTGATGTTTACCCGAATTTGGATAAGCCCTCTGTTTAATTGGGAAACAAGGTCACTGACACGCAGGTTATGAAACAGTAATAAATGGAAAGGAACTGGATATGAGAAAAAATCGAAAGAATGACTCCCATACCCGCAGAAAAAGAATTTGTATTGCAGCACTTCTTCTGGCAGGCAGCCTTATACCGGGAGGATGTGGAATAAAGAAAGAGAAAACATCGGACAGTGAATTGCCGGAGATTGTTATCGGAATAGATTATTTTGAACCTTACAGCTATCAGACGAGTGATGGCGAGTATAAAGGTATTGATGTGGAACTTGCAGAGGAAGCCTTTCAGAGGCTGGGTTATCAGCCTGAATTTGAGAAGGTTGTCTGGGAAGATAAAGAGAAACTTTTGTCAGATGGAACAATAGACTGTCTGTGGAGCTGCTATTCCATGAATGAAAGAGAAAACAAATATCAGTGGGCAGGACCGTATATGTACAGTCGTCAGATGGTGGTTGTAAGAGCCGAGAGTGAAATCCGGACACTTCAGGATCTGAAAGGGAAGAGGATTGCAGTTCAGGCGACTACAAAAGCAGAAGATCTCTTTCTTCATAATATAAAATCAGATCTTCCGCATGCAGACAGGTGAACTGTTTTTCTTCGTCGAATGAGCTTTATGCTGCACTTAGAAAAAATTATGCAGATGCGATTGCGGGACATGAGGCAATGCTTGGCAGTCTGATACAGGATGGCAAGGGCGTTTACCGTATGCTGGAGGAAAGTCCTTATAAATCAGAACTTGGAATTGCTTTCAAAAAAGGAACTCACGAAGAATTGGCAGAAAAGCTTACAGAAACGCTTACAGAGATGCAAAGCGAAGGGATTACAGAAAAAATAGTTACAAAATACGGATTGGATGCGGACGAAACTCTGCCGGGAGGAGAAAGTAAATGAGCAGACAGATAAGAAGGCAGATACCGCAGAAACAGAAGAAAAAGAGGGTCGACAGAAATGCGTGTTTGCTTGTGTTTATTCTGATTTTTTCCGGAATACTGACTTTTCTTCTGCTGACAGCGAGAGATAATAGCAAGCTGAACAGTACTCTGGATGAGACCTTTGATTTTGTAAAAAACCGAATTGAAAGTTTATGAGATTTATAACACCAATGATCAGGTGAAAAGCCTGGTACGTCTTTTGGACAAAACAACAGAATTAAGCAGAGTCATAGAACAGGAAGGAAATCTCAGTACAGAAATGCTAGACGAATATGCCAGGGAACAGCGCCTGACAGGAATCCTTGTACTGGATCAGAATCTGAAGGTGACAGAACAGAGTGCAAAAGATGGAGATACTATGTCGCTGTGGCAGAAGCTGATCAAAAGTGATTATGTACGTGATATTGCAGAGCATCCGGAAAAGACTTATACCACTCGTCTGAGAAATAAAGGAAAGATCTATGATTTTGCGGCAGTGGCAAGACAGGATGCAGCAGGTATCCTGATCACATATGCGCAGAAGGAGGAAGTAAATGAGCTTAACGGAGATCTGACGATGGCATCGTTATTTTCTGACTTTCCTTTTGAGATGAATGGAAGTGTTGTGATCTGTGATGATGATAAGGTTGTCAGTACAAACAGACAGGAGCTGACTGCCCGCTCTATAGAAGAAGCAAAAAAGTCAGTATAAAAATAAATTTGAGGTAGATGAGAATGGAATTGTCCATCTTCGTTCAGAGACAGGAAACTGGTTCGGACGTCGGGAGAAGATCAAAGACTACGATGCATATATCTTTTTCCCGGAAGTCAGGTGTACATCACACGAAAATATTATATGTGTGATTTTATGTGCTGCTTGCACTGCTCCTTTTTCTTACTTTATCGGGTGAACAGGAGCAGAACAGAAAAAGAGAAGTATCCTTCAGGACCAGAAAAAGACTTCGGGTGATCAATGCACTGGGGCATGCATATGCCTCTATTTCTCTTGTGAATCTAAAAACAGAGGAAATCGAAATCCTGAAATCTTCAGGAAATATGAAGCCAGATCAGAAAGGGGATATGCTTTTCAAAGCGCATCAGGAAGAACTTATAAGGCAGGTGATTGCAGAGCCATTTCAGAAGGCATACTGGGAATTTGTCGATATAAGTACGGTGGCAAAAACGTCTGGAAGAACGTGAAACGCTGAGTTTTACAGCTCGGACAGTGGATGAAAGATGGATGACAATGATCATTGTGCCACAGGGATATGATAAAGATGGGAAATTGTGTACAGTTCTGGTTGCAATCCGTGATGCGACAGAAGAAAAAGAACGTGAGATTGCGCAGGATAGGAATCTGAGAAATGCACTTGCGGCTGCAGAACATGCGAACAGGGCGAAGACTGTGTTTCTGAATAATATGTCTCATGATATCCGCACGCCGATGAATGCGGTCATTGGATTTACTGCGCTTGCGACAACACATATTGACAATAAGGAGCTTGTTCTGGATTATCTGAAAAAAAATCCATATATCCGGTCAGCATCTGTCAGCCTAATCAATGATGTGCTGGATATGAGCAGAATCGAGAACGGTTCCGTACGGATTGAATATACAGTTGTACACCTGCCGGATATCTTGCATGACTTAAATACAATTATACAGGAATCTGTACATTCTAAACAGCAGGAGCTGTATATTGATACACAGGATGTACTCCATGAAGATATCATTACCGACAAGTTGCGCCTGACGCAGGTGCTTCTGAATATCAGCAGTAATGCTGTGAAATTTACACCGGTCGGGGGGTACGGTTAACATTCGTGTTTCTGAGAAACCATGCAGAAGAGACGGATGTACAACAGTGGTATTCAGTGTGAAGGATAATGGAATTGGGATGTCGCCGGAGTTCAGGGAGCAGGTGTTTGACTCATTTACAAGAGAACATACCGTTACGGAGAATGGAATAGGAGGAACCGGTCTCGGAATGGCAATCACCAAAAACATTGTGGATATGCTGGGCGGTACGATTCAGGTTGAAAGCGAAGTAGGAAGGGGAACGGAGTTTACGGTTATGCTTGAATGTGAAATATCAGGGACGACTGTGAAGGAGGAACCTGATTCGGAGCAAAGAGAGCCCCTTAAGAATGAGAAGCAGAAAATCCGGGCAGAAATCCAGAGGCGTTATGAAGGGAAGAAAGTTCTTCTTGTAGAGGATAATGAGCTGAACCGGGAGATCGCAACAGCGATCATGGAGGAAATTGGTCTGGATGTGGATTGCGTTGAGGATGGTACAGATGCTGTGAATATCATGTCATCTGCAGAAGGCAGAAAATATGATCTGATCTTCATGGATATTCAGATGCCGAAGATGGATGGATACACCGCAACCCGGGAAATCCGTACATTGAATGATCCGAAATGCGCAAATATACCAATCATTGCGATGACTGCCAATGCTTTTGAAGAAGACCGTAAAAAGGCAATCAAAGCGGGTATGAACGCTCATATTGCCAAACCAATCAGCGCAGATATAATTCTGGAAATCTGGAGAGAATGCGCTAAAACAGAAAGTATTTTAATGAACCTGCTGAGAAAAGTTAAAAACTTTTCAGCAGGTTTTAATTTATCCAAAAAATTACATGCATACTGTCAGAAGTGCTAGTGTAAATATCTGAGCGTTCACGTATAATGTAGATAAACAAAAAATCTTCTCACAAAATTAAGTAAAAAGAGTCCGAGGAGTACATTAAAAAGAAAGGAGATGTTTGTATGAGTAAAAAAATGAGGTTGTGGATGGCAGGAACAGTAGGAGTCTTAATGGCAGGCTTTATGAGCGTAAGTGTTTATGCCCTTGAAGAAAAGGATGTTATTGGAACCTGGTATGTAAATGAGCTTTCTATGGGCGAAGGTGCATCCTTTCATCCGGGGGCAATGGGAATGGAAGTGACCGTGGACATTAAAGAAGACGGTAAAATGGAAACAACAAGTTCTGTTTATGGGGAAGAGCCTGAAGTAGATGAATCAGAGTGGAAAATAGAAAATGATAAAATTTTGATGACTCATAATGATCAGACAGGGGAATGCGAGTACAAGGACGGTAAGATAACCTTAACAGCAGATGGAACGACAATGATCCTGAGTCAGGAAAAGGAAGAGTATGAGCCTTATGTACCGGGCAAACCGGTAGAAAATCCAACCATGAAGGATTTTGAAGGAGAATGGAGCTGTACTCTGATGGAAGCATTTGGAATGCAGATGCCGGTTAATGCTGACTTTACAGGATTTGAAATGAGTATGTCTGTGGAAGACGGAAAGGCTGAAATTATCTTAATAGAGAGCGGAGAAGAGACAAAAGTAGAACTTCAGGCGACGTGGAAGGAAACGCACTGGTATTAAAGGCTGTAACAGAGGATGAGGCAGGAACTATGTTTTCAGTCTTGATAATATGAAGTTCAATTTACTGGATGATGGAAAACTGTGTTTGATAGCAGAAGATGATGCAGAGGAATCTGATGACGGCGAAGAAGCAGATGATTCTGAAACAGGTGAAGTTGATTTTTCCGTAAAGACATATTTTGAAAAAATAATTGTTACAGAATAAAGGTAAAATACTGCCGCACCATTCGTGAGCAGTATGGGATTTCAGATAAAAAAGGAGGATAGGGTATGGGATTATTTGATAAGAAAATCTGTGACATCTGCGGAGAGAAAATTGGGTTATTGGGAAATCGAAAACTGGATGACGGAAATCTGTGTAAGGATTGTGCAAAAAAAAAATTGTCACCATGGTTTGAGACCGGCGGCACAGTACGGTAGAGGATATAAAACGTCAACTGGAATATCGTAGAAAAAAACAAAAAAGCCGTAATGGATTTTTGTATAACACGTCAGATCAATACCAGAAATTACAATGTTTTTATTGATGACAATAAGGGGAATTTTACTGTTGCACGGAAGCTGGATGTCAATGAAAATCCGGATATAGTTCCTTTATCCGCTGTTGTGCAGTGCAGAGTTGATGTAGAGCGACAGCAGAACGAGGAAACATATACAACAAAGGATGGAGAAACCGTAAGCTATCAGCCACCGGTATATAAGTATGAATTTGATTATACTATGCGTATTAAGGTAAAAAATCCATGGTTTGATGATATGGATTTTCGTTTGAATACTTTTTCCATAAGCAGCGATAACAGAGGTGAATTGATGGAAGTGGAGCAGACAGGTCATCAGATCATAGCCGCCCTGACACCAAATGCGGTTGGAATGCAGCAGCCTGGGATGAATATGAACAACGGAATGCAGCAATCTGGAATGCAGATGAACAACGGAATGCAGCAATCTGGAATGCAGATGAACAACGGAATGCAGCAGCCCGGCAGTTTATGGAAATGTCAGTGCGGTGCAGAGAATACCGGAAGGTTCTGCGAATACTGTGGCCAGCCAAGACCATTTTGAGTGATGATAGACAGAGTGGACAGAATTGTTCACTCTGTTTGTGATAACAGGGGTTGAGAATGGATGGTTTCTCTGAAAACTATATAATAAAATAGAGCTTTATAGTATACTTATCACAGAGGTGTATTAATGAGAGAGGAATTTTCATGACATACAATAAAAAAGGGCACTGTCGTATGGAGGAATCCTGATAAGTGTATTTCTGGCGTATTTCTGCAGGCTGGTAAGACCGGAAAATGTTTTTATGAGAAATCTCGCAGATCAGTGTCGTAACTGTATTTATCTGGGAATGTATTGTGCCTGGGTGATTTATCTGGAAAAGCATGTAGTGCATAGAAAAACGCGCAGATGTCTGACTGCAATTGGCTGTCTGATGGTATTCTGGTTTTTTTGTACGGACAGTAAAATTTCATATTCTTCATGATCCGCTTGGAGAACATATCTGCTGGTATCTGTATTATATCCCGATGATCCTGATCCCGGTCCTTGGACTGGCAGCAGCGATGTTTCTAGGGGAAAAGGATGGAGAGAAAACAGTCAGAAAAATTATTGCCTTGCTTGCTTTTGCGGTGGTTTTGATCATCAGTGTTTTTACAAATGATCTGCATCAGCTGGTGTTTCGGTTTTCCGGGCGGCCGCCGCTTTCAGATAGAGATTTACAGCTATGGTATTCTTTTTTATAGTGATCCAGGGATGGATCATATTTTGCCTGATATGGATGGAAATCATGCTGATCAGAAAAAGCAGGATTCCGGGAAGAAAGCAATTTTTGGCTGCCGGTTATTCCGGGAATATTGCTTCTGGGATGGAATATCGGGAATTTACTCCGTCTGCCTCTGATCAAAACAATTGCCGGAGATATGACAGCGGTATGCTGCCTTTTGATGGCGGCAATTTACCAGGGATGTATATTATGCGGCCTGATACAGACGAACAATCGATATTTTGAATTATTCCAGACCTCCGGAGGACTGGATGCAGAGATTACGGATGATTCCTTTCAGCGTTATTATCATTCCGGTGATTTTTCTGAGCTGTCACCGGAACTGCGTAAAATTATAATAAATAGATCAGCTGTACAGGAACAGGGAATCCGGATCAACCATATTCCTATAAGAGGAGGACATTTGTTCTGGTCAGAAGATATTTCGGTGCTTCTGGATCAGTATCAGGATATCCGGGAACAGCAGGAGGAGCTGACTGCCAGAAATCGTCTGTTGCAGAAAACCTATCAGAAAGAAGCTGAGCGGAGAAAAACAGAAGAACAGAACCGACTGCTGAACATGATACAGAATCAGACAGCCGGGCAGCTGGAATTGCTGTCACAGCTGATGGATGAGCTGGAAAGAACGGAGTCAAGGGAACACTATGACCGGATCCTGGGAAAAATCGTGGTTGTTGGTACATATTTAAAAAGAAGAAAAAATCTGGTATTGACACAATATGCATCAGACGGAAATCTGCTTACAATGGAGGATCTCAGACAGAGTCTTGCGGAATCCTGTGACAGCTTAAAATTATGCAAGATCCGGGCGGCTTATTATGTCGAAAATGGGGAAGTACAGCTGAATGCAGATGATATACTAAAATGCTATGATACCTTTGAATGGCTTGTGGAACGATTGTTTGATACAATGCAGTCTGTTTTTTACCGTGTGTCGCAGATCGATGATGCTCTGCGGATCTCGGTTCATATTGTAGCAGAAGCAGATCTTCGGGGATTAATGTCAGAAAGACCGGAATTAAATGTGCAGCAGGAAGATGAAAACGAATGGTTTATCGGATGTATCGTATTCAGAAAGAGAGGCGGAAGATGACTGATTTTGCGGAATGCAGTATGGCAATGCAGGATTTTCTGATGATCCTTCTTGAAATCTGCCTGATTCTGGAATTGATCCTTCTGTTGATAAGGATAACCTGTTTTTACGGGAAAAAGAAAATTATAACGGCAGTGACTGTTTTTGCAGTTTCTTTTATGCTTATGGGCTTTCTGATGAATGATCACAGATATTGCCAGGATGAAAGTGCATATCAGCCAATGCTCCGGGGGTGTCCGGTCAGTGTTTTGATGGCAGCGATGGTGGTATTGTTGCTTTATCTTTGCCGGGCAATCTGTAGAGAGAGACGCAGATATCAACATTCTTTGTCTTACTGGTCCGTGAATGAAGCTGTTGATGATGTTCTGCGGGGTGTGTTTTTCAGATCCTCTTGGAAGAATCGTTTTTGTGCAATACCAAGATGCAGGAACTGAGCAGGATAATGACAGGCTCCTATCTGCAGGATTATGAGGTATTGCGGAAAGTAATAGATGGAGGATCCGAAGCAAAGGGACTTCGCAGATTAAGCAGCGACAGTAATGTATTTTATTTTCCGGATGCTTCCGTCTGGATGTTTCAGGAATATCGTCTGCAGGAGCCAGATTGTGCAGGATATCTGCAGACAGTGGCAGTTAATGTATCAGAAATTTATTACAATGGTGAAAAGATCAGAGCAAATAATGAAAAGCTGGAAATCCTGAATCATAAGCTGGAGGAAATGTATGAAAAAATCGGAGATAAAATAAGAGAGCAGGAGACACTTGCCATGAAAATGCAGGTTCATGACAATTTTGGCCGAAGCCTTCTGTCAATACGCAGGATATTGGAAAGAAAAGAAAATCAGGATAAAATGGATGAACAGCTATCTGCACTAAAGCATCTGGTCTATATTCTTACAGATTCTTCTGTTGAGAATATGGAAGAATTATGCGCGGATACGATCAGGCATGCAGAAGAGCTTGGAATTTATGTTCAGATCAGCGGAAATTTACCTCAGCATCCCTCCTACAGGCTGCTGACAGACAGAGCGATCCGTGAATGTGTGACAAATTGTGCCAGACACGCCCATGGCAGTACGGTTCTGGTGAAGATAGACAAAGGTGCAAATGAATACAGCATCCGGATAACGAATGATGGAGATGCACCTGAAAAAAATGCAGAAGAAGGCGGTGGTCTGTCAGCACTGAGAAAAGCAGCGGAGTCAGAGAAATGTATTATGCAGGTTTCTTTTTCACCGGAGTTTTGTCTGGCGTTAAAAATGCCGCTGGCAGAAAGGATGGGAGTTTATGGTACGGATACTGATAGTAGAAGATCAGAGGATCATGCAGAAGTATTTTGAAAGTATTATTATGCGGGAACCGGAATTCCGACATGTCCAGACAGTTTCGGATGCCTGTGAAGCTGTAAAGATCTGCTCTTACTCGGCAATTGATCTTGTGCTTATGGATGTGCAGACATTTCATAATCATGATGGGCTGAGTGCCGGAAAGATCATCAGGGAAAAATATCCATATACAAAGGTATTGGTTGTTACTTCGCTGATCGATCCCAAGGTGCTGGAAAGAGCAAAGAGCGGATGTGCAGACAGTCTATGGTATAAGGATCACGGTGAAGAGGAAATACGGAGTGTGATCTACAGAACGTTAAATGGGGAGCATGTATTTCCGGATGTGGCACCGGAGGTGGAACTTAACTGGATCACAAGCGGTGATATCAGTCCCAGACAGCTGGAGATGCTGCGCCTGTATATTCACGGGATGTCATATTCCGAGATCGCAAGGAAGATGGACTGCTCTGCTTCAGGGGTAAGATGGAATTTTCAGGAAATGATCGCCAAGGCGGGATACAGCTGTAAAGAGGATCTGATAGCAGCTGCACTGGAAAGTAAACTGATCGTAACCACACTGAAATAGGAGATCCACAGAATGCAGAAACATATTCAGACAGAGGGAGTTTGGCGTGAGCTGACGGGACATTCATAAATACATCATAAAATTTTGAATAATAGAAGAAAGAGGAAACAGACATGAGTGATTTTTTGACAGAAAAAAATAAAAAAACAGGAATACTGGGGAAGCTGAAATGGATTCTTTATGTATTTTTTATACTTTTTTCCCTGGGCGCCATTGGTGCATCGGAGAAGTATATCCGTGAAGGGCGCTGGGGAATGGCAGCAACAGAGATCATACTTGGATTGCTGTTTCTGTATCCAACCTTCCGGGAAATTCAAAAAGCATTAAAGAAGAAAAAAGCTGGAGAAATTGCCTGCTGGTTTGAATCCTATGCCCAGAATACCGTCTCATTTGAAAAGCTTGAGCAGGAACTGGGAAAAGGTGCAGTGAAAAAGCTGGAAAAATTTATTGCGGGGGGATATATCCGGAATATCCAGATAGACAGAGAAGGAAATTATATTATGATCACTGCACCGAACAGACGCGTAAATGAGAAGATCTATATTACAGTTACCTGCCCCAGCTGCGGTGCAAAGAATCAGGTAATAAAAGGTCGTCTGAGCACCTGTGAATATTGCGGACAGCGTCTTACCCCATGACAAAAGACACCTTTCGGATCTGCCCTGTTAAAGGTAAGATCCTTGTGCAATATGCTCAATGCATAAAAAGGATATTTTATAAACAAAATTATATAAGTTGCATATAACTAACGCATGTAACATAACAGAAGTTGTACAAATATCTGTACATCCATAGATAATTGGGATGAAATCATAGAATAAATTTATAAAAATAGCTAATAAAACTGGATAATATGTTCAAATTATGGTACATTTATTGTAGCAGTCAGAGGAAATATTGCGGCCTTTTTTAGGAACCGGGATTTTCGAAGGGCTGAACAAATAACATAGAACTTATTTATTTGGTTTTATTGTTTCTTTCCTGGGAGTGCAGAGAAGGAGGGAACGGATAAGAGCAGATAATCATAAGGATATAATCTTTATAAGGAAGGTGAGCAATTGGAAAACTATACTAAGTACAAGCTGAAAAGCAGTGATGAGCTTGCATCAGTGCTGAACGGCAGGGACAATCTGTTTGTAATCGCCTGTAACAAGTGTTTCAAGGAATTTGAGACCGTTGACGAACCGGATTGCAAAGAATTCCTGAAATTTGCTGCGGAGCAGGGAAAAACCGTCACAGGCAGTGCGAAATTCGATTTTCTGTGCAACAAGATGCACACAGAAAGAAAATTACAGGATCTGCTTCCGGAAGGTACAGAGAATGTAGTTGTGATCTCCTGTGGTCTTGGTATCCAGACAGTTGCGGATCTGGCAGGCAAGCCGGTGATTGCAGCAAGTAATACCCTTAACTACAGAGGACATCACGGCATGGCACTTACCAAGAAGAGCTGCGATGCATGTGCACAGTGCTATCTGAACATTACCGGAGGCGTCTGTCCTATCGTCGACTGTTCAAAGAGTCTTGTCAATGGACAGTGCGGCGGAGCAAAGAACGGTAAATGTGAAGTAGACCCGAATAAAGACTGTGCATGGGAAAAGATCTACCAGAGACTGGCAAAACAGGGCCGTCTGGAAGAGTTCCTGAACCAGCCGGTACAGGTACGTGATTACTCCAAGGTTAACTTCAAGGTGATCAACGATTACGTGAAGTCTATCAGAGAAGACAGACTGAACGGATACTATGGCGGCGTTCATCCGTCAGAGCACAAGGAATTCAGCGAGCATATCGCACTGAAGAAATTCCCGGATCCGAAGACTGTAGTGATCTCCATGTCCCAGCATCTTGGTGCACCTGCCAACCCGATCGTAGAGGTAGGCGACACTGTAAAAGTCGGACAGAAGATCGGCGAAGCTGCCGGATTTATCAGCGCACCGGTACACTCCAGTGTAAGCGGAACCGTAGTTGCCGTTGAGCCACGTATGCATGGCACAAGAGGCAGTGAAGTCATGGCTGTTGTCATTGAATCGGATGGAAAAAATACTCTGCACGAATCCGTACAGCCACATGGTGACCTGGATAATCTGACTCCGGATGAGATCATTGAGATTGTAAAAGAAGCAGGAATCGTTGGTATGGGTGGTGCAGGCTTCCCGACCTGTGTTAAACTGAAACCAGCCAAACCAGTTGATACTATTCTCCTCAATGGATGCGAATGCGAGCCATATTTAACAGCAGACCACAAGGTTCTCCTTGAGTTTGCAGATGACATTATTTTTTGGCCTGAAAGCGATCCTGAAGACAACAGGTGCCGAGAAAAGGTATCATTGTCATTGAGGATAACAAGCAGGATGCCATCGAATTAATGCAGGAAAAAGTTGCGATATCGGAAATATGGAAGTTTTTTGTTGCAAGAACCAAATACCCGCAGGGTGCTGAGAAACTCTCATTAAGCGCGTTATGGGAAGAAAGGTTCCGAGCGGCGGTCTCCCGGCAGATGTTGGCGTTATCGTAGATAATATCAGTACTGTAAAAGCAATCTCCGATG
>ENA-OQAR01000490-OQAR01000490.1-human-gut-metagenome-genome-assembly--contig:-NODE-490-length-11976-cov-2.395814_pt1 | contig 11976 bp, 14 predicted proteins | sample MGYA00242738_ERZ504533 | MGnify/ENA primary metagenome ERZ504533 (study PRJEB26092, sample SAMD00036276) | human gut metagenome | host: Homo sapiens | study: EMG produced TPA metagenomics assembly of... | reverse complement strand
TCCAGTTAAATTCCGTTATTGCGAAAGAATAAGAAGTAATGATAATAATATGCAAGTTGAAACGTTAGAATTACAATCGGAAAGAATCGGAAACGGTTGGTTGAGATTGTGTATATAGCAAAAGCAGGACACATTGGAGGTGATCTGTCGTGTCTTAACGTGCTTACAGCACTTTATTTTGATATAATGCGTGTTTGGCCGGATAAACCAAAGGAAACGAAAAGAGATCGTTTTGTAATGAGCAAAGGGCATTGCGTAGAAGCGTTATATGTTACGCTGGAAGCAAAAGGTTTCATCTCTCGTGAGGTAACCGACACATTAGGAGAATTCGGATCTATCTTGTCCGGCCATCCTACTATAGAGGTACCGGGTATTGAAGTAAATACAGGAGCTTTAGGGCATGGCTTGTCTGTAGGTGTCGGAATGGCGATGGCTGCCAAAATGGATAAAGCTGATTATAAAAACGTATGTATTGATGGGAGATGGTGAGCAAGGGGAAGGTTCTATATATGAAGCTGCTATGGCAGGAAACCAGTATAAATTGGATAATCTGGTAGCCATTATTGACCGTAATCGTTTGCAGATCAGCGGTACAACCGAGGAGGTCATGTCATTGGAGAGTATGCGCGACCGCTGGACTGCCTTCGGTTGGGATGTATTGGAAATGAACGGAGATGAGATGGAAGATATCATCCGGACTTTCCGTTCTATTGATTATACGAATAAAAAGCCTCATTTGCTTATCTCCCATACTACAAAAGGAAAAGGAGTGTCTTATATGGAAGGCATTGCAAAATGGCATCATGGCGTGCCTACAGCCGAACAATATGAAGAGGCTGTTCGCGAGGTATCCGAAAGAATTGAAAAACTAGAAAAAGAAAACAATGGCAAATAATATGATAGCGTGCAGAAAGAGCTTACAGATACGTTGCTGGAGTTGGCGCGTCAGGATAAAGATATTGTGGCGGTTACAACAGACGCCAGAGGATCTGTTACTTTGGGGGATTTTGCAAAAGAATTACCTGCACAGTTTGTAGAATGTGGAATAGCCGAACAGGATGCGGTAGGAATATCAGCAGGTTTGGCACATAGCGGAAAAAAAGTGTTTGTATGTGGCCCGGCTTGCTTTTACGTGGCACGTAGCTTGGAGCAGGTGAAGGTCGATTTGGCTTATAGTCAGAATAATGTGAAGATACTCGGAGTAAGTGGTGGAGTTGCTTATGGTGCTTTGGGGGCTACTCATCATAGCCTGCATGATATTGCCGTATTAAGAACTTTTCCGGGAATGAATATCGTTCTTCCTTGTGATGCCCGTCAGACACGCAAGTTGGTCAAACTATTGGTAGATTATCCTGAACCGGTGTATGTACGTGTAGGAAGAGCTGCTGTTCCCGATGTGTATGAGAATGATGATTTTGATTTTATTCTGGGAAAAGCTAATATGCTGCTGAACGGTACGGACCTGACCATCATTGCTGCCGGAGAAACGGTTTATCATGCTTATCAAGCTGGTTTGATGTTACAGGAGAAAGGCATTAAGGCACGTGTGTTGGATATGTCTTCCATCAAGCCCGTTGATGCGGAAGCCATCAGGAAAGCGGCAGAAGAAACCGGAAGAATTATCACTGTGGAAGAGCATAGTCAGTTTGGTGGTTTGGGAGCTATTGTGGTTGAGACGCTTTCCGAAAATCCGATTCCGGTACGCATTATCGGCATCCCCGATGAGAACGTGGTTCATGGAAACTCCCATGAAATCTTTGCCCATTACGGATTGGATAAAGAGGGCATCTGCAAGACTGCCCTTGAATTCGTGAAAAAATAAACATATCCTTTTTAAATCTAATAGTATGATTAGCAGAATAATTACCATAGATCAAAGTACTTCGGCAACAAAAAGCCATGCTGTTCTCTGAAGATTGCGAATTGTTGCATCGGGTAAATATAGAACATCAGCAATTCTACCCGCAGATAGGATGGGTAGAGCATGATGCCGAAGAAATCTATAAAAATACCATAGAAGCGATACATTGTCTGCTTGAACAAGAAGAAGTGAATGGAAAGGATATTTCTTATTCTCTTGCCATCACCAATCAGCGCGAAACGGTGGTTGTTTGGAACCGACATACCGGCAAGTCCGTTTATCATGCCGTGGTATGGCAATGCCAGCGGGGAGCGGCTATTTGCAAAGAACTGAAAGATAAGGGATACAGCGAACTGGTACAACGAAAGACCGGATTGCTTATCGATCCTTATTTTTCTGCCAGTGGTGCTAAGTGGATATTGGATAACGTGGAAAATGCACGTGAACTGGCAGAAAAAGGCGATTTGTTGATGGGAACTATTGATTCCTGGCTGATTTGGAAACTGACCGAAGGCAGGAAGCATCTGACTGATTATACGAATGCGTCGCGTACCATGCTTTTTAATATTCATACTTTGGACTGGGATGAAGAGTTGTTGAAACTCTTCACTATTCCCCGGAGTATGATGCCGGAAGCGTTGCCCTGTGATGCTGTTTTTGGAGAAACAACGATAGAGGGTTTGTTCAAATCTCCGATACAAATAGCAGGTGTTTTAGGTGATTCCCATGGAGCATTAACCGGTCAGATGTGTTTTGAGGCAGGTATGGGGCAAGGTGACTTATGGAACGGGATCATCTGTTATGGTTAACATTGGAGAAGAGGCTGTCGCTGCTCCTGAAGGGCTGGTTACATCCGTCGGATTCTCGGCTTTGGGTAAAGTGTATTATGCTTTTGAGGGCAATATCCATTGCACCGGAGCCACTATCAAATGGATGGTGGAGAAATTGGGATTGGTGGACTCGTTCAATCAAATTGAAACCTTGGCGACTTCGGTTAAAAACAATGATGGAGTCTATCTGGTTCCCGCCTTTACCGGATTGGGAGCTCCCTGGTGGAAACCGGATGCTAAAGCTGCCATCTGGGGAATGACACTGAATGCTGGAAAAGCGCATGTGCTGCGTGCAGGATTGGAATCCATTGCTTATCAAGTGAAGGATTTGATAGACATGATGACCCGGCAGGCAGGAATCGAGCTGAAAGCGTTGCGTGTTGACGGAGGCCCCACGAAGAATCAGTTCCTGATGCAGTTTCAGGCTGATATGCTGCATGCCGTCATTAACCGTTCGGAGATAGAGGAGCTTCTGCATTGGGGGCTGTTGTCATGAATGGCTTTGCCCGTAAGAAGTGGGCCAGTTTCCAAGAAGCCGCTGCCATGCGTACCATTGACAATTGCATCGCTCCCTGTATGGAGGAAAAAGAACTTCAATCTTTGTATAGTGGCTGGCGTGAGGCTGTTAAGAAAGTAATAGGACAGAATAACTAACTGAATATATCGTAACTTTTAATACCATTAGAAATGAAAAACAAGAAAAAAATGTGTTTTGGTGTCATCATTGGAACACGCGCTTATTTTAACTCGGAATTAGCAAAAGATGTCCGTAAACAATTGTTGGAAACACTGACGAAAGAGGGCTATGACTATGTCATTCTCCCCGAAGATGCTACGCCTACAGGCAGTAGCAGTATTGAAACAAGAGAAGATGGCTTGAAATGTGCAAAGTTGTTCCGTGAGAACCGTGACCGCATTGATGGAATCATTGTTTCATTACCTAACTTCGGTTTTGAAATCGGTATCATCAATGCTATCAGTGTAGCCGATCTGAATGTGCCTGTTTTGGTTCAGGCATGTGATGATGAGAATGACAAGGTGGATTTGGATAGCCGTCGTGACGCGTTCTGTGGTAAGATTTCCGTATGCAATAACTTGTATCAGTATGGCATTCCTTTTACTGATACTACGCTACATACTTATTCTATTTATTCTGATTTGCTGGCAGCCGATATTAATAAGTTCGCTGCGATCTGCCGGGTGGTGAATGGTCTTCGTCATGCTCGCATCGGTGCCATCGGCACTCGTCCTGCCGGTTTCCAGACCGTCCGCGCCAGCGAGAAACTGTTGCAGGCATCGGGCATTACAGTCGTTCCGGTAGATCTTTCTGAAATCTTGTCTGCCGCCCGTAAGATTGAAGATGCTGATGAAACGTTACAAGCAAAACTGAAAGAAATCAGACAATATGCTGCTGTTCCCGAACAATACAATGATAAACTGATTTTGCAGGCTAAATTTGGTGTGGCTGTAGAACAATGGATGGAAGCCAATGAAATTGATGCTGTAGCTATCCAGTGTTGGGACTCTTTGGAGCAAAACTATGGTTGTGCAGCTTGTGTGACTATGAGTATGTTGAGTGAAAAATTAATCCCTGCTGCTTGTGAAGTGGATATTGCCGGTGCAGTGTCTATGTATGCGTTGACATTGGCTTCCGGTCGCCCGTCGGCATTGCTTGACTGGAACAATAACTTTGCCGAGGATCGTAACAAGTGTGTGTGTACACATTGTGGTAACTTCCCTAAATCATTTGTAATGAGTGATTTGAAGTTAGGAACATTAGGAGTGTTGGGCAGAACATTAGGTAAGGTACATACTTTCGGTGCCGTTTACGGTAAAGTAAAACAGGGTGATTTCACCTTCTTCCGCATCTCGACAGATGATACGAAGGGTTGTATCAAGTCTTATTTGGGCAAAGGTGACCTGACCGATGACCCATACGGAATGGATGGTTGTATAGCAGTAACCAAGGTGGATAATCTGCAGCCGCTTATGAAATATATTTGTAAGAATGGATTCGAACATCATGTGGCTATGTGCCGTGGCAATGTGAAAGATATTTTGGCGGAAGCTATTGAAACTTATCTGAACTGGAATATCTATATTCACGAATAATATCGATGAAATATGATATTGGTAGATAATTACTTTTTGGCAATCCTCTGCTGTGTTATTTGCTGTGCCTGCTGGGGCTCTTGGGCAAATACGCAGAAGATGGTTGCCGCCAAGCAATGGAGCTTTGAACTGTTTTATTGGGATTTGACCGTCGGTCTGTTCCTTACAGCTTTATTGGGGGCGGTGACTTTAGGAAGTATGGGAAGTGAAGGCCGTACCTTTTTTCAGGATTTGGCAGTCATGGACTGGTCTAGCATTCAATATGCATTCTTGGGCGGTGTTGTATGGAATTTCGGCAATATATTTCTTACAGCAGCCATTGCTGTAGCCGGAATGTCAGTAGGTTTTCCTATCGGTGGAGGCTTGGCCTGGATTGGAGGTATTGTATTCAATTATTTATTAATCTCTTTGGCCGGTCAGACCTATCAGGGAAATCAGCTTTTACTATGGAGTGGTGTGTTAGTCATCATTGTAGCTATACTGATCTGCGGAAAAGCGTACGGAAAGTTATCGTCCGGCAAGGCTTCCACTCCGAAGAAGGGGATTCTGCTGGCCATTATGGCAGGCATTGCTATCATGTTCTTTTACGGATTGGTAGTGAAATCTCTTGACCCGCAGTATGTGGCGGGAGGAACCGGAACGCTGACTCCTTATACAGGTGTGTTCTTCTTTGCGGTAGGTATTCTGGCCAGCACACCTATATTCAATACCTTTGCCATGAAGCATCCGGTAGAAGGCAAGGCGGTGACCATGAAAGATTACTTTGCCGGCGATGCCAAGACCCATCTCACAGGTATGCTGGGAGGCTTTATCTGGATGGGCGGCATGGTGATTAGTTTTATGGGAGCAGGTGCTGCCAATCCGGCTATCTCTTATGCCCTTAGCAACGCAGCGCCTGTGGTGGCTATGATCTGGGGAGTTTTTGTCTGGAAGGAATTTAAGGAAGCTCCGAAGGGGACCAATAAACTGATTGCGGCTATGTTCTCCTTATTTATTATCGGATTAATAAGCATTACTTTGTCAAATTAAAAAATTAGATGAAGAGAAATTATAAAATAGGGCTTGTAATGAAGTCGTTACAAGCCGATTTTTTCAAAGTGATGAAAGAAGGGGCCATTCAGTATGCGGCCCCTCTTCCGTTTTGGATTTGGTTTGTGTGGGAACGGCTACACAGACAGAGGTAAAGGAACAGGTTGACTTGATGTATTCCTTGATTCATCAGCAAGTCGATGCTATCGTATTGGTTCCTATAGATTCAAAAGCCTTAGTTCAGCCTGTAGTAGAGGCTGTCAGGAAAGGAGTTCCGGTAATCAATATTGATATCCGGTTGGATACTCAGCTATTGGAGCAGGCAGGAGTAGAAGTGGCTTTTGTGGGACCGGATAATTTTGCAGCTGCGTATGAAGTGGGTAAATTATTGGATAAGAAGTTGCGGAATGAAGATAAAGTTGCTATTATTGAAGGATTGGCGGCAGCCGATAATGCGCAGCAGCGTAAAAGAGGTTTTATCAAGGCGATAGAAGAAAAAGGGTTAAGATTGGTGGCGTCCGAACCGGCCGACTGGGGAAACGGAGAAAGCCGCCGAAGTTTTTTCAGGCTATGTGGATGCGGTATCCTGATTTGAAAGCTGTATATTGCAGCAATGATGCGATGGCATTGGGGGGTTCTTCAGCAAATGCAAGAAAAAAAAATGCTATTTGCCGGTAGTGGGTTTTGATAATGATGCGGTAATGAAAGAATTTCTTTCTACAGGAAAACTGGTTGCTACAGCTGACATTTTCAGTTCACAAATGGCTGTCCGAGGGATTGAGTTCGCTTTGGATGTACTGGAAGGAAGAATAGAGAATAGAGGGGTTCATTCTACTGCCTATGAAATTATAAAACAATGAGTTTATATTGGGAAACGGCCTATACTGAGATATGCACCCAAAGCACCGGCTGTTTAACTTCTTAATATGACTGACAATGAGCAATATTAAGAAGTATTCTTTTACGAATGAAATATTTAGTGTAATTTTGTGGCTCAAAATAAATTAAATAGAATCATTATGGCAGCAAACCAGGTATACCTAAAGGAACGAGAGATTTTTCGCCGGTGGAAATGGCGAAACGTAACTATATATTCAATACGATCCGTGATGTGTTTCATCTTTTCGGCTATCAGCAGATTGAAACTCCTTCTATGGAGAATTTGTCTACCTTGATGGGAAAATACGGTGACGAAGGGGATAAGTTATTGTTTAAGATACAGAACTCAGGTGATTATTTCAACGGCATTACCGATGAGGAATTGCTGAGCCGCAATGCGGTAAAGCTGGCGAGCAAGTTCTGTGAAAAAAGGATTGCGCTACGATCTCACCGTACCTTTTGCCCGCTATGTGGTGATGCATCGTGATGAAATAAGTTTTCCTTTCAAACGTTATCAAATCCAACCGGTTTGCGTGCGGATCGTCCCCAAAAAGGGCGTTACCGTGAGTTTTACCAATGTGACGCCGATGTGGTAGGCAGCAATTCTTTATTGAATGAAGTGGAGCTGGTACAGATGATAGACCGTGTATTTGGTAAATTCGGAGTACGTGTTTCAATTAAAATCAATAACCGTAAGATATTGACCGGTATTGCCGAGATTATCGGGGAGGCTGATAAAATTGTAGATATCACCGTAGCCATTGACAAACTGGATAAAATCGGATTGGAAAATGTAAATGCGGAATTGGCTTCTAAAGGGATTCCTCAAGAGGCTATTGATAAATTGCAGCCGATTATTTTATTGAGTGGAAGCAATGAAGAGAAATTGGAAACTTTGAAGACTGTCCTTGCTACCAGTGAAGCGGGATTGAAGGGAGTGGAAGAAAGTGAATTCATATTAAAAACCGTGTCTGCACTGGGTGTGAAGAGTGAAGTGGAATTGGATTTGACTTTGGCTCGCGGCTTGAATTATTATACAGGAGCAATTTTTGAAGTGAAGGCCTTGGATGTGCAGATTGGCAGCATCAGTGGTGGTGGCCGTTATGATAATCTGACCGGTGTCTTTGGTATGGACGGTATGTCTGGTGTAGGTATCTCTTTTGGAGCCGACCGTATTTTTGATGTGTTGAATCAGTTGGATTTGTATCCGAAAGAAGCGGTGAACGGAACCGAGCTGTTGTTTGTAACTTCGGCGATAAAGAGGCTGCTTATTGTCTGCCTATCCTGGCAAAAGTCCGTGAAGCAGGGGTGCGCGCTGAAATTTATCCGGATGCTTCTAAAATGAAGAAGCAGATGGGATATGCCAATGACAAGCAGATTCCTTTTGTCGCTATTGTTGGTGAAAATGAAATGAACGAAGGGAAACTGACTTTGAAGAATATGACTACAGGCGAGCAGTCACTGGTTACACCGGATGAGTTGCTGGCGGTGGTGAAAGCTTGATTTCATCAAGCGGATGTTGTCGGAATAGTCCGGTATATTCATCCGTAATTATCTATGCGGATTAACAGATTATTTTTTTCTTCCGTCACTATATCTCATTTAGAATCAGTGAAATATGGTGACGGAAGTCCTTTTTCCCCTCCGAAATGGTTTGTTCTCCTTTCCCTGTGTGGAGTCGGCCTGATAGCTACCGGTCATTATGGCAGATGTGTTTAGTACTCCTTTTTATATTCTCGTCCATTTTTTTTGTAGCTTTGTCTGTCTTCTTTTGTTGTTTCACTTAGGTGACAATGCATTGGCACCTAAGTGGAGAGGCGTAGTCACCCAAGTGATACGATTGCTTCACCTTGGTGAAACTATAAATTCAACTAAGTGTTTGCACGATAAGGCCTTGTAAATGAAGTAAATGGATGAACCATCATGTAGGACACATCAAGAAGGAAAATCTATGAGTCTTCAGAAACAATGGTAAAAATCCACATACATACCAGTAAGGGGAATTACGGATCCTTTTACACCACAAACCGTTGAAAATAAATGGTTTGTGGTGATAGAAACAAAAAAAGAACAGATGTCTTTTTAATACGCTATCTTATCCAATATCCCGTTCAAGTGTGCAATAGCCACTCCATAATTAGTCATGGGAATCTGTTGCTTACGGGCATTATCAATCCGGTTTAGTACATATTTGCGATTGAACATGCAGGCTCCGCAATGAATGATTAAGTGATAGGGTGTCAAATCCTCCGGAAAGTCTGTACCTGCAACGATATCTATTTGCAACTCTTCACCTATCTTTTTTACGCAACATACGTGGAAGCTTTACTCTGCCTATGTCCTCGGTGGCAGGGGCATGAGTGCAGGCTTCTGCTATCAATACCCGTGATTGTGGGGTGAGGCGGTCTATGGCTGAGGCTCCTTCCATATAATAGAGTATATCCCCTTTATATCCTGCCATCAGAACGGAAAAAAGAGGTGAGAAGGCTTTCTGCCGGTTTTTGCTCATAAACGGCATGAAAAACTTGGGAGTCGGTTATGATTAGTTTCGGAGGATAGGACAGAGCCTGCAAAGTGGCGGCTATTTTATCGGTTGTACAGCTCATTACCAGACATTTTTTTGTCCAATAATTCGCGCATCGTCTGTACTTGTGGAAGAATAAGTCGGCCTTTGGGAGCCTGTATGTCTTGTGGCATGACTAAGAGCACTAAATCTCCTTCTTTAACCAGATCTCCGGTAATGGTCTGTTGTCCGAAATCTGCCGGTAACTTTTCCAGAATAGCTTGAAGTATTTTCTCTATGCCCGTCTGTTCTTTTGCGCTGATAATGAGAGGATTTTGACCGCATTCTTTTTCTATACGATCCCTTGTGGATGCTATGTCTTTTCGGATATCAGCTTTGTTCAGTATCAGGATAACCGGAATATTCCTTTTATTTAACTGCTCCATCCATTGTTTTTCATCCTCGCAATTGCCGTCTTCACAAAGAAGTAAGGCAATATCTGTCCGTTCGATGGCTTTCAACGTACGGGTTATGCGCATTTCTCCCAATTCCCCTTCATCATCAAATCCGGGAGTATCGATAAAGAGACAAGGACCGATATGTTGAATTTCCATCGCTTTGCTGACAGCATCTGTTGTTGTACCGGGAATATCCGATACAAGGGCGGTGTCTTGTCCGGTCAAGGCATTGATTAGAGAGGACTTGCCGCTATTGCGTTTTCCGAACAGGACGATATGTAGCCGGTTGGCAGCGGGAGTGTTGTTTAGACTCATATTTTATTGGGCTTGAATTAGGTTCATTATCTGTATTGAAAAGGTTGCTTGACGCATGAGCGGTTAGAATCTGAAATCTCGTTTCCCTTCTTCTATCTCTTTCAGATTACGAATTGCTATTTCTTTTATTTTCGGATTGGGAATATGTTCCAACTCTTTTTTTATCAGTTGGATTCCTTTGGCTCGTGTATCCGGTGCCGCATAATCTTCCAGATACTCTTTTAGTGTCATCAATGCATTGGGGGCGCAGCAGTTGGCGATTTGTCCCGATTTGACTAATGACATAAAAACGGTCGCCTGTACGCCCTGCCCGATAACATGCTGTACAGAAACTGGGGATATGCCCCAAGTCGAGCAGCCAGTTCACTACCTCGTCCAAGGTACGGGTGTCACTGATGTCGAATTGTGCTGAGTTTTCTTCCGGTGTTTCCGGAATGGCATAACCGCCTACGCTGGTCCGGGAGCTCCGCTGATTTGTGAGATTCCCAGGTTTAAGACTTTGCGTCGGGTTGCAGCCGATTCCCTTGTAGAGATAATCATACCTGTATAAGGAACAGCGATACGGATTACCGCCACAATTTTACAAAATATATCATCTGAAATGGCATCCGGGAAATCTTGCGTGGAGATATCATCTGCCGGACAGATGCGAGGAACACTGATGGTATGTGGTCCCACTCCGAAGGTAGCTTCCAGATGTTCGGCATGCATCAATAATCCTGTAAAGTCATAGCGGTAGGTATTCAGCCCGAATAAAACACCTAGTCCTACATCGTCAATTCCCGCTTCCATGGCACGGTCCATCGCTTCGGTATGATAAGCATATTTGCTTTTCGGACCGGTGGGATGCAGGGATTCGTAATTTTCTTTATGATAAGTTTCCTGGAACAGGATATAAGTGCCGATACCTGCGTCTTTCAGCTTGCGGTAGTTTTCCACGGTAGTGGCGGCAATGTTGACATTGACCCGGCGGATAGCCCCATTTTTTATGTTTGATGCTATAAATGGTTTGGATAGATTCCAGTATGTACTCAATAGGATTCCGCAACGGATCTTCTCCTGCTTCCAGTGCTAGGCGTTTGTGTCCCATGTCTTGCAAGGCAATTACCTCCTTACGTATCTCTTCTTGTGTCAGCTTTTTGCGTGCTATGGTCTTGTTCTTCAAATGATAAGGGCAGTAGACGCATCCGTTCACACAATAATTGGAAAGATATAGAGGGGCGAACATTACAATACGGTTGCCGTAAAACTTATGTTTGATTTCCTGTGCCAGCCGGAAAATGCGTTCTGTTAGATCCGGTTGGTCGCATTCCAGCAGTAATGCTGCCTCACGATGGGACAGTCCTTTGAATTGAGCAGCTTTGTCAATCAGTTGCTCTATCAGGGCACGATTGCTTTTGTTGTTGTGAGCATACTCCAAGGTATCCAGTATCTCTTGATGGTCTATGAATTCTTCTGCTATTTTAGAATCTGCTTTATACATGTTTGTTAGGGGTTAGTGATAGTCACCTCTATCTGTCGATATCCGGGTAACCGATTGTTTCCAGTTGTTGTGCCAAAGCTCGTAAACCTTCGGCTGCTTCGGCACCGAAGGCGGCTTTGTTATCATACAAGGTGTATTTTTCTCTTTGCTCCCTGGGGGAGAGATTGGGCATCACTACATTAGCTCCTGCCAATATTCCTTTTTCCCGTCCGTCCGGTGACAAGGTGGCAAGGGCGGTGGTCGATGGAATCAGGGCGGACGGGTGCATTAACCGGAAAAGGGATAATAGCTTGAGGGTCATTCCTACACTTCCGGCCGGCTCTGTTCCGAATGGTGTGTCATGATGGGGGATAAATGGACCGATACCGATCATTTGGGGCTGGAATTGCTCTATGAATAACAGATCTTCCACCAGATGTGTCAGGGTTTGTCCCGGAGTGCCTACCATGATTCCTGTTCCGGTTTGATATCCAATTTCTTTTTAGCCATTGCAGGCATTGGAGCCG
>ENA-OQAR01000489-OQAR01000489.1-human-gut-metagenome-genome-assembly--contig:-NODE-489-length-11976-cov-5.546628_pt1 | contig 11976 bp, 14 predicted proteins | sample MGYA00242738_ERZ504533 | MGnify/ENA primary metagenome ERZ504533 (study PRJEB26092, sample SAMD00036276) | human gut metagenome | host: Homo sapiens | study: EMG produced TPA metagenomics assembly of... | reverse complement strand
CAGATGCTAAGCCAAAAGCGCAGATAATACTGGATGTCTTATTCGAGCATTTTGCAACGCAGATGCGTGCCGCAGCTGCCGGAGCGGTGCTTAAGCCGCAAGGCGGGAATTGTGCGGTGTTGCCTTTGGTATAGCAAAACAGAAAAAATAAATTAAGGCGCATCACACAGGGATTGTGTGGTGCGCCTTAATTTTATTTTATGTGATAATATGATTAAAGTTTCTGCTTCCTTCTTTTCAAAGAAGGACAAATCCCCCGTAAAAACCTCACATATCATGATTCTCAATCAGCTTGCGGCCCATCAGAACGCCCATGACGGAGGCCATCATCAGGCCGCGGGTCCATCCGGAGGAATCGCCCAGGCAGTGCAGGCCGGAAATGTTCGTTTCCAGGTCGGTGTCCATCTTGACCTTGTTGGAATAGAACTTCAGCTCCGGGCTGTACAGCAGGGTTTCCGGTGCGGCAAAGCCGGGGGCAACATGGTCCACCATCTTGATGAACTCAATAATGCTCACCATGGCGCGGTACGGCATGGCGGCGGTAATGTCGCCCGCAACGGCATCTTTCAGGGTAGGGCGCACATTGGAATGTGCCAGCTCCTTGGCCCAAGTGCGCTTGCCGTCCAGAATATCACCGTAGCGCTGTACCAGAATGTGCCCGGCACCCAGCATGTTGGTCAGTTCGCCAACCTTCTGGGCATAGGCAATGGGCTGGTTGAACGGCTCGGTAAAGTTGTGGCTGACCAGAATGGCCAGGTTGGTGTTGCCGGATTTCAGATCCTTGTAGCTGTGACCGTTGACGACCGCCAGGTCATTGTCATAGTTTTCCTGCGCGACAAAGCCGCCGGGGTTCTGGCAGAAGGTGCGGACCTTGTTCTTCCACGGGTTGGGGTAACCGATCAGCTTGCCTTCGTACAGAACCTTGTTGATGGTCTCCATGATCTCGTTGCGGCACTCCACACGCACACCAATATCAACGGTGCCGGGCTTGTGGGCAATGTTGTGCTCGGCGCACAGCTTTTCCAGCCAATCTGCACCGCGGCGGCCGGTGGCAATCACAACCTGGTCGGCGCGCAGCTCGCGGCGCTCACCCTTTTCGGTGATCACAACGCCCTTGCACTCGCTGCCTTCCAGCAGAATGTTGTCACATTCGGTGTTGAACAGCATCTCCACACCGCGGGCCAGCAGATAGTTCTGGATGTTCAGGTACAGCTGCTGGGCTTTTTCGGTTCCAAGGTGGCGGATGGGGCAGTCCACCAGCTGCAGGCCGGCCTGGATGGCGCGCTTGCGGATCTCCTTGATCTCGCTGCCCTCGTAAACACCTTCCACATGCGGGTCAGCGCCAAATTCCAGATAGATCTTGTCAGTGTAGTTGATCAGCTCCTGGGCAAAATCCTCACCGATCAGCTCCGGCAGCTCGCCGCCAACCTGATAGGAGAGGGACAGCTTGCCGTCCGAGAACGCACCGGCACCGGAAAAGCCGGTGGTGATGGCGCAGGTGGGCTTGCAGTTCACGCAGTGGCCGGTTTTATCTTTGGGGCAGTGGCGCTTTTCTACCGGTTTGCCCTTTTCAATCAGGCAGATGCGCGGGCCGGTAGTTTTGCTGCTTTTGCGCAGCAGTTCCAGTGCGGTAAAAATACCGGCCGGGCCGGCGCCAACGATAATCAGATCATAATTGTTCATGTAGGGTAATTGCTCCTTAAATTTACAAATAAGCGCCGGTTCAGCGCAGGGTAACATCAGGTTGCGGCATCCGCTGTGGGCTCTTGGTCGGGTTCCGGTGGTTCGGCGGTCAGCTCCGGGGCTGGCACATCGGGCAGGTCCGTTTCGGCAGATTCTTCTGCAGCGGGTTCAGCCGGGGCAGGGGAGGGGGCTTCGGGGGATGGCTCCGGTGCGACAGCGGTTTCCATTTCCGCCTTGGCAGCATCCAGCCTGTCCAGCGCATGGAACTCCATCGCAATATAAATGGTGCAGCACAGGTTCAAAATGCCCTCTGCCAGTAAAAAGATGCCGGACAGCAGCAAAAGATCCACGTTGCGGTTGTTCAGCAGCTGAGAACACGCCAGCAATGCCCCACACAACAGCGAAACAATGCTGAGCAGCAGCACCACCCACCACTTTTGCCCCTTGCGCTTGGCAAGGGCAAAGGAAGACTGTGCGCGCACCACGCCATCCACCAGCAGCATCAGCCAAACAGCAGCGGCAACAGCCATTCAAAGGTCATGGCGCTTTGTACGGTACACAATAGTGCCCACATGCCCAGCGCAATGGTGGGCAGGCTGAGCAGCAGGCTGACGGCGGCTCGGATGCTGCCGTTATCTTTCTTAAAATAACCGTACAGGCTTTGCAGCCCGCACAAAACCACCAACAAGCCCAGCGCAATGCAGAACACATCGGCAACCGCCTGCGGGGCAAGCAGCAACAGCAGGCCAAGCAGAATGTACAGCACACTGAACACCAGCATGCCCGGTTGATATGGCGCAGCATACAAACCCCTCCTTATACAGCGGCAGCCGTTTTCTGGCCGGCTTCCATTGGCAGCAAAATGTCGCGGTGGCACTTGCGCATAAACACAGCGCACAGCGTAACGGCAACCAGCTCTGCAATGGGAAAAGCAAACCACACGGCGTTTACGTTACCGGTGTGGCTCAGCAGCCAGGCGGCAGGCACCAGCACAACCAGCTGGCGGATCACCGAAACCAACAGCGCCAGCGTGCCGCGCCCCAGCGCCTGGAACGCGGAGGAAGAAATTACGTTGAAACCTGCCATCGGAAAATGGATGGCAATAATGCGCAAGGCCAGAATACCCATGGCCAGCATGGTGGGGCTGGCGTTGAACACACCCAGCAGCACATGTGGGAAAACTTCGGCCAGAATCAGGCCGCACAGCATAATGCACTCGGCAAAGCAGACAGCCAGTTTGATGGTTTGGGTAATGCGCTTGGGCTGGCGGGCACCGTAATTGTAGCCGATAATGGGCACCATGCCGTTGTTAATGCCAAAAATAGGCATGAATACAAAGCTTTGCAGCTTGAAGTAAACACCAAACACCGCAACGGCGGTGCTGGAAAAGGCAATCAGGATGTTGTTCATCGCAAAGGTCATCACGCTGCCAATGGCGTTCATGGCAATGGAGGGGATGCCCACCGCGTAAATGCGCTTGATGGTGGACCCCGCCGGGCGGAAGCCTTTCAGCGTTAGGTTGATGTCCTTATTGCACAGCAGGTTCATCGTCAGCCCGGCAGCTGCGCCGATCCACTGCCCGGCTACGGTAGCCACAGCAGCACCGGCTGCTTCCATGCGGGGCACGCCGAACAGACCGAAGATGAAGATGGGATCCAGCGCAATGTTGACCAAAGCGCCAATCAGCTGGCTGGCCATGGCGAACGCACTGCGCCCGGTGGCGACCAGCAGTTTTTCCAGCATGCACTGCAGGAACAAGCCCATGCACCATAACGTGCAGATGGAAAGATAATCGGCACCGTACTGCATGATCTGGGCATCGGTGGTCTGGGACGCAATGAACGCCCGCGCGCCAAAATGCCGAACACCAGAAAGGCGATGCCGCCGCAGAACGCTAAGAACAGGCCGTTCATCGCCGCGCGGCTGGCCTCGGCCCGGTTGCCTCACCCAAACAGCGGGAAAGATAGGCGTTTACACCAACAGCAGTGCCCACGGCAAAGGCAATCATCAGGTTCTGGATAGGGAACGCCAGCGAAACGGCGGAAAGCGCCGCTTCGTTCACACGACTGACAAAGATGCTGTCCACAATGTTATAAAGTGCCTGAACCAGCATCGAAATCATCATAGGTACTGAACACGAAAGGAGCAGCGGGCCTATCGGCGCGCTGCCCATTCGGGATGCAGAGTATTTCTGTACGGAATCACTCATTCCTGATTAGCTGCCTCCATTGCTTTTGCAGCCTGAACAATCAGCTGGGCACAGGCATCCTGGCCAATTGCTGCATTCAGGCAAAGATCATAGTTTTTCGCTTCGCCCCAGCGGTTTTCAGTATAGTAGTTGTAATAGCTTGCGCGGGCGCGGTCATGCTTGGCCAGATGGGTCTCCCATAGGCGATCGGGCATATCCTTGGCATCGGGGCGCACTTTGGCGTTGGCCACGCGGATATCAATGGGAGCAAACACAAAGGTGCGCAGCACATTGGGGCGGTCGCGCAGAACATAGTCACCACAACGGCCCAAAATCACACAGGAGCCCTGGGAAGCAACTTCTTTAATGACATTGGACTGCAAAATGTACACCTGGTCCGCCAGGGGCATGGTGTTGCCCATCATGTAAAGGCTGTAGATCAGGCTGCCGCTGCGCTGGGTCTCGCTAGCGGCAATGGCTTCTTCCGTCAGGCCGCTCTTTTTTGCGGCGATGGTGATCAGCTCCTTGTTGTACAGGGGAATCCCCAAAAGATCAGCAACTTTCTGGGCAATCTCGCTGCCGCCGGATGCATATTCACGCGCCATCGTAATAACCAGGGGTGCCTTCATTGTCTCCACCTCACAAATAATAATAGTGATGGACATAATAGTCCTACTATAATAAGTATAAACGCTGGTGGAACAAAAACGCAAGAGCAAGGTTAAACAAAACAAAACGGTGCCGTTGGGGCAAACTGCATAGCAAAACCGGGCAGTAGGCAACACCGCACAATTCCCGCCTGACGGCTTAAGCACCGCTCCGGCGGCTGCGGCACGGCATCTGCGTTGCCAAAATGCTCGATAAGACATCCAGTATTATCTGCGCTTTTGGCTTAGCATCTGCCGCACCTCGCTCGCCGTATCGGCACTTAGAATTATGCGGTATTGCCGGTATTTTTGCCCGCTTTGTGCATAAATCCAATCTGTCCGCGCAACACTAATGGCATACACAACACGAACGGTGCGGTTGAAAATTCCGGGCGGCAGGTTTTGCGCCCGATATTTTGGCCGTACGGCAAGCAAAGGACGGGGGAAGATGAACAGCATTAAAGCATTTTTGAAGGCAAAAGGGCTATATCTTGTCTGCCTTGCGCTGGTGTTTGCGGCAACCATTACCGGAATTGCCGCCATCCGCAGCGTGGTGCGCGGGGTCGAGGACCTGACCCGCATCCAAAAGCAGGCCCTGGAGGAGGGAGCAGACGTATGGGATTCACCGGATGCGCCGTAAACCAGCCCGCACAGGATGTTCCTGTGGCGACAGCGCAGCCATCGCCCGCGCCGTCAGCTGCGGGGTCTGCATCGTCATCCTTGCAGCAGGGGGCTGGGCAGTCTGGCAGCGCCTCCGGCGGGACTGGCAGCTCTGCTGCTTCGTCCGCGCAGCAGGGAACCTTACCGCACGCTGGCTGGAACGGTAAAGTCAGCCAGGCGTTCAGCGGGAATACGCTGGTGTATAACCCCACCCTGGGGGACTGGCGCACCCACAACGGCACGGATTATACCGCCGAACAGGTAACGGCGGTGGCCGCCGGTACCGTGACCGCCATTGCGGATGACGCTCTGTGGGGCCGCGTGGTGGAAGTGACCGACGCGCAGGATCGCGTGTGGCGCTACTGCGGGCTGGAAGAAGTTGCCGTGACCCAGCGCGAAAAAGTAACCGCCGGGACCCGCCTTGGCACCACAGGCAACGTGCCCGCCGAAGCCCAGCAGGGCAGCCACCTGCACCTGGAATGCCGCAAAGCCGGCGCCTGCCTGGACCCGGAAAAGAATTAACACAGACAATGCCGCTGCACCGTGATGGTGCAGCGGCATTGCTCTGCTATGAATTCGGACAAGCTCTTAAAAAATATCCTGCTTGCCAGCAAATCCCGTTGACAAATGCACGAAACATGTGTATTCTTATGGTAAAGATATCTTACAATGTCTTATTTTATAAATTTTCTTACAACTCATTCCATACAGAAAGGAGCCCGCCATGACACGCCAGCGTGCCTTGATTTTGGAAATTTTACAGCACAGCCCCAAACATCTGACGGCGGACGAAATTTTTGCCATTGCCAGGGAGAAGATGCCCGGCATTGCCCGCGGCACCGTGTACCGCAACTTAAAGCTGATGGAACAGGCCAGGGAAATTGCCCGACTGGAAATGCCGGATGGCCCCGACCGGTTTGATAAAACCTCCAACCCGCACGGCCATTTGTACTGTGATTGCTGCGGCAGCCTGCAGGACCTGCCGGTGATCGGCCTGGTGCGCGAAATTGAAAATGCCATTGGAACCGAAGTTCGTTCCTACCAGCTGACCATCCATTACATTTGCCCTGAATGCCGCGAAAAACAGGCTGAACTTTAACAGCGGAGAAATACGCCACAAACTGTGCTTCCCTGATTATATTTAGGGAGCACAGTTTTTTTATTCTGTCATCATGCTCCGAAGCGTCAAAAAAGGCTGCTGGACAGCCCTGCAGATGAGCAGGACGGGCGATATTTTAGGCAATACCGCATAATTCTAAGTGCCGATACGGCGAGCGAGGTGCGGCAGCTACTAAGCCAAAAGCGCAGATAATACTTTGTGTATTATCGAGCATTTTGGCAACGCAGATGCCGTACCGCAGCTGCCGGGGCGGTGCTTAAGCCGTCAGGCGGGAATGTGCGGTGTTGCCTTTATAAAATCAGGTATAGTATTGAATATTAATATATAAATGGTGCGGGAACATACAGGATGCTCTGCTGCCGGGTGGAACATATGAAATGCGGGTACAGCACTGTGACATGGCGTTGCAGGGAAAAATGCAGCCGGAATGGGCATAACATACAAAAACAGAACACAAAGATGTTGCAATATGCCAGATACGTACAAAATTCTGCAACTATTTTAGTCAAAATGCGCCTTGCTTTTCCTCCGGTTTTGCTATACCATAAAAACAATGAGCGGGAGCGAAAGAAGCATCCCGACCTATAAAGAAGGAGAACCATTATGAAAAAAACATTAGCGTTGACCTTGGCAGCTGCAATGACCTTGAGCCTGGCTGCCTGCGGCAGTAGTGCATCCAGTGCCTCCAGTGCCGCAACACCCACGGAAAGCACATCTACCGATACTTCGGCAGCTACCTCTACGGCTGCTGAAAGCGGTACCGTTGAAAATAAGGATAAGCCGCTGGTGTGGTTTAACCGTCAGCCTTCCAACAGCACCACAGGCGAGCTGGATACGGAAGCGCTGAACTTTAACGGCAATACTTATTATGTCGGTTTCGATGCCAACCAGGGTGCTGAACTGCAGGGCAAGATGATCGCAGATTACATTAAAGCACATGCTGACACCATCGACCGCAACGGCGATGGCGTTATCGGCTATGTTCTGGCAATCGGCGATATCGGCCATAATGACTCGATTGCCCGTACCCGTGGCGTTCGTAGCGCTTTGGGCACCGCAGTGGAAGGCAGCAACGGCATTGTTTCTGATCCTGTCGGTACCAATGCGGATGGTTCCGCTACCCAGGTTCAGGACGGCACCATTGAAGTGGATGGCACGACCTTCGCCGTTCGTGAGCTTGCTTCTCAGGAAATGAAGAATTCCGCCGGCGCTACCTGGGATGCCGGCACCGCCAGCAACGCCATCAGCGCCTGGGCTTCTTCTCTGGGAGATTCCATCGATATCGTTATTTCCAACAATGACGGCATGGGCATGGCAATGTTTAACTCCTGGTCGAAGGAAAATGGCGTTCCCACCTTTGGCTACGATGCAAACGCTGACGCAGTTGCTGCCATTGCCGACGGTTACGGCGGAACGATCAGCCAGCACGCTGACGTGCAGGCCTACCTGACCCTGCGCCTGCTGCGTAATGCGTTGGACGGCGTGGACATCAACACCGGTATTGCCACTCCGGATGCTGCAGGCAATGTCCTGAGCAGCGATGTTTACTATTACAATGAGGACGAGCGTTCTTACTATGCTTTGAACGTGGCAGTCACGGCAGATAACTACACGGACTTCACCGACTCTACCAAGCCGTATGGGCCTGTTTCCAACCAGCTGGATGCCACTACCAGCCCGGAAAAGAGCGTTTGGCTGGATATCTACAACTCCGCAGATAACTTCCTGAGCGCTACTTACCAGCCCTGCTGGAGAAATATGATGATCTGCTGAACCTGAAGATTGACTACATCGGCGGCGACGGCCAGACCGAGGCCAACATCACCAACCGCCTGGGCAATCCCAGCGCATACGATGCCTTTGCCATCAATATGGTTAAGACCGATAACGCTGCTTCGTACACTTCTCTGCTGAACCAGTGATTCAACGGCAACAGCAATAACTGACAGTTAAGTAACGGCAACGCTATTAGGGAGAATGTATTTCTCCATAGGGGAGAATGAAGTTTTCTCTAATAGCGTTTTTTATGAAAACAGGTGAGCAGCCGTAGGGCAGTTTGCCAATTTGCAAGACGGGAGTGACGAGAATGGCAGAAGCGAAAGACGATATTGTCTTGTCAATTCGCGGTATGTGCAAGTCGTTTGGCCGCAACCGAGTACTTGATCATATCAATCTGGATGTAAAACGCGGTACAGTTATGGGGCTTATGGGCGAAAACGGCGCCGGTAAGTCTACCATGATGAAATGTCTGTTCGGTACTTATCAAAAGGATGAGGGCAAGATTTTCCTCAATGGCAAGGAGATCAGTTTTTCCGGCCCGAAAGACGCGCTGGAAAACGGAATTGCAATGGTGCATCAGGAACTGAACCAGTGCCTGGAGCGCAGTGTGATTGATAACCTGTTCCTGGGGCGGTACCCGGTCAACTCTATGGGCGTGGTTGACGAAGGCAGATGAAGAAGAAAGCAGCCGATCTGTTCCGCAAGCTGGGCATGACTGTCAATCTGACCCAGCCCATGCGCAATATGTCGGTTTCGCAGCGGCAGATGTGTGAAATTGCCAAAGCCATCTCTTACAATGCCCAGGTCATCGTTCTGGATGAGCCGACTTCTTCGCTGACGGTGCAGGAAGTGAATAAACTCTTTGAGATGATGCGCATGCTGAAAGAACAGGGCATTGCGCTGATATACATCTCACATAAGATGGACGAAATTTTTTGAAATTTGTGACCAGATTTCGGTCCTGCGTGACGGCAACCTGGTTATGACCAAGGACAGCAAGGACACCAACATGGGCGAGCTGATCACCGCCATGGTTGGCCGTTCGCTGGAAAGCCGCTTCCCGCCGGTGGACAATATCCCCGGGGATCCGATCTTGTCCATCCAGCATCTGTCCACCAAATATGCGCCTTATCTGCAGGATATCAGCTTTGATGTGCGCGAGGGCGAAATTTTTGGTCTGTATGGCCTGGTGGGCGCCGGACGTACAGAGCTGCTGGAAACCATTTTCGGTGTGCGTACCCGTGCGGCAGGGCGTGTGTATTTCCGCGACCACCTGATGAACTTCAACAATGCCCACGAAGCGATCGAGCATGGATTTGCCCTGATTACCGAGGAACGCAAGGCAAACGGCCTGTTCCTGAAAAGCGATTTGACATTCAATACTACCATTGCCAACCTGGACCAGTACAAAGGTGGCCTTGGGCTGTCAATGCCCAAAATGGTAAAAGCCACAAGCAAGGAGATCAAGGTCATGCACACCAAGTGCATGGGACCTGACGATATGATCACCAGTTTGTCTGGCGGCAACCAGCAAAAGGTCATTTTTGGCAAATGGCTGGAACGCGAACCCCAGGTCTTTATGATGGATGAACCTACGCGCGGTATAGACGTTGGCGCAAAGTACGAAATCTATGAGCTGATCATCAAGATGGCCAAACAGGGAAAGACGGTTATTGTTGTTTCCTCTGAAATGCCTGAGATTCTGGGTATCACCAACCGGATCGGCGTTATGTCCAACGGACATCTTTCCGGCATTGTGAATACCAAGGAAACAAATCAGGAAGAGCTTTTGAGACTCAGCGCAAAATACCTGTAATGGGGGATAATGATCTATGGCAACTGCAACACAAACTTCAAAAATTCTTTCGGCGGAGCAGGAAGCCAAGCTTCGCCAGCCAATCGATGAATATGTTGGGAAAATCCAGGCGCAGATCGATGAACTTCGTACTGACGGTACTGAAAAAGCTGTCAATATCCAGAATGAGCTGGATAACCTGAAGCGCGACCGCATCTATACCGCGCAGGAAAAAACGGAACGTGAGACCAAACTGAAGGCTGAATTGGCAGCGGCCAAGGCAGTTGAAGAAAAAAACAAGGGCCAGATCAACAAGCTGATCGCTGATGCCGAAGCCTATTTGAAAGCCCATTATGACAGTGACTATTACCAGGCGGTGGTGGCCAGCTGCAAGCAGGAAAAGGTACAAGCCCAGCAGAAATATCAGGCAACTGTAGAACAGTTGAAAAAGGAACACGAGACGGCGCTTTCCAAGCTGAGCAATCAGCAGGAAATCAAGGACGAAAAGTATGTCCACAAGAACCGCCTGTTCGACGCCAAAATGCAGTTGGATAAGGACTGCCAGGCAATCAAGGACCGCCGGCATGCCGCGTTTGATTACAAATATCACCTGATCGATATGCTGCGCCTGTCCAAGTTTACGGTTGGCGAGTCTCTGGCGCAAAAGTGGGAAAACTACAAGTACACATTTAATCGCCGTGACTTTTTGCTGCGCAACGGTCTGTACATTGCAATCGTTATCATCTTTATTATACTGTGCCTGATTGCCCAGTTCGGCAAGAAAGTGCCGCTGCTTACCGTCAACAATATTTTGAACATTCTGCAGCAGCTTCGCCGCGCATGTTCCTGGCTTTGGGCGTTGCCGGGTTGATCCTGCTGGCCGGCACGGACCTGTCCATTGGCCGTATGGTTGGTATGGGCATGACTGCCGCTACCATCATTATGCACAAGGGAATCAACACCGGTGCGGTTTTTGGCCATGTGTTTGATTTTACCGGGCTGCCGGTCGTTGCACGCGTTATTTTGGCGCTGCTTGTCTGCATTGTCCTGTGCACAGTCTTTACCACCATCGCAGGTTTCTTTACAGCCAAGTTCAAAATGCACCCATTCATTTCTACGATGGCGAACATGCTGGTCATTTTTGGCTTGGTCACCTATTCAACCAAGGGTGTTTCCTTTGGCGGTATCGAAGGCAACATCCCCAGCATGATCATCCCCAAGATTGGCGGTTTCCCCACCATTATCCTGTGGGCTATCGCAGCTGTGATCATTGTGTGGTTCATCTGGAACAAGACGACCTTTGGTAAAAACCTGTTCGCAGTCGGCGGCAACCCCGAAGCTGCTGCTGTTTCCGGCATCTCGGTATTCCGCGTTACGGTAGGCGCGTTTATTCTGGCAGGCATTCTGTATGGCTTCGGCTCCTGGCTGGAATGCATCCGTATGGTGGGCTCCGGCTCCGCTGCATATGGTCAGGGCTGGGAAATGGACGCCATCGCGGCCTGCGTTGTGGGTGGCGTTTCTTTCACCGGCGGTATCGGCAAGATTTCCGGCGTGGTTGTCGGTGTGTTCATCTTCACCGCGTTGACTTACTCTCTGACCACTTTGGGTATTGATACGAACCTGCAGTTCGTGTTCTCCGGCATCATCATTCTGGTTGCTGTTATGCTGGACTGCCTCAAGTACGTTCAGAAGAAATAATCTATACCAGCTGTACGGCAAAAATTCGGCTGTGTTTATAAAAAACAGGCTGAATTTCCGGCGCTCCGGTGCCTCCCGGCATAAACCGCAGCGTATCATCAGATAACACAAAAGCATGTGCATGAGAAAACAAATCGAAAATTTTGGGTTTTCGAGGAGGGCGGGTGCACATGCTTTTATTTTTGACCCGCAAAATCTTTGCCGTATCCCCAAAACCGCTGCCTGTATGCAAGGCATTTGCCTTTACCCGGCGGTATGGTATAATTTGAGGCAATACCACATAATTCTAAGTGCCGATACGGCGAGCGAGGTGCGGCAGATGCCAAGCCAAAAGCGCAGATAATACTGGATGTATTATCGAGCATTTTGGCAACGCAGATGCCGTGCCGCAGCTGCCGGAGCGGTG
>ENA-OQAR01000488-OQAR01000488.1-human-gut-metagenome-genome-assembly--contig:-NODE-488-length-11979-cov-4.674148_pt1 | contig 11979 bp, 11 predicted proteins | sample MGYA00242738_ERZ504533 | MGnify/ENA primary metagenome ERZ504533 (study PRJEB26092, sample SAMD00036276) | human gut metagenome | host: Homo sapiens | study: EMG produced TPA metagenomics assembly of... | reverse complement strand
AAAAAAAACTCCCCCGTAAAAAAACACTCACGCACCCCGGGCAGCAGCAAACGGGCATCGCGCAGGATGGGTGAGAGGGGTCCTCGCCGCGCAGGACATGCAGGCTGATGTAGGGGGCGGCCTAGGCGTTGTAGATCACGCGGTGCGGCATGGCATCCATCATGGCCCCCCATCTGCGCCGGGGTCACAACATCGGTGTACAAAATCAGATTGTCGTTGCGCTGCACGATCTCCACAATGCCTGCGCGGGCGGCTGTCACGCGCACCAGGCTGATGTCCACCAACCCCTGCACACTGCGCGGCGGGTCGCCGTAACGGTCAATCAACTCATCCAGTACATCCGTGGCATCGTCACGGGTGGTGATGGCCGCAATCTTCTTGTAGGCTTCGATCCGCCCGGCGGCATCGGGAATGTAGCTTTCCGGCAGATAGGCATCCACCGTAATGTCAACAAGGCAATCACTCTTGTCCGGCGCAGCAGGCTCGCCGCGGGCGGCTGCAATGGCCTGGTTCAGCATTTTTACATACAGCTCGTAACCAACCGCTTCCATGTGGCCGTGCTGGCTGTGTCCAAGCAGGTTGCCCGCGCCGCGGATCTGTAAATCGCGCATCGCAATGCGGAACCCGGAACCAAAAGAGGTAAACTCCCGGATGGCTGAAAGCCGCTTGGAGGCAATTTCCGTCAACACTTTGTCGCGCTGGAAGGTGAAATAGGCATACGCCTTGCGGTTGGAGCGCCCCACACGGCCGCGAATCTGGTACAGCTGTGAAAGCCCCATGCGGTCCGCATTCTCAATAATCAGGGTGTTGCAGTTGCGCACATCCACGCCGGTTTCAATCAGGGTGGTGCAGACCAGCACGTCGATCTCGTTGTCCAACAGCTGCTGCCAAACCGAGGAAATCTGCTCCTCCGTCATTTTCCCGTGGGCGATGCCGACCCGCGCACCCGGCACCAGCTTTTGCACCTTGGCGGCGCACTGCTCAATGGTTTCGACTCGATTGTACAGGTAATACACCTGCCCGCCGCGGGCCAGCTCACGCCGGATGGCTTCGGCAATAATGGCATCGTCATATTCCAGCACATAGGTCTCAATGGGCTGGCGCTCAAAGGGCGGCTGTTCAATGGTGCTCATGTCCCGGATGCCGGACAGTGCCATGTTCAGCGTGCGGGGGATCGGCGTGGCCGAAAGGGTCAGCATGTCCACCCCGATAAAGTTCTCTTTCAGCTTTTCCTTGTGTTTTACGCCAAAGCGCTGCTCCTCGTCAATGATGACAAGGCCCAGGTCTTTGAACTTTACATCGTCCGAAAGCAGGCGGTGGGTGCCCACCACAATGTCCACTGTGCCGTCTTTCAGGCCGCGGATGGTTTCTTTCTGCTCTTTGGCGCTGCGGTAACGGCTGAGCAGCCCGATGCGAATAGGAAAGGCCTCCATGCGGGCGATGGCCGTGTTGAAATGCTGCCACGCCAGAATGGTGGTGGGGGCCAGGATGGCACACTGCTTGCCGCCCATCACGCATTTGAACGCGCGCGCAGGCAACCTCAGTCTTGCCCACGCCGACATCGCCGCACAGCAGGCGGTCCATCGGCCAGGGCTGCTCCATATCATGTTTGATCTCCGCCGCGCTGGAAAGCTGGTCCGGCGTTTCATCATAGGCAAAGCGCTGCTCAAAATCTCCCTGCCAGGTATCATCTGGCGGGAAGGCATGACCGTGCGCCCTTTTGCGGCGGGCGTACAGCTCAATCAGTTCCTTGGCCATCTGCTCGGTAGCGGCGCGCACCTTCTTGCGAGTCTTGGTCCACTCGGCCCCGCCCAGACGGCTGAGCTTGACATTCTCCGAATCCCCCGGCGCGGTGTAGCGGGAAAGCAGGTCCAGCTGGGTGACGGGAACATACAGCACATCTTTTTTATCGTACTCAATGCGCAGGTAGTCTTTGGTAACGCCCTGAACCGCCATTCGCTGGATGCCCGCATACCGGCCAATACCGTGGTTCTGGTGCACCACCAGATCGCCCGGCGTGATCTCGGTCAGGCTGTTCAGGCATCTTTGGCTTTTTTACGCTTTTTCTTCTGGGAGCTGGTTTCGCCAAAGGCACGGCCTGTCAGCAAAGCATACTTGGCAAACGGAAATTCGCACCCAGCGGAAAGGTGCCCCGCCAGAACCTGCACCAGCCCGGCAGCGGGGGCTGCTGCAGCATCGGTGGTAACCAGAATGCCTTTATCGCGCAGGCGCGTGCCAGACCGGCTGCGGCACGGTCGGTGCGGCCAGCAGGGTAACGGTATAACCGGCATCGCACAGCGGTTTCAAATCCTCCAGCAGCCCGGCGACTTCGCCATTCCAGGCAGGCAGGGTGTGAGCCGGGGCGTTGATGATATCTTTCAGCGGCTGATCCGGCATGCTGCGGGTAAAGTTCTCGGCACAGATGGTGCGGTAGTGTCCGGTTTTGGACCACAGGTAGCTTGGGTCCGCGTACAGGTTATCCAGCCCGGCGCAGAGCACGCCGTCCAGGATCAGGGATTTCAGTTCCTCGCCCCGGCGGTAGGCGGTCGCGCGGTCGCTTCCCGGATGGAAGCAGGCTCTTCGGCCACAAGGATCGGGTCGTCAAAATAATCCAGCACGGTGGCGGGATGGGGGTAGCGCACGGCCAGGTATTTGTCCATGTTGACCGGCACGGCACCGCCATCCAGCAGGTCCAGATCGGCGGCCATGCAGTCCGCCATGGCGGTTTCTTTTGTCCGCGCTGCTTGGCCAAAAGGCCCGACGCTGCTCGGCGGCATCGGCAGGTTTGCCGAACAGAACTTCCCGCGCGGGGCTCAGGTAAAACTTATCAATGGCATCCTCGCGGCGCTGGGTGGTCAGGTCAAAGGTGTGCAGGGTATCGATCTCATCACCCCAAAATTCCATACGAACCGGCATTTTCTGGTCGGGAGCAAAAATATCCACAATATCGCCGCGCACAGAGAACTGGCCGGGGCCATCCACCTGGGCCCGGCGGGTGTAGCCGGCACCAAACAAAGCGGCCAGCAGGTCATCCCGCAGCAGAGTATCCCCCGCATGGAGGGTGCGGGTGTTGGCGCAGAAATCCTCTTTTGGGGTGGTGAACTGGGTTAATGCTTCCGCGGGCACAGCCACGGCGCGCAGCCGTCCGCCTACCAGCTCGCCCAGCACAGCCAGGCGGCGGTACTCGTATTCGCGGGCGGTGCCCTCAATGGGGCGCAGCACATAGTCCCGCGCCGGGAACACGGCGGCGGGAATGCCCAGCGTGTTCAGGTCAGCAGCAAAGCGGGTGGCTTCGGCCTCGCCGGGGGTCACGATGCATAGCGGCTTATCCAACTGGCGGCACAGCGCGGCATACACCTGTGCGCGGCCGGATGCGGGCAGCCCAAACAGGGCGCATGCACCTTTGCCGGAAAGCGCGTGGCTCAGTTTTTTGTATTCGGTTGTGGTGGTAAACAATGCGTCAAACATGGTGCCTCCTGCGCTTGCGCATGATAGGGCGGGTGATGTATAATTTTGAGGATACGAGTAATACGAGAGTTTTTGCCCCTTCTTTGAAAAGAAGAAATCGAAAAAGTTCGGCAGAATAAAGAAATCAAATAATGCTGCAATAAGGAGCAGAATATAGAAAGATGACAAAACATAAAAATGTAGCGCTGGATGAGCTGCGTATTCTGGCGGCGCTGATGGTGCTGGGCGTGCATACCGGGCAGAAAGTTGGCCTGGGGGATGCCGCCGCGGTTGGCGCGCAGGGGGTGCAACTGTTTTTTGTGCTCAGCGGGTACCTGGCCGCGGCCAGCCTGAGCCGCCACCCGGAGCCGCTGCCGTATTACCAGCGCCGCATCCGGCGGATCCTGCCGCTGTACTGGCTGGTGCTGGTGCTGCGCTGGCTGTTCGATGCGGTACGCTATCTGGCGGCGGGCGCCAGTGCAGCCCAGCTGTTTGGCCCCGGCGGGCCGTGCGGGCCGGGTTACCTGCGGTACTTTGTATTTTGCAGATGTGGCTGCCCAGTGATAACTGGATGCTGTGGAACAACCGCAACGTGCTGTGGACGATGAGCGCCTTTGCGTTCTTTTATCTGCTGGCCCCGTGGCTGTACCGGCTGTGCAAACGCTTTTGGGGTGCGCTGGCGTTGCTGGTGGTCTGCCTTGCGGTGAAGGGCAGGATCGGCGGCTTAATTGAAAGCAGTCTGGCGGCTTTCCCGGCAGAAGCCAACATCAGCGAGTTCAGCGCAAAAACGCCGGTCATGACGCTGTACTGCTTTATCCTTGGCATGGCGGCGTTTGCGGCAGTGCGGGAGAACAAGCAGTTTTTATACGGGGCATTCTGCATTCTGCTGGCAGTGCTCACCAACTTCCAGCGGGCGGGGTTCGAGTGCGTGTTTACGGTGCTTGTTCTATTGGCCGTGCAGAACCCGCAGGGCGTTGGCCTGGCGGAAAATCAGAAGTTCGCCCAGGCCGTGGAATTTGTGGGGGCGGGCAGCTTTTGGCTGTACCTGGCCCACCCGCTGGTGCTGGAGCTGCTGCCCAACACCGCGATGGGCGGCGCAGCCGCGTGGCTGTGCTTCGCCGGGGTATATGCCGTCTGCCTGATGGTGTGCTATGCGCTGTATACGCTTTTTGTGCGCCGGTATGAGCAGCGCTTTGCGTAACCATTGTACTATATTTGCAGCAAAACGGCAAAGTGAATTTTGAGAGAAGCGTTGCATGGAACGACAAATGGCGGGCGGCCCAGATGGGCCGCCCGCTTTGGCATTTGTATGATTGGAAAAGCTGTGCTCTTATCTTGTAGAGAATGTGAGAACGAACATTGTTCGCCCGCGGACGTTGGCCGTATGCAGGGTGGAATATGTGGCAAGACCCGTCATGCGGGACGATGACGAGCATCGTCCCCTACAAATCATGTGCAGCGTTTATCACCATCGGCAAAGTTTTCCACAGTGCGCACACCCCTGCAGGTGTTCCATTAAACCACATCCCGTGTAATGATGGATTGCAAATTTGAAGTGAGAACACTTCCTTTGCGGGCATCTTACACAGAAAACAGGAATGGGCGCACACTGTGCGTCCCTACGGAACGCCTATCCGCGCTCAGTGGTTGAATTTATTCTGCGCTTCGCCCAGCTTGCCGGCCATCAACAGGCGGCAGGCGGCTTCCACGTCGGTGTGGCGGCCGGTCACAAGCTTGGCGTCATCGGGCGGGAACTTGCCCAGCACCCAGTCAGCCAGATCATAATCCGGGCGCGGCTTGGCGCCAACGCCAATGCGGATGCGGTAAAAATCCTCGCCGCCGGTGGAAGCGATAATGCTCTTTAGCCCGTTGTGCCCGCCAGCAGAACCGGAGGGCCGGATGCGGATGTGCCCCGGCTCCTGTGCAATGTCATCGCACAACACAATAATGTGGTTGCGCGGGGATCTTGTAAAATGCCGCGGCGGGGGCGATGCTCTGGCCGCTCAGGTTCATGTAGGTCAGCGGCTTTAGCAGCATCACTTTGCGGCCGTCCACCTGGGCAATGCCGTAAAGGCCCTGCCATTTGCTTTTGTTGATCTCGCACCCCCAGGCTTCGGCCAACGCATCCAGCGCGGCAAAACCGGTGTTGTGGCGGGTGCCGTCATATTTCGGCTCCGGGTTGCCCAGACCGGCAATCAGCCAGTCTGCCCCGGAACCACCTCCAAATAGTCCCATAGTAAAAATCCTTATAGTAATTTTGTGATTTTAGTGTGCACCAGGGGCAAAGCGTTCCACTGTGTCCCGGATGGTATCCAGGAAGGATTCTGCACCTAAGGTGTTGACCTTGAAAAACACAGCCTGGCTGCCGCCGGATGTGATGGCGGAAAGCTGGATCTGCCCGTCAGCTTCCAGCAGGGTCAGGCTCATGGTAACACGGCCGTTGCCAATGGCACTGTAGCGTTCGTATACCCGCACGGCACAGCGGCCGGTGCTGAAGTTGAAATCACTGGAACCTTCCAGCGTGGCCGAAACGCTTTGTTTTACAACAGCGTCCAGCTCGGTCAGGATGGTGGTAAAATCCCCGGTCAGGGTGCGTTCCAAAATGGCCATGGCAGCAATCCTCCTTGCAGCAGGTCAGGGGGCATCAGTCGTTTTTCTTTTCGGCTTCCAGCTTCTGTTTTTTGGCAACGTATTTTTCCAGCTTCTTGGCGCCCCAGGCGGCAACTTCGGCCTGCTTGGCGCGCTCAATGCCCAGGGCACCGTCCGGCACATCGTGGCCGATGGTGGAACCGGCAGCGGTAAAGGCGCGGCTGCCCACCTTGACCGGCGCCACCAGGTTGGTGTTGCAGCCGATGAACGCATAATCGCCGATGGTGGTGCGGTACTTGCCCTCGCCGTCATAGTTGCAGGTTACGGTGCCGCAGCCAAAGTTGCAGTACTTGCCCACATCGGCATCGCCAATGTAAGTCAGGTGGCTGACAGTGTTGCCCTCGGCAAAGTTGGCGTTCTTGGTTTCCACATAAGCGCCCAGGTGTACGCCCTCATCCGTCACGGTGCCGGTGCGCACATGGGTAAAGGGGCCAATCTTGTTGTTGGGGCCCAGATGGCTGTCATAACACTGGCTGGCGTTCACGGTGGAACCGGCCTCAACAATGGTGTTCTCCAATAAGGTATTGGGGCCGATGACGCAGTTTGCCCCGATGACGGTTTTGCCGCGCAGGATGCAGCCCGGCAGGATCACTGCGCCGGGTGCAATCTCAACTTCGGGGTCAATAAAAACCTGGTCGCTGATGAACTCCACACCGTTCTGCAGGTGCTTTTCAAAAGTTTCTTCAAAGGCCGCTTTGGCGGCAAGGTATTTGGCTTTCGCTTCGGACATAAAAATACCCCTTTCTGTTTTGGGCCAAAAAGAGTATACGGCCCTACAAAAAAGCCCCGGAACAGGGCTGAAGCCTGCCGGGGCGGGATGAATTGAAAAAAGTGTTGCAGAATGTAATAAAATAATATTTCCCAACTTCTCACCCATTATAATTTACCGCATTTTTGGTCAAATTGCAAGAGCCTGACCCCAAAACTTTGTAAGATTTTCGGCGAAAATATTCGCCATTTATTTAACAATGTACTGGAAATTCCGGGCTGAGTCTGTTATAATGGACTTTGCAAGAGAGAAAATTCTTATTTTGCGGGTGTGCGCGGCACACCGGGAAGAAACCGTAATTTTGTTGGAGGTAACCTATGAGCAAGAAGTTTTTGTATTTGTTCAAAGAGGGCCATGACGCATTTGGCGGCGACCAGACGACCATGAAGAACATTCTGGGCGGCAAGGGCGCTGGTCTGGCAGAAATGACCCATGCCGGCATGCCGGTTCCTCAGGGCTTCACCATCACCACCGAAGCCTGCACCCAGTACTATGCTGACAACCGTGAGATCAACGATGAGATCAAGGCTGACATCTTCAAGTACATGGGAATCCTGGAAGAGCAGACTGGCAAGAAGTTCGGCGATATCGAGAACCCGCTGCTGGTTTCCGTTCGTTCCGGTGCACGTCAGTCTATGCCCGGCATGATGGATACCATCCTGAACCTGGGCCTGAACGACCAGGCTGTTGAAGGTCTGGCAAAGAAGACTTCTAACCCCCGTTTTGCATATGACTGCTACCGCCGCTTCATCCAGATGTACTCTGACGTTGTCATGGAGCTGGGCAAGAGCTTCTTTGAAGAGCGTATCGACGCTATGAAAGAGCGCAAGGGCGTTAAGCAGGATATCGAGCTGGACGCTGAGGACCTGAAGGAACTCGTCAAGGAGTTCAAGGCCATCTACCTGGAGAAGCAGGGCGAAGAGTTCCCGCAGGATCCGAAAGAACAGCTGATCGGCGCTGTCAAGGCCGTCTTCCGTTCTTGGGATAACCCGCGCGCCAACGTTTACCGCAAGATGAACGAAATCCCCTACGAGTGGGGCACTGCTGTCAACGTTCAGCAGATGGCTTTCGGTAACTCCGGCATGCGTTCCGGCACCGGTGTTGCTTTCACCCGTAACCCCGCTACCGGCGAAAAGAAGCTGATGGGCGAGTACCTGATCAATGCTCAGGGCGAAGATGTCGTTGCCGGCATCCGTACTCCTTCCCCGATCAGCAAGCTGCACGAGGAAATGCCTGAGGTTTACGATCAGTTCGTTGAGATCGCAACCCGCCTGGAAAACTACTACAAGGATATGCAGGACATGGAGTTCACCATCGAAGATGGCAAGCTCTTTATGCTGCAGACCCGTAACGGCAAGCGCACCGCACAGGCTGCTCTGCAGATCGCCTGCGACCTCGTTGATGAGGGCGTTATCGATCAGCGCACCGCTGTACTGCGCGTTGAGCCCAAGCAGCTGGATACCCTGCTGCACCCGCAGTTTGACGCTGCTGCCCTGAAGGCTGCTGAAGCAATCGGCAAGGGCCTGGCCGCTTCTCCGGGATCTGCCTGCGGTCGCGTTGTCTTCAGCGCTGAAGATGCTGAAGAGAAGGTCAAGGACGAAGCTTGGAAGAAGGTCGTTCTGGTTCGTCTGGAAACCAGCCCCGAAGATATCGTCGGCATGCAGGTTTCTCAGGGCATCCTGACCGTCCGCGGCGGCATGACCAGCCACGCAGCTGTTGTTGCACGTGGCATGGGTACCTGCTGTGTTTCCGGCTGCGGCAATGATAACGATGTTGCTATCGATTACGATGCAAAGGTTATCACCATTAACGGCCACACCTTCCATGAGGGTGACTGGATGAGCATTGATGGCTCTACCGGCAACATCTACGAAGGCCAGATCGCTACCGTCGCTTCCACCGAGAACGCTAACTTCAAGCGCTTTATGAGCTGGGCTGACGAAGCACGCCAGATGAAGGTTATGACCAACGCCGATAACCCGCGCGATGCACAGAACGCTGTTGATATGGGCGCTGAAGGCATTGGCCTGTGCCGTACCGAGCATATGTTCTTCGCTGAGGATCGTATTGCTGCTGTGCGTGAGATGATCTGCGCACGTACCGTTGAAGAGCGCAAGGTTGCTTTGGCTAAGGTTGAGCCGTTCCAGGAAGCTGACTTTACCGCTATGTACCGCATCATGGGCGATCGTCCGATGACCATCCGTTATCTGGACCCGCCTCTGCATGAGTTCCTGCCCACCAAGGCTGAGGATATCGAAGCCCTGGCAAAGGATATGGGCATGACCACCGAAGAGCTGAACAACGTTGTTGTCAGCCTGCATGAGTTTAACCCCATGATGGGCCATCGCGGCTGCCGTCTGGCCGTTACCTATCCGGAAATTGCCGAGATGCAGACCAATGCTGTGATCAAGGCTGCCATCAAGGTTTCTGCTGAGACCGGCAAGATGATCACCCCGCACATCATGGTGCCCCTGGTTGGCGAAGTGAAGGAGCTGAAGTACGTCAAGGACGTCATCGTCAAGACTGCTGACAAGCTGATCGCTGACGCTGGCGTTGACATGAAGTACCAAGTTGGCACCATGATCGAGATCCCGCGTGCCGCCCTGACCGCAGGTGAGATCGCTAAGGAAGCTGACTTCTTCAGCTTCGGTACCAACGACCTGACCCAGATGACCTTCGGCTTCAGCCGTGACGATGCTGCTAAGTTCCTGACCGCTTACTATGATACCAAGATCTACGAGAGCGATCCGTTCCAGCATCTGGACCAGATCGGTGTTGGCAAGCTGGTTAAGATGGCTGCCCATGACGGCCGCGCAACCAACCCCAACTTGGGTCTGGGCATCTGCGGCGAGCACGGCGGCGACCCCTCCAGCGTTGAGTTCTGCCACAACGTTGGTCTGGATTACGTTTCCTGCTCTCCGTACCGCGTTCCCATCGCACGTCTGGCCGCTGCTCAGGCTGCTATTAAAAATCCCAGAGCATAAGGCTTTTATAGCAATCTATCGTTAAAAAACGAGCATAAAATAAGGCTCACCGTCAATTTTGGCGGTGGGCCTTATTTGTTTGCCCATGTATGAGATGAATTGCGTTTAACACGGAGCTGCTTTCCAGAACCATCACAGATACACCTCCACGGTCAGGTCGGTTCACGCTGCACGGCAGAACTGGTGGGGCAGCTTGTTGGCTTCACGGTAACGCTTGGAGGTTTCAAAGTCGATGGTGAAGGTGAGGATCGATGGAATATACAAAAACGGTGAGCTGGACTATGAGGCAACTCACAAGAAATTCTTGTTGGTTCGTTCCGAAGGAACAAGACAGGTAAAAATAAATTAAGGTACTTTGTTTGCCATAGAACGCGCACGGGCAGATGATGCCGCGGCGCTCTTGGATTATCTGAAAATCGTGGGCGGAGAAACCGAAAATCTCAGCTTTGGTGCGGAGGGAGTGCCGCTCGACCTTGAAACGGAGCAAGCCTATCTGCGTTCGCAGCGCGAATCAGCGGACAATGTGCAGTATCTTGCCAAAGCTAACGGTGAAATCATCGGCACGGCAAGTCTGAACCGCAAGCCCCGGCGCATGAGCCATCGCGGAGAGTTCGGCATCAGTCTGAAAAAAAGCGTGGTGGGGCTGCGGCTCGGCGTCTGCACTGACAGAAGCAGTTCTTGCCTTTGCCCAGGAGAACGGCTTCGAGCAGTTGAATCTGGAGGCGCGCAGCGACAATGCCCGCACCATCAGACTGTATGAAAAATACGGCTTCGGAAGTTGTGTTACATTTCTGGATTTTTTTCAAAAATCGACGGTGAATCTATTGATTTTGACTTGATGAATCTTGAATTGACCCCGGCAGGCGACCAACAAGGGCAAGCTGCGGTACGTTGACGGGGCGGCCGATGGTCGCCCCTGCACACGCAATAAGGGGAAGAATGCAATTTTTTTTTTTGACGGTCTGATTTAGTGTCCCAGTGTTTTCAGCACACCTGCCACGTCATTGATCTGCGTGGCAAACTCTGCCTTTAAATCGGCAGGCGCAATGCTCATCAGATAGGGGTGCGCCGCCGCACGGAGCATGGGGGCATCGTTGTAGCTGTCACCGAAGGCGTATGTATTTTCCTGCGGGATGCCGAAATGCGCGCACAGCAAATGCAGCCCCTTGTCCTTGCCCGCCGCGGTAAAATCCAGCCAGTGCTCGCCCGTGATGGCTGCACCGATGCGGTCCTGCCAGAGGGGCAGGATTTCCTTGGCCGGGATGTTCATATCCCCTGCGGAGATGGCGGAAATCTGGGTCACATCTCCTTTTACCTCGCTGAAGTCCTTCACGATACGGCAGTTCCCAAACTCAACGCCCACCGCGTCCAGATTCGCTTGGGCGGCAGCGGTTGGCACAAAATAATAACGGCCTGTCGTGGTGCAGGCACGGGATACACAGTCCGTGCGCGTTCCCAGATAGGCGACCAACTCAGCGCAAAGCGCCCGCGGCATAGGTATGGTATGCAGCAGCTCGCGGCCATAGCAGACATAGGCAGCATTCTCGGACATATAGGCGATTTCGTCCGCCACGGGGGCAAACAGCTCCCGCAGAGCGTCAAGGGGGCGGCCGCTTGCAGCGCAGAACAATACCCCGCAGTCATGCAGGCGGCGTATCTCGTCAAACACAGCGCAGGACAGCTCAGTCTGTCCCTCCGGCAGCAGGGTGCCGTCCAGATCGCTGGCAACTAAGGTGTGAAACTGTATCATCCAAGTTCTTTTCCTTTCCCGATTGGTCAATGCCATGCAATATGATGCTGCGCGGCGAAATCATTCCATACGCTCCACCAAAAAATCAATAAAAGGCGGCGTAATCCTTGCACAGAAGGGCACCCTTCAAATTGTTGCTGTCCAGCAGAATCATGGACAGCGGCTCAAAAATATCGTAAAAAAAATCTTGCGGTCATTGGGGCTGAAGCTCAGCATAATCACAAGGCTGACAGCCGTGTCGCCCCAGCAGATGGGGGTGCGGCTGACATATACAGCCATACAGGTGCGCGGGCTGCACATTTTCAGCGTGTGGGGTATCGCAAACTGCCCGAACGCCGTGGACGAAATGCTCTCCCGTTCCATGACGGCGGCCTCGAACG
>ENA-OQAR01000487-OQAR01000487.1-human-gut-metagenome-genome-assembly--contig:-NODE-487-length-11985-cov-2.078344_pt1 | contig 11985 bp, 18 predicted proteins | sample MGYA00242738_ERZ504533 | MGnify/ENA primary metagenome ERZ504533 (study PRJEB26092, sample SAMD00036276) | human gut metagenome | host: Homo sapiens | study: EMG produced TPA metagenomics assembly of... | reverse complement strand
CGTGATGCCTGGCAAGGCATTGGCTGCACGCAGGAACGCCATGACCAGGAAGAACCGACAAAGAAAGAGGTAGCAATACCATGGCTCAGATCACTATGAGCGACATGGCTGAAAGGCAGGCCTGCACTTCGGCCACCGACCCGCGTTGGAACCCGAAGATGAAGCAGTTCATCCTCACCCAGCGCAACGGCATCCACATCATCAACCTGTTCAAGTCGCTCGACATGATCGACAAGGCCTACGACTTCAGTCAAGGCCACTGTTGCCCACAACGGCACCGTGCTGTTCGTCGGCACCAAGAAGCAGGCTCAGGAAGCTGTTTCCGCTCAGGCCACCCGCGTGAACATGCCGTATGTCTCCGAGCGTTGGCTCGGCGGCATGCTGACCAACTTCCAGACCGTGTCCAAGCGCGTCTCCCGCCTCAAGGAACTTGAGGAAATGGACTTCACCGACGTGCACGGCTCCGGTCTGACCAAGAAGGAGCTGCTGCTCCTCGAGCGTGAGAAGGACAAGCTGGCTAAGCAGCTGGGCGGTATCCGCAACATGAACCGCACCCCGTCCGCCATGTTCGTGGTCGATGTGAACAAGGAAGCTCTGGCCGTCGAGGAAGCCCACAAGCTGGGCATTCCGGTTGTCGCCATCGTCGACACCAACGCCGACCCGGACACCGTTGAGTACCCGATCCCGGCCAACGATGACGCCATCCGCGGCATCGAACTGCTGACCAGCCTCATGGCTGACGCAGTGGCCGAAGGCCTGCTGGAGCGTTCCGGCAAGGCCGCCAAGGCCGAAGGCGAAGCCGAGCAGCCGATGGCTGCTTGGGAAAAGGAGCTCCTCACCGAGGGCGCTCCGGCAGCTGAAGCCCCGGCTGAGGCTGAAGGCGAAACCAAGGCCGAGTGAGACCATGCTCTATGATGGGAGGTGCTATGCCTCCCATCATCGGGGCATCACCAAATTTTTCAGAGGAGACAAATCAATGGCAGCAATCACTGCAGCTCTGATCAAGCAGGTGCGCGAGGAAACCGGCGCCGGCATGATGGACGTCAAGAAGGCCCTGACCGAAGCCGAAGGCGATGTGGCTCGCGCCAAGGAAATCATCCGCGCCAAGGGCATCCAGGCCGCTGGCAAGCGTGAAGGCCGCAAGGCTCAGGAAGGCACCATCGCCTCCACCGTTGTCGAATCCGCCAACGGCCAGACCGGCTATGCGGTCGAGCTGAACTCCGAGACCGACTTCGTGGCCAAGACCCCGAAGTTCGTGGAATTCGCCGGCAGCGTGCTCGATGACGCCGTCAAGGCCGAAGCATCCTCCGTGGATGAGGTTCTGGCAGCAGCCTCCGGTGACACCACCGTGAAGGAAGCCGTCGAGGAAGCCGCTGCTCTGTTCGGTGAGCACGTCAAGGTAGGCCAGTTCGCCAAGGTCGAGGGCCCGCATGTCGAGGTCTACGCCCACAAGAAGTCCGCTGAGATGCCGCCGAGCATCGTGGCCATGATTGCCACCGATGAAGCCGGCGCTGCTGTGGCTCATGAGGCCGCTCTGCAGATTTCCGCGATGGGCGCCCAGTGGCTGACCCGCGAGGATGTTCCGGCTGATGTGCTGGAATCCGAGCGCGCGTGGCCACCGAGAAGACCACGGAGGAGCTCAAGAGCAAGGGCAAGCCGGAGGCCGTGATCGAGAAGATCGCTCCGAAGATCGTGGAAGGCCGTCTCGGCGCATTCTACAAGGAGACCGTGCTGCTTGAGCAGGCGTACGTCAAGGATCCGTCCAAGACCGTCGGCGACCTGTTCAAGGAAGTCGGGGGAACCGCGCTTTCCTTCGCTCGTGTGGAGGTCGGCAAGGGCGACGCCGAGTGAATCTGATGTGAATTGAGCTCACGCTTTCGACGTGGGCTTGGCATATCTCCAATGTCCGCAATCCAACAGGGATTGCGGACATTTTTTTGCACTAAACCCCCATCGTGTTTTGGTGTCTGTGTTTGCCGATAGTCTTGAAAACGGTAAATTTCATGGGTTTTCGGGTAAGAAAGGATTTCATGACTGGCGAAAACACTGGCGACAATCCCCGCAGTACTGCTCAAGCTGTCCGGAGAGGCATTCGGCGGAGGCAAAGTCGGCATCGACACCACCGTCGTTCGTCGTATTGCGGAGGAAATCGTTCCCGCGGTCAAGCAAGGTGTGCAGGTCGCCATCGTTGTTGGTGGCGGCAACTTCTTCCGTGGCGCCGAACTGCAGCAGGCCGGCATCGATCGTTCCCGCGGCGACTATATGGGCATGCTGGGAACGGTGATGAACTGCCTCGCTCTGCAGGATTTCCTCGAGCAGGAGGGACAGGCCACGCGCGTGCAAACCGCCATCACCATGGGACAGGTCGCCGAGCCGTACATTCCGCTTAAGGCCATTCGTCATCTGGAAAAGGGACGCGTGGTGATTTTCGGCGCCGGAGCAGGCATGCCGTATTTCTCCACTGACACCGTGTCCATCCAGCGTTCTCTGGAAATCCACTGCGATGAGGTGCTGATGGGCAAGAACGGCGTGGACGGCGTATACACTGCCGATCCGCGCAAAGACGAGAACGCCAAGCGCTTCGCCACGCTGAGCTATAACCGTGCATTGGTCGACAATCTTGCGGTCATGGATGCTGCGGCGCTTTCCATGGCGCGGGACAACAAGCAGCGCATCCGCGTCTTCGGACTCGAGGGCGCCGGCAATGTGACCCAGGCTTTGCTGGGCGAGGAGATCGGCACCATGGTTTCCACCGCGGAATCCACCCTCGCCGAGTGACGACATTCAAAGCCGAATATCGATTAAACCAACAATATTAAAGGAGCAAACAATGGCAACTATCGTCGATCAGGCCAAGGCGCAGATGGCCAAGTCCGTGGAATCCACCAAGGAGAACTTCTCCGGTATTCGCACCGGTCGTGCGAATCCGGCGCTGCTTAACGGCATCACCGTTGACTATTACGGCGCACCGACCCCGCTGAGGCCGTTGCCACCATCGGTGTTCCGGAGCCGCGCACCTTGGCGGTCACTCCTTTCGATGCGTCCCAGGCCAACGCCGTGGAGAAGGCGCTTCGTGATTCCGATCTCGGAGCCAGCCCCCGTCGCGACGCAACGTCATTCGCCTGACCATGCCGGAGCTGACCGAAGAGCGTCGCAAGGAATACGTCAAGATTGCCAAGGGCAAGGCTGAAGACGGCAAGGTCGCGGTGCGCAACATTCGTCGCAAGGCCAAGGAATCCCTTGACAAGGCCATCAAAGACGGCGACATGGGCGAGGACGAAGGCGATCGTCTGCTCAAGGAACTCGACAAGGTCACCAAGCAGACCACCGACGAGCTTGACGCTCTGCTGGAAACCAAGCAGAAGGAGATCATGGAGGTCTGATTCCTTCGAATCTCCATAATCATCAATCGACGCACGGTACCACAGGAGAGACCACGATGGAAAAACAGGAGCAACGCGAAAAAGAAGCCGAAGAGGCCATTAACGCCATCAACAAGAAAACCGGACGCAACATGCCGCAGGCCATCGCCACGGCGGTCGTCCTGATCGCCATCATCTTGGCATGCCTGTTGATCAGCGTTGATTTGTTCGTCTATCTTGTCGTGCTGTTCATGGTGCTCGCATTGTGGGAGCTGCGCGTCGATTTCGCCACCGCGGGATTGCATATTCCCGTGGTGGCGCTGTGGGCATGTTCCGCGGTGACTTTGCTGGCCACCTACTACAGCAAGCATCATATTGTGGCTATGACGGTCTGTGTACTGGCCTCCTTGCTGCTTGTAGCGATCGCCGCAAGTGCCAAGGTGACGTTCGGCAGTCGGCTTTCCCTGGCCGTGGCGGACAAACTGTCGCACACCGATGCAGGTGCTCGTCTCGAATCGTCGTTCAATCATGAACAGGGTGAAGTGCGCCACAGCCGACTGAGCCATGTGGCAGTCTCCATGTTCACCGTTCTGTACATTCCGCTGCTTGCCTCCTGCCTGATCATGCCGTTGACGTTCAACGGTCATCCGGTGGCACATGCCATCATGCTTGTCTTCATGCCCGCGCTGAGTGACACCGGTGGTCTGTTTGCAGGTGCATGGCTTGGCAAACATAAACTCAGTCCCCGTATCTCACCGAAGAAATCATGGGAGGGCCTGGCAGGATCCATCTTGTTCGCCATGGCCGGTTCTTGTGGTGATGTTTTGCACTTACGAGCATCCGTTTGGACGGTTCGATGGTGGGTGCCTATTGTCGCTGGTTTCATGATCGGTATAGCCGGAACCTTCGGCGACCTATGCGCTTCCATGCTGAAGCGTGACATTGGTATTAAGGATATGGGCCATCTGCTTAAAGGTCATGGCGGAGTGATGGATCGTGTCGACTCCATCCTCCTGTGCGCTCCTTTCGTGTGCGTGCTCCTGTGGGCCACCGGAATGTGAGAAAGGGCCAATAACCGTGAATTCCATGAATGATCAGCCGGAAACAGGCATCACTCCTGGAGGCACTTCGGGCGCTTCCGGGATGTGCTGTCGAAAGACCATGCCCGCCGTGGCAAGCCGCCACTGCATTTCGCCGATATGTCCGAAGAGGAACGTATCGGTAAGGCCAAGGAACTTGGATTGCCGAAATTCAGGGTCAAACAGCTGGCTAATCATTACTATGGCCATTTCGATGTCAATGCGGAAGAATTTTCCGATTTTCCGGCGGCAAGACGCTCCGACGCGGCTGAAGCTTTCTTCCCGGAACTCATCCATGAGGTGACACGCCAAGTCGCCGATGGAGGCACCACCATCAAAACGTTGTGGCGCCTGTTTGATGGGTCGCTGATCGAATCCGTATTGATGCGTTATCCCACCAGAACCACGCTTTGCATTTCCAGCCAGGTCGGCTGCGGCATGGGTTGCCCATTCTGCGCCACTGGACAACTGGGACTGACCAGGAACATGTCCGCAGGTGAAATCGTTGAGCAGGTTCGTGTGGCCGCGAAGGCCATGCGTGACGGTGAAGTGGCCGGAGGCTCCGGACGACTGAGCAACATCGTGTTCATGGGCATGGGCGAACCAATGGGCAACTATAAATCCGTCTTGAGTGCAGTCCGCCAAATTAGTTCCATGCCTCCCGAAGGCTTCGGCATCTCCGCACGTAACATCACGGTTTCCACCGTTGGCGTGGTGCCTGGCATCAGGAAACTGGCCGAAGAAGGCATCCCAGTACGTCTCGCAGTATCCCTGCACGCGCCGAGCGATGAATTGCGCGATGAACTTGTGCCCATGAACAAGCGTTTCAACACCAAACAGGTGCTCGACGCTGCGCATGATTATTATCTGGCTTCCAAACGGCGAGTCAGCATCGAATACGCCTTGATGCGCGGCATCAACGACCAGGCGGAACATGCCAAATTGCTGGCGAAGCGTCTGAACCACTATGGAGATGATTGGGCGCATGTCAATCCGATTCCGCTCAATCCGATCGAGGGATCGAAGTGGACCGCGTCCAAACCAGAAGACGAGCGTAGATTCCTTGAGATTCTCCATAACGCTGGCATCACAGCCACGCTGCGTGATACCAGAGGACAGGACATTGATGGCGCATGCGGACAGCTTGCAGCCAAAGAACGTGACTGATTCCTCCGAAAAGGCCCGGTTCTGTCCGCTACTCGGAATCCGCATGAACCGACGTAACGTATTGCGGTTACTCTTGCAATCATTGCAACCGTTATGCGTGAAGGAGTAGAGCAGCATGTCACTGGCGGTCCGAGTCATTCCATGTCTTGATGTCGATGCGGGACGAGTGGTCAAAGGCGTGCATTTCGAGAATCTTCGCGATGCAGGAGACCCGGTCGAACTCGCCGCGGAATACTACCGCCAGGGCGCGGACGAACTGACGTTCCTTGATGTGACGGCGTCAAGCTCCCATAGGCAGACCATGGTCGATGTGGTGAGCCGCACCGCCGAACAGATTTTTATTCCACTGACTGTCGGCGGCGGCGTACGTACCCCTGAAGACGTCGATTCCCTGCTTCGCTGCGGTGCGGATAAGGTCGGCGTCAACACCGCGGCCATCAATGGCCCTACCCTCATCAGTCGTGTCGCCGAACGATTCGGCAATCAGGTGCTTGTGCTGTCCGTCGATGCACGTCGCGAAACAGGGGAGAACGACATACGCAGTCAGGTTTCGAAGTCACCACCATGGGCGGGCGCAAATCCACTGGCATTGACGCCATTTGGTGGGTCAAGCGCGCCCAAGAACTTGGTGCGGGGGAGATTCTCCTTAATTCAATGGATGCCGATGGCACCCAACAAGGCTTCGATCTGGAGATGATCAAAGCTGTCCGCAAGGAAGTCAAAATCCCGATTATCGCTTCTGGCGGCGCCGGCAAAGCCTCGGATTTTCCGCCGGCAATCGAGGCGGGCGCGATGCCGTGCTCGCTGCCTCGATTTTCCATTACGGCAAAGTCACCATCGGTGAAGTCAAAGACGCCATCAAGGCAGCCGGATACACCGTACGCTGAATAGAACCACGGAAACTACGCAAACCAACCCTGTAGTACTGAACAACGAATCGCAATACCATCATGACCAACGAAGCATACGACAACACCACCACTCTCGACCCGCGCATCGCACAGCGTCTCAAGCACGATGACAAAGGCTTGGTCGCGGCCGTCATCCAGCAGTTCGATACCAAAGAGGTACTGATGGTCGGCTATATGAACGACGAAGCCATCAGACGTACCCTCACCACCGGACGCGTCACATTCTGGTCGAGGTCCAGGCAGGAGTATTGGCGTAAGGGCGATACGTCGGGACATGCCCAGTATGTGAAGTCCTTCGCGCTGGATTGCGATGGAGATGCCATTCTGGTAGAAGTTGACCAAGTGGGAGCGGCTTGCCATACCGGCAAACGTTCCTGCTTTGAAGAAGGCGGACAGCTGCCTGTGGTCGTGGGCCATCGAACCAAAGAACAGGAGGGTCAGCGGTGAGCGAATGCAGCGTACAGACCCTCAAGTGGGGTGCTACATGGCCAAGCCGTGAGCAGTTCCATGAATTGGCCGACCAAGGCCTACCGTGTCCATCCCCATCGTACGCCGTTTGCTGGCTGATTCATTGACCCAGTCGGCTTCTACGAGCGTCTCGCAGGAGGCCGTTCCGGTACGTTCATCCTCGATCGGCTGAATTTGGCGGAGCGTGGAGTCGATACAGCTTCATCGGCGTGAATTCCATGGCGCAGCTGCGTTCGAACAACGGCAAAGCCGATTGGCTGGGACAGGTGCCTGTCGGAGTGCCCACCGACGGTGATGTTGTCGAAGTGGCACATGCCGCGCTGAAGACATTGAAGGCTCCGCACGTCGAGGGATTGCCGAATCTGACCAGTGGCCTCGTTGGTACTGTCGGATGGGATTCCATCCGACATTGGGAACCGACGCTCCGTGCCGAAGCCCCGAATGAGACCGGACAGCCGGAAACCGTTCTGGCTCTCGCCACGGACATCGCAGTAGTCGACCACGTGTCTGGCTCGGTATGGCTGATTGCCCAATGCCGTGAATGTCGATGACCGTCCGACTCGTGCCGATGCCGCCTACGATGAAGCGCTGGCACGTCTGGATGATATGCAGCGCAAGGCTGCCGCACCCGTCGAAAACGAAGCCCGGGTCAATGTGCTCGACGAGTCGGTCGGCCAGCCCCAACTGCGATTCCGCACGGAGAAAAGCGATTACGAACGTTCCGTTGAAGAGGCCAAACGCCATATCATTGATGGCGATGTGTTCCAAGTGGTCATTTCGCAGCGACTGGATATTGATTCTCCCGCCGATCCGTTTGATGTGTATCGTGTGCTGCGTACCCTCAATCCGAGCCCGTACATGTATTTCATGGCACTCACCGATGCTCAAGGACGTGATTTCAACGTCATCGGTTCCAGCCCGGAAACACTGATCAAGGTGGACAACGGCCATGCCATGTCTTTCCCAATCGCCGGTTCCAGACCACGAGGCGCCACTCCTGAGGAAGATGAACGTCTCGCCAAGGAACTATTGGCAGACCCGAAGGAACGCAGCGAGCATATCATGCTGGTCGATTTGGCCCGCAACGATCTGAGCCGCGTGTGCCGTCCGGAAAGCGTCGAAGTCGTTTCCTTGATGGACATCAAACGGTTCAGCCATATCATGCACATCTGCTCAACCGTTACCGGGCAGGTCGATCCGCATATGACGGCGTTCGACGTGTTCACTTCCGCCTTCCCCGCGGGACGCTGTCCGGAGCGCCGAAGCCGCGCGCCATCGAGATTATCGATGAACTTGAGCCGGCCGACCGTGGTATTTACGGCGGCACCGTCGGTTATTTTGATTTTTCAGGCAACCTCGATATGGCCATCGCCATTCGAACTGCATTCATTCGCGACCATGAAGCGAGCGTGCAGGCCGGAGCTGGAATCGTCCTCGATTCGTGCCGGCCAGTGAGTGGCAGGAGACTCGCAACAAGGCCGAAGCCAGCGTTGAAGCGGTACAGATCGCCGCGCAGCTTCGCCAGTTGTGAGTCACATTCTGACCGTTCAATTGTGTTGTGAAAGGAAGCAGTAATGTCTGTGCTCGATGAATTGGTGGCGGGAGCCGTCGAGGATCAGCGATCAAGAGAAAACAACGTGCCGCTCGCTGAGGTCAAGCGGATGGCGTTCGAGCTTCAGCGCCAATCGATGTGCGCCAGTGGCTGAAAAAGGCGGATGGCATTCCGGTCATCGCCGAGATCAAGCGTGCCTCCCCATCCAAAGGCCATTTGAGCGATATTCCGGATCCGGCCGCTTTGGCCCGCGAATACGAGCAGGGAGGTGCAAGCGCGATTTCCGTGCTGACTGAAGGCCGTCGGTTCCTTGGCTCTCTTGAAGATTTCGACAAGGTGCGCGCCGCAGTGAGGATTCCCGTGCTGCGCAAGGATTTCATCGTTACCGAATATCAGATTTGGGAAGCACGTGCGCATGGTGCCGATCTGGTGCTGCTCATCGTCGCCGCATTGGACGACGTCAAGCTCAAGTCGCTGCTCGATCTCGCGCATAGCCTCAATATGACGGTGCTGGTGGAAACACACACCCGTGAGGAGATTCAACGGGCCATCAATGCCGGGGCCAAGGTCATTGGCATCACGCCCGCAATCTTAAAGACCTCAAGGTGGATGTGAACAAGTACAACGAACTGGCCGCGGATTTGCCGGACGATGTGATTCGCGTGGCGGAATCCGGTGTGTTCGGTTCGGTTGAGCTTGAGGATTACGCCCGTGCCGGCGCGGATGCGGTGCTGGTGGGAGAAGGCGTGGCCACCGCGGCCAACCATGAGCAGGCAGTGGAACGATTAGTAAAGGCAGGAGCAAGAGTGAAGGCATCCGAACAGACCCCGTTGGCAAGCCATGAAGGACCATATTTCGGACAGTTTGGCGGACGCTATGTTCCGGAAGCGCTGATCACGGCGCTCGACGAGCTTGAACGCGTGTATACGGAAGCCAAGGCCGATCCGGAATTCCATAAGGAATTGGCGCGGTTGAACCAGCAGTATGTTGGACGTCCGTCCCCATTGACTGAAGCGCCTCGTTTCGCGCAGAGGCTCAAGGAGAAAACCGGTCTTGATGCCCGTGTGTTCCTCAAGCGTGAAGACCTGAACCACACCGGTGCCCACAAAATCAACAACAGCATCGGGCAGGTGTTGCTGGCACGCCGCATGGGCAAGCGCCGCATCATCGCCGAAACCGGAGCCGGGCAACACGGCGTTGCCACAGCCACCGTCTGCGCCTTGATGAATATGGAATGCATCGTCTACATGGGTAAGACCGACGTAGAGCGCCAGCGCGTCAATGTGGAGAAGATGAAGATGCTCGGCGCCACCGTCGTTCCCGTCACCAGCGGCAATATGACGTTGAAGGACGCCACCAACGAAGCCATCCGCGACTGGTGCTGCCATCCGTCGGACACCTACTACGTGATAGGTTCCACCGTCGGCCCGCATCCCTACCCCAACATGGTGGCACGTCTGCAATCCGTCATCAGCGAAGAAATACGGAAGCAGCTCCTTGAACACGAGGGACGCGAATGCCCCGACTACCTCATCGCCTGCGTAGGTGGAGGAAGCAATGCAGCCGGCACCATCTATCACTACGTCAACGACCCGCACGTGCAAATCGTCCTCGCCGAAGCCGGAGGAAAAGGCATTGAAACGGGAATGACAGCCGCCACCATCGCCCTCGGCAAGATGGGCATCATCCACGGCTCGCGCACCTACGTCATCCAGAACGAGGACGGACAGATAGAAGAGCCCTATTCCATCTCTGCCGGACTGGACTATCCGGCATCGGCCCCATGCACTCCAACCTTGCCAAGCAGAAACGTGCCATCGTCTTCGCCCGTCAACGACGACGAAGCTATCCGCGCCGCCTACGAACTGACCCGGCTCGAGGGCATCATCCCCCGCATTGGAAAGCGCCCCACGCACTGGGTGCGCTGGAGAAGATGAGGTTCAAGCCGACGGACGTGGTGGTGCTGACGGTGTCGGGACGGGGGGATAAGGATATGGAAACGTATTTGAGTGATGAGTTATAAGTGATGAGCTATTTGAAAATACGAGATACAATGAAATAAAATACAAGATACAATGAAACAATATGATTATAAAACAGTCAGCCGCACCATGCTCGGTGACTTGCATACGCCGGTGAGCACGTATCTGAAGGTGCGCGACATCTTTCCGCAGAGCGCACTTATGGAGAGTTCCGACTATCATGGTAGCGAGAACAACCGCTCATTCATCGCTCTGTGTCCGCTGGCAAGTGTCAGCATAGACCACGGCACGGCTATCTTCCGCCTGCGACGACAGCCGCGAAGAGCATCCCATAACCGAAGAATACCGGGTGGAAAATGCACTGAACGACTTCCTCGGCCGCTTCCACGTGAAGGTGAATACAGCAATTACTGCGGACTCTACGGATACACCTCCTTCAATGCGGTCCGCTACTTCGAGAATATCCCTGTGAAGGACAGCCGCGAAGCTACCAACGATGCGCCGGACATGCTGTACATATTATATAAGTACCTCATCGTCTTCAACGACTTCAAGAATGAGATGCTGCTCCTCGAGATGCTGGCGCCCGGCGAGACAGCGAACTGGACCAGGTGCAGAAGGCCATCCATAACCGCAACTACACCGCCTATGATTTCCGCGCCGTCGGCCCCACCACCTCCCCACTTACGGACGAGGAGCACAAGGCGAATATCCGCCGCGGCATCGCCCACTGTCTGCGCGGCGACGTTTTCCAGATAGTCCTCTCCCGCCGGTTCGAGCAGCGTTTCACGGGCGATGACTTCAAGCTCTACCGTGCCCTGCGCAGCATCAACCCTTCTCCCTATCTGTTCTATTTCGACTTCGGGGGCTTCCGCATTTTCGGCTCGTCTCCCGAAACCCATTGCCGCATCGAAGGCCGCCATGCCTATATCGACCCCATTGCCGGAACCACGAAGCGCACCGGCGATGCAGAGCAGGACGCCCTCAATGCCCGGTACCTGCACGACGACCCCAAAGAGAACGCCGAACACGTGATGCTGGTGGACCTTGCCCGCAACGACCTCTCCCGCAACTGCCACGATGTAAAGGTGGACTTCTATAAGGAGATGCAGTATTACAGCCATGTCATCCACCTCGTCAGCCGTGTCAGCGGAAGCTCCGCGAAGAGGCCGACCCCGTCAAGGCCTTCATCGACACCTTCCCTGCCGGTACCCTGAGCGGCGCCCCGAAAGTACGCGCCATGCAGCTCATCAGCCAGCTGGAACCGCACAACCGTGGAGCCTACGGAGGCTGCATCGGTTTCATCGGACTGAACGGCTCGCTGAACCAGGCGATTACGATTCGTACTTTTGTCAGCCGCAACGGTGTCCTCTGGTTCCAGGCAGGCGGCGGCATCGTAGCCAAGAGCAACGACGAATACGAGCTGCAAGAGGTGAACAACAAGCTCGGCGCACTGAAAAAAGC
>ENA-OQAR01000486-OQAR01000486.1-human-gut-metagenome-genome-assembly--contig:-NODE-486-length-11989-cov-1.664896_pt1 | contig 11989 bp, 22 predicted proteins | sample MGYA00242738_ERZ504533 | MGnify/ENA primary metagenome ERZ504533 (study PRJEB26092, sample SAMD00036276) | human gut metagenome | host: Homo sapiens | study: EMG produced TPA metagenomics assembly of... | reverse complement strand
CTCGTACCCGTGCGGACAGGCTTTTCGCAGCGGCCGCGTCAGCTTCGACCTCGGAGAAGGATTTCACCGATGCTCCGCTCGTGGAGCTTCCCGACGCTGCACGGCGCAGCTGTTCGGGCGTGCAATACCTCTTCGAGAACCCGCAGCACGGTACCCTCGATTACGGACCAGGACAAAAACGCCGACAACGCCCCTTCGTGCGCTTCGTACCTGATGATCCGCGCCGCGCGCGGCAACAGGACTCTCTATTATCGGGTATATCTGGGACGGAATAACACGACGGACTTCAACGTAGGGCGTAATACGTCCCATACGCTCGACATCACGATCTCGGGCGACAATGAGGTGGACACCCGTGTACACGGCTATACGCTGAGTGTGACCGACGATTTCGAGAGCAACCGCATCGGCGACTACTGCGTCTCTTCCGGCGGTTTGCTCTGCATCGCATCCGACGCCACGGATTCCACCCCGACGTTGGAGGCCGAGATGGAGGTCCTTACCACGACCGACAGCCCTCTGGCCGTCGGATCGGACCTCTGTCAGCCGAACGTACCCCTCCCGCTCCGCTTTTACAATCCCCCGTGGCCGCAACTACTTTTCCTATGAGCTTCTCTTCGTCGCCCATTACCGAGGCCAAGGCGCGTTTTCGAATACGAGGTGCGCGTGCGTGACAGCTACGGCTATGAAAGCCGCTGCCGTTTCGAGCATACGCTTGCCAATACGCTTTCGATCCTGCTCTCCGACGGCGGCACAGTCTCGGTTGCAGGGGCATTGTCTTTGCAAAATACGGATGACGGGACGCTGCGTGCCGCCTGCTACGAGCGAGGATGCACCCTCACGGCAACAGCCGACGCGGGTTATCGTTTCGCGGGATGGTACGCCGACGAAGGGCATCGCGAACTGCTCTGCGCGACCGAGACGTATTCTTACGTGCCTAAGACGCATACCGTATCGTTATATCCTCTTTTCGTAACCGAGAAGTACATATCCTGACGGACATCTACACCGTACGCTTCGAGTGCGACGCGCCCGTCGAGGTGGATCAGGACGAGGAGTCGTTCATCGTGCCTGCGGGCAGCCGTTGCACGCTGCGCACTATGGAGCCGGCATTGCTCACAGGATGGTACGATGCCTTCGACAAAAAGCCGCCGCAGTTATCACCGCCGATAAGACCTATTCCTTCGTCGCCACCGAGGAGCGGATCATCGCGCCCGACTACACCGAAGGTACCGACCTGAGTGCCGCAGGTACGGCCAACAGCTACATCGCGCCCCGCATGCAGGAGATATATCTGTTCGATGCAACGGTGCAGGGCAGCGGACGAGCGACCACGGGCATCACGCCGCAGAAACTCGAAGGGACATCCGCCCGCCTTATCTGGCAGACGGGAACGGCGGAGCGGGCTGTCGTATGCGATGTGGGCTACAACGGCCGCCGCATCAGCTTCCGCACGGGTACGGCCATCGGAGGCAACGCCTTATCGGGCTGTTCGACAAGGACGGCGACTGCATCTGGTCGTGGCATATCTGGCGACGAACGGCGCTCTGACCACCCACGTCTATCCTTCGGGATATGTGTTTATGGACCGTAATCTGGGGGCTGAGAACCTCGATCCGGGGGGATCCGGCCAGCCGAGGCCTTTACTACCAATGGGGCCGCAAGGATCCTTTCCCGTACGATCTCGAAGCGTTCGACTATGGCGAAGGGTTCGCCTTCGGGACATACTACGGTGAAGATTCTTCGACGGCGACCGTGACGTGGGCTGCGGCACATCCCGCGACTCTTCTGGGGCGTGCCGCAGACCCTTCGGATCCGGCGCAGCGTCTCAGCTCGTGGCTGGGGCAACCTTCGCCGAACCTCTGGGGCAACGCCTCCACGGGCGGCCGTCCCACGACTGCGGGCGCGAAGTCCATCTACGACCCCTGCCCTCCGGGCTGGCGCGTGCCGCCGCCCGAGGCGTGGACGCTCGAACAGACGACTGTTTCCAGCACTATCGAGGCGGATGCTACCTCTATACCGGCAGCGTATGGCCGTACTATCCCTATGCGGGGCTGCTGCATGTCATGCCTACCGGCAAGGAGATGTACGTCGGCGTCGGGATACGGACACAACTCTGGACGAATGCCCCGGGGAGTCCCGCCTCCGATCCGTCGCGTGTGGATGCGACGACGGCCGTGAGCTTCGGCGTCCTGCCGCCCGAGGTCTTGCAGCTCTACCGTCAGAATCATCAGGCCGCAGCCTATCCTGTGAGGTGCGTAAAAGAATAACCGATTATGCAAACGAAAACGATCATCCGCTGTGCGGTGCTTCTGATGTGCCTCGCAGCCATACACCACCGTGCCGCCGCACAGTTCTTCGGCGTCAGGGTGAACGCCCTGGCGGCGCTGACGGGCACGGTCGCGTGGGTGCCGAGGCGGCGCTGACGGACAACTGGACCGTCGAAACCTCCGCCTACTGGAATCCGATCCGCACGGAGGCGCCTCACGACGCAGGTCGGGGCCGTACAGCTCGGCGTCCGACACTGGTTCTACGAAGATTTCGTCGGGCACTTTCTGGGGCTGCACGCCTCCTGGGTCGATTACCGCATCGGCAACCGTCGCCGCACCTACGACGGGCGGGCCTACGGCATCGGTGTAAGCTACGGCTATGCGTGGATACTCTCGAAGCGCTGGAACCTCGTCGTGGAGGCCGGTGCGGGGCTTTATCGCACGCGCGACACGCGCCGCGATCCGGTCACGAGCGACTGGGGTGACCGCTATATCCGCCACGCGCGGCGCTGGACGCTCGCACCGTCGAAGCTGGAAGTCTCCTTCAACTACCTGTTCTGATATGCGATTCCGTAACATTTTATCCCTGATCGCCGCCCTGACGGCCGCAGGCGTGCCTGCGGGCTGCTCGACGACCGCACGGCTGACGCGCCGGCAGGCCACGGCACACCTGGCGCAACTCTCACGTACAGAACGCCAGTCCAAGTCCGGGACGACCGCCCGCAGGTCGTGCGCGTGGAACGCGACAGCAGCGACTACTACCTTGTCCCCGTCGAACGGGACGGGCAGGGCGAAGCCTCGGCACGGTTCCGATCGAGGAGGTCGTCGTTGTGGCCCGTGTCCGTTCGATCCCCGACGCCGGGGGCGTGTGACGCTCGACTTCAACGTGGAGCTGCCCAAAGAGCTGCTGGGGCGCAGCCGCAGCGTGGTCATCACGCCCTTCCTGCACCGGCAGGACGAACAGATCCCGCTCGACGACATCATCATACGCGGTGCGCTGTTCGACCGCGTGCAGCAGCGCGACTACTGGCAGTATACTACCTACCTGGGACGCTTCCGCCCCGACAGCGTACAGGCCGAGCGGGCTTTCCTGCGATTCGTGAAATATCCCTATGCGCAGGATGCACGGCTCGATTCGCTTATCGAGAACCGAACTTCGATCAGCTACTATTATTCGCAGGAAGTACCTACGGAGGAGACCTCCCGCAAGATGCTCATCACGCTGCGGGGCCGCGTCGAGGGGCTCGACGACAGCGCCTATACGCTGCCGCCGTCCGATACGCTGACCTATACCGTATCGTCGCTGCTGTCGTTTCTGGATACCCTGCCCCGGTACCGTATCCGCGTCATCGACAAATACGTGACCGTCGACGACCGTTACAGCCTGAGCTTCCTTACGGGCGACGCACGGCTCGTGGATACGCTGGGCGACAACGCACGGGAGCTGGCACGCATCGCCGCGCTTATGGAACGGATCGTCACGCAGCGGGAGTTCCATGTCGACAGCATCGTCCTTACGGCTTCGGCCTCGCCCGAAGGCCGCCGTGCGCTCAACGAGCGGCTGTCGCAGGCGCGTGCCGAGGCGCTGCGCAGCTACCTCGCGGGATGCTTCGGCCGCGTGCGGACCGCCTGCTTACGGTACGCAGCGCGGGCGAGCTGTGGCCGGAGCTGACAGCCCGCATCTCCCGTGACGGCCGCCTCGCGCACCGCGACGAGATTCTCGGCATCATCCGCCGCATCGGAGATCCCGACCGGCGCGAGGAGGAGATTCGCCGCCGCTACCCGGCCGAATATGCCTGCATCCGTGCGGAGCACTATCCCGCGCTGCGGGCCGTGAAACTCCGCTGCCACCTGCGCCGCGTGGGTATGGTCAAAGACACGATCCACACGACCGAACCGGATACGGCCTACCTGCGGGGCCGGCAGCTGCTCGAAAAACGCAAATACGCACAGGCGCTCTACGTCCTTCATGACTACCGGGATCGCAATACGGCCATCGCACTGCTCTCGCTGGGACAAGACAGGGAGGCGCTGCGCATCCTCGAAGCACTTCCCGCGACAGCCATAAGCGAGTATCTTCGAGCGATCGCCTGCTCGCGGCTGGGCCGCAAGGCCGAGGGACGGCGACACTTCCTCGAAGCCTGCCGCCGCGATGAGCGCATGGAGTACCGTGCGGCGCTCGACCCCGAAATCGATGAACTCTTAAAAGATTGATACCATGACGACAAATCATCTGCGCCGCATCTTCGCGGCGATGCTTCTTCTGCTTGCACTTTGCGGCCTCGGCGCCTGCACGCTCCACGAGGTCGAAGAGATCGAGGTGATCCGCGCACCCGAAGGCGACGGCACGATCGTCGTACCCGACTGGGACGACACAAAACGATAACGGATGGGAAGCTCCGATATTACGAACGTCTATGCCGCCCTCGATCGTACTCATACGGTCGTCGCGCTGGAGAGATCCCGACGGGGCGACGAGGGTTTCAGAACCTTCTACGACGAGTTCGCGGATTATGCGGCCGACAAGGGATATATCCCGTATCTTCTGCTGTTGAACTTTCACGTCGACGACGGCTCGCGGCTGCCGCCGATCGAAGCCAAAGAACGCGGCTACCGGCTGGCGCATCTGGCACCGCTGGAAGTGAAGGACATTCGTCAAGCCCTGACGTTGTACGACCTGCTCTATTGCCGCAAGCACGGCCTTGACCCGCTGGCTGTGCAGAACACCGCCCGGAACCTCTGCTACAAGGACGATTACGCAGGCTTCCGCAACGAATCGATTCCCGCGCTGAAGCAGCCCGGAGCACCTTACAGGGCCGTGGAAACGGAGGGCGGCGTAGCTCTTTTCCGCTGCGGAGAACGTGGCGACGAGGCGGCCCGCAGCTTCTTCGCCTTCCTCACCGCACATCCCGACAGCAGAGGACTCACCTGCGGGGTCGAAACTTTGCGCATATACGATGTGGAACTCTCCGAGGAGCAATACTCCTCGGAGGCGTGCCTGCCGTATTTCGACCACGAGCAGATGCGCTTCGTGCCGCGCCACAGCGGACGGTGCGACAGCGTGCTGCAACGGGGCTGCTGCCTCAAAGAGTACGACATGCGGGCCGGGGCTGCGAAGCTCGCGGCCGCTCCGGACTCCGGAACCGAGGCATCGTCCGAGCGTTGCGGCGCCTGCTGACGATCGTAACGCTCCGCCATATCGCACGCAACGGCTACGAACCTTTCTGCTGGGGAGGCTCCGACTTTCCGGGGTACGACTTCCCGTTCGCGGATCGGTTCAAGAACGCCGATCGGGAATCTGCAGCGGCCATGACGGACGACAGCCGCACGACGGCGGCCGACATCCTGCGCACCTGCTTCGGCATCGATCCGGCAAGGGAGGAGCCGCCGTGTCCGCTGCCGAGCGGCGACATTCGCTTTTACAGGGATTTTCTCTCTATCGACCTGCTGTTCCGACCCGAGAGGCTGTTGGAGCGCTACGAACGCGACAGAGACAGGAGGGAGATGCCTTGTCACATTCTCAAACACTAATGCAATGAAGATGGAGATATTGGAGAAAATCAATTTTCGGCAGACGAGGTACATGCTTCCGGCCATACTCTATATTCCGCTGCCGGGAGGACCGTATTTCATTTTCGACCTGTTTCATACCGAAACGGCGGAGATACCGGACAAGATGCTCCAGACGACGGAATTCCTGAATCCGGAACTGCCGGAAGCGCAGATCGGGGACGACGGCATAGGCAGCAAATACGAGAATATGGTCAAGTCGTGGGGCGAAAATACGGAGTTACTCCTCTGTGGACAACATCGAGAGGGACAAGCCGGACGGCAACGAGGAGGAGTATGAATCGCAATACATGCAAAGACGACATCGTCCGGTTCTACGGCACGGACGGATGGAGGGACTGTACGTGCAACAGCCAGTTTCGGGAGACGAGCAAGGATGTAGCGAGCGGCGCCATGTCAGGCAATATGAACCTGAGCACCTGCGGCTACGGCAGCGACAGCCTCGCCCAATGGGAAATACAGGCGATGCCGAATGCCTGCCAGAAGACGAGCGACGCCATCAGCAAGGCTATCAAGAAAAACAAGGTGAAGCTGAAATACGGGACATTCGTATATCTGGTAAACAGCAATCAGAAACGACAGCAAAGGCTATGATCGAGACGGACAGAATATATCACATGGACTGCCTGGAGGGAATGAGCCTGATGGCAGACGGCAGCGTCGATGCGATAATTACCGACCTGCCCTATGGGGTGCTGAACCGCAAAAACAAGGCAGCCGAATGGGACAGACGGATTCCGTTCGCCCCCTTGTGGGAGCAATACAGGAGAATCACGAAGCCGGACAGCCCATCATCCTGTTCGCACAAGGGATGTTCACCGCAGAACTGATCCGCTCGCAACCCGACTTGTGGAAATACACCTCGTGTGGATGAAAGACCGTGTAAGCGGGCACTTGAACGCCAACCGTATGCCGCTGCGTCAGCATGAGGACATCGTAGTGTTCTATAAGAAGTTGCCGGTCTATCACCCGCAGATGAGTTATAAACCGGGACAGAAAAAATCATCCCCCGAGGCATGTTCAAAAAGGACGACCAACCACTGTTATGGCGCAATGAAGCCTACACGGTCTCATATCTCCGACTGGAAATATCCGACTTCCATAGTCTGCATTCCAAGGGAGTTCAAAACGGGATGTTTCTATCATCCCACACAAAAGCCGGTCAAGCTGATCGAATATCTGATAAAGACTTATACCGATGAAGGAGACACCGTATTGGATAACTGTATCGGTTCGGGAACGACCGCCGTGGCGGCTATTCGCACGGGACGACATTACATCGGTTTCGAGATCGACCGGACCTATTGCGAGATTGCCGAGAGGCGGATTCGGGAAGAGATAAAAAATGGGAACCAAACGAAATGGAGGAAAAAGAAATAAACGAACCCAATAGCACAGACATGAACAGGAAAGGAATAGTAACGGCATTTCTTCTGGCGGCGGGACTGCTGGCCGGGCGCGAGGCGCAGGCGCAGCGCACCTACGAAGAGATGGAACAACTGACGGTAAACGAACGGGTGACGATGGTCGTCACGGTCTCGGAGCCCGTGCGTCCGGCGGACATTTCCACGGACAAGGAGAGCCTGCCGAGGGAACGGAAGGCATACAACAACTCTGCGGTCTCGATGTCCACCGCCGAAATGACGCGCTACGCCCGACGTATCGGGAACTCGCCCGCGAAGATCCGCAACGTGGTCGTCGTGAAGAAAGCGACTTTTCCCAACGACAAGATACCGACTATCGAGATGACGGAACGACGGAGCTGCAGCCGCAACATCAGCCTGAACATCGACTACGAAGACGTGCTGTCGGCCGATTCGTTCAACGCTAATTCACCGGAGGAGGAATGACGATGGAACAAGAACAAGATCAGGAACAGACGCAGGCTGCGTTGTACGTCGCCGTGGATGACGGCAACAAGATCGTAGCTATGGAGCGATCCCGTCGCGGCGACGAAGGATTCCGCGCCCTGCTCGACGAATTTACGGACTACGCCGCCAATCGCGGGGAGATTCCCTCGGTGCTGTTTTTCGACATACGCACGACCGATGCCGCGCTGCTGCCCCGCATCGAAGCGGCGGAGCACGGCTACCTGCTGGATCCCTCCACGGCCACCGAGAAGCTGGACATCCGTCACGCCGTAACGCTGAAAGACCTTCTCTACTGTTGCAAGTACGGCCTCGACCCTCTCGCGGAGGGCAACTGCAGCAACATGCTCTCGACAAAGGCCGACTATCGGCAGTTCCGCAACGAGGGGCTGCCACCGGTCGCCCGTGAGGACCTGCGGCGCTGCCGTGCCGTGGAGACCGAGCGGGGTACGGTGCTCTTCACGCAGGAACCGGACGGTCGGGAGGCCTGCGAACGCTACATGCAGCATCACGCCGATTGTTTCTTCGACCCCGATCTGGGGGTTGAAACCCTGCGCGTGTACGAGGTGGAGGTCGATCCCGACGGCTTCTGGGACAAGGTGAATCCGCAGGTGCTTCCCACGGCAGGCGGTATGATGTGGGTGCCGGAGCATCCTTTCGTCGATGCCGAGGTTCTGCGTCGCGGATATTGCCTCAAAGAGTACGACATGCGGCTACGGCCGACAACTTCTGGGCCTTCGCAGATCCGCAGCACGGGGAGAATCTGTATGTCTCCAACGGCATACGCGATCTTACGGGGTTGCAGATCATCATGCAGCGCGGCTACGGGTATCTTATGCAGAATGCCGAAAGGTATTGGAACAGGGAGTTCGTCTTCCGCAGCGGATTCGACAACATCGAACGCAAGTACGCCTCCGACCTCTCGGACGAGGGGCGGGCGGCCAAGCGCGAGGAGCAGTACAATCTGGCCGCCTACATCCTCGACCGGAAGTTCCCGATACGACGTCGGCCTTCGTCCGAGATACCTCCCATGCAGGCCGAAGGAATCCGCACCTTCCGGAATTTCGACGCCATAAATCTGCTCTTCCGCCCCGACAAGCTGCTCGAAGCATATCAGAGGCGCGCGACGAGCCGGTACGAGGCGCGGAATTTCATCTGAAACGACATTGAAACCTATGACACGACCTCAGAAAGACGGATTCGAGTTCTATTTTGCGCTCGACACCCACTGCAAAGTACGGGACTACGCCATTCGAAACGATACGGGCGAAGGGTTCGAGCAGTTTATCCAACGCAATGTCGAAGGACAGCGCTCGGGAGGAAACTATCCCGACTACTGGCTCTTTCAATAACACGATTCCGGACGACGTGCTCCTCCGGATCCGCCAGCAGGAGCGGCTCATCGGCCCCGATTCCTGCAAAACAGCCTGCCGATCCTGCTCGAAGAGGGTGTGGCGCCGCAGCGCATCGTGCGCCTGCGCGATGCCGCCTTTTGCTGGCAGATGAATATTCCCTACCTCTCGCCCGAGGCGGAGTTGGAACGGCTCCGGCACCACGACGGCTACGAGCGTGCGATGTTCTGCTTCGGTGAAGGGATGAAACCGCTGTCAAGATTCGACACCCTGACTACCGTAGAGACTCGGCAGGGATTGTTACTATTCACCGAAACGCCCCTCGGAGCACAACGTTTCATAGAGATGTGGGACTACTATCTGCTGCACTTCTTCCACCCTCAATTACAGGATACGCAGTTGCGGATGTATCGGCTCCCGCAGTTCGATACCGGCTGGCAGAAGTACGCCGATCTGTTCCGGCTCGACCGTGACGTAAAGACAAGGGACGATATGCCTCGACGAGATTCCGCCCGAAACATTCGCCCCGAAGCATTGCTAGCGTACGGCATACGGACCGACACGTTCGATCTGGCGCCGACGGTGCGGAATTATGAGAAGCTGATCGACGACGTTCCGCACACCCCCGCATTACAGCAGCTACAGCTTCGACATCGCGTTTTTACAGACGATGCAGCAGAACGGAATGGGGCGGAGGAATGAAGTACGGGATTATGAACGGTCTTTTTCCCGAGTGCCGAAGCATTCGAGACGCTGGCACGCGAATACGGAACATCATCGGAAGGTTCGGCGGCGCAGAGGCAGTTGCAGGAACGAACCCGCGGCTGGCCGCTGAGATATTGAAAAGAACTATCCCTTAAGACGGGGCATGCAACCGCATCGGAACAAGTACGACGACATCTCGGACCTGCATGTTCCCTCCGTGCCGTCGAATCGGATACACGGTGTAAAACGGCGGTAAGAGATCAGCGGTTTCGCTTCGTCCGATAAAATTCGAAAAATACCCCGAAAAAGCCGAGTAGAGGTTTTTTCGGGTGTTTTTTTATTGATTCAGAAAAATCGATATTTACGAGAAAATAATATAGCGCACCACACATAATCGTGTCCATATCCTTATTCTGTTTTTACAGACGATTTCGATAAAAGAGATAATTTTTCCGCTTCGGGATACGCCTTCGATAGAGATGTCATAATCGGCGGGAGTATCGGAGGTATAAAACTCGACAGTAGCCTGCCCCAGGTCGTCGAGTTTGACGACAGGATTCCAGTAAAGCGTCGTGCGATAGTCGGGCGTGTTGGTTCTACGTTTCTCTTCGGTGTCGTATGTCGGAGCGTAGAACTCCGCAGGGGTTTGATAACCCAAAGGCGTCACTACGCTTACGTCCGGCGACGGTGCAGCGGCATACGCTTCGGCCAGCGCTTTTCCTTTCTTCATGGTAATGGCGATGATGCCGCCTTTGAGGTTCGTTCCCCAATAGGTCGTCTGGTTACGGTCGATCAGGTCGATACGTGCCACCTGTTCGATCGGATAATACAAACAATCGGGGACATTATCCAAATTATCTTGATAATCGACTTGTCGTTTAGCTTTTGCAAGTTCTCTTTCCAAATTAGTACTTGAATAATCTCTTCCTGTCATATCTACCCAACTATTGACAGTTGGAATTGGCTGGTAGTGTATTGTTCGTTTATCGTTCTTATCCATTCTTCCTGAACCCCAATTCGTACTTTCTCCGACAACATCTTCTGTTTTATTTAACATACCGACGTTTCCTCTAACCGACCGTCGACCATAAAGGCCGGTTTGTGGCCACGGTATAGTACCCTTCGTCCCATGACCTGCATTCCGGGCATCTTCTCGATGAAGTCGAGGATCGTCCCGGCGCTGACCTCCTTGATCTGCTCGGCGTTCCACGACCGTGCGGCCAGACGGTGTTCCGGCGCGTTTCGTCGATGCCGTCGTCCCAGGGTTTGGCCGTCACGACCACGGTGTCGATGACGATATTCCGCATGTCCGCCGTGCCGCGCTGCTCGATATACCTCCGCGCCTGGCGCCACGTAGGTCGGATCGGGCTGCCGCAGGCGCGGTAGCGTGCGGTACTCGGGAAACGAATCGGGAGTGATGAGAATCCGCGCGTCGGTGATCGTCCGCCCTCGGACGGTGGGCCGCAGCACGAAGGTCGTGCTGTGCGGGGAAGTCGAAGCCGTTGAGTGCGAACGACCCGTCCTCGGCGATGGGAGCGAGGTGGCGTAGCCGCTCCGGGGTACCAGCAGCCGCATCGTGTAGCGGTCGAGCTTCTTCTTTTTGGAGAACATGGCCGTGCGCTCGATGCGTCCCGCGATCTCCTGTCCCGCCTCCAACGGGTAGTAGGGCTCCTCGTATTCGTTGCGCAGGAGCTTCGGCACGTCGTACCTGCGCCAGCCCTGCGTAAGCAGCAGTTCGTCAAGCCCCTCGTCGCCCTGCGCGTTGTCGGCGCGAAGTACCAGTCGGGATCTTCGATCACTCCGCGCAGCTCGGAGGAGAGCATCAGCGTGGAGTAGATGCCTGCCGCCGCTACGGGAGCCGCCGCCTTGCGGTCGGTGACGGCGACGGCGAAGTCGCCCTGTGCGGGTCGGCGTTTGGTGTCGCGCACCTCGAAATGCAGCGTTACCTTCGAACGCTGCCGCAGCGTGCCCTCCTGCCGCATCGTCACCTCGGCCTCGTCGTCGCGGCGGTGAAGACCAGCCGCTCGGAGTAGGCTTCGCCCGTAGGGCTGAGCAGTAGGATCTGGTAGAGGCCGCCCGGCAGTTCATCGCGCAGGAAGGTGAGCGAGGCGTGCTGCGGGTTCCACTCCTTGTAGTAGCATTGCGTGCCGCAGCGGTGGACGAGGAGCTTCAATCCCTGCGGCCGCCACTTTTTAGCCGAACGGACGGATACGACGAAGGAGGT